>Ga0326597_10003444_pt1 | contig 22832 bp, 41 predicted proteins | sample RVTome_12_FD_203789 | JGI IMG/M metagenome (GOLD analysis project Ga0326597, IMG submission 203789) | Soil microbial communities from uranium-contaminated site in the Upper Colorado River Basin, Wyoming, United States - RVT100D185 | ecosystem: Environmental > Terrestrial > Soil > Contaminated >...
TTCTCTATACCTTAGAGGTACGCAGATTACTAGTTTGCCTGAAGGATTGAGTGTTGGTGGTTCTCTATACCTTAGAGGTACGCAGATTACTAGTTTGCCTGAAGGATTGAGTGTTGGTGGTTCTCTAGACCTTAGAGGTACGCAGATTAAAAAAAAAGAAGTTCCAAAACACTTAATAAAAAAAGTAAGGAAATAAGTGATTAATTATGGTTGAGAATATAAGTACTATTGAAGAATTGAATACTGATCAGAAAAAGACAACGATTCCTAAAGCGATAGCTGGTGCTATACGATTAAAAGGTAAAGATAAAATAGAATGGTGATTAAATAAAATGAATAAGATAAAAATATTAATACTTAGTGATGATTTGGGAGATAAAGACCATATCAAAATATATAATGAAATATATGGGGGTGGTGGCTGTTATGACTCCATCATTGAATTTGAGTATGTCGGATATGAAGAAATTGTTTATGAAAAAGGACATGATATAATTCTTATAGATTATGGTTTGATGGGAGATAGTTCAAATAATGTTGATATTTTAAGGAAATATTATGCAGATGGAACACCTATGTTTTGGTTTGGTGGATTATCAAGTCATTATATGGATGCTTGTAAAAAAGATTATCCTAAAATAAGATTTATGCATCAGATTACTGCATTAGATTTACATAATTTCACAACAGATTTGGATAGATGGCTTAGTGGAATTGATGAAATACCTATGAGTTGGGTTACTGAAATTCCAACAATGAATAAAGGTGGTCGATGATGAATAAAAATTTAAAACATAAAGATGAGTATATAATAAGAATAAATTGTTTGAAAGAGTGGGTTAGAAGTAAGGAGATTGATTGTTAAAATGATAACTGAAGAATTGGTAAATAAAGTTTTAGATGACCTACATTACAAGAGTGATTCAAGTGGGATACCTCAAGATTTTGAGAGTTTAGTATTTTTTTGTAAATCTTTATGGGATGAAATCAGAAAAGATAATATAATAAGAGAAAAATTATCAGAACTTGAACACATACAATGGGAACATTGGAGTAAATCTTTAGGTGTTTTGCTTTCAGATATACTCGAGGATTTAAGACAAAATAATATTAACGATGCTCAACATAAGATAGTGGAAAAATTAAATTCATGGGAAAAAGACTGGATTCCATATTCAGAATTATCTGAAAAAATTAAAGATTATGATAGGATTTGGGCAGATAAAGTTTTAGAAAAATTAAAAAACTAATATTAATAAAGGTGATTAAAAAATGCCTTTGAATCATAATTGTTTAATTGAAGTTTGGAATAGTAACGTAATTATAGAATGTGATTTTGATGGTTTTTGTGTTGATTGTCCTAAATCAAAAGCATATAAAAAATTTGGTGTGAAAAAATGAATGAAACAATATTAAAAAATGGTAAATTAATAGTTAATATATCTAAAGAGTTTGACACAACAAAAGATATAAGCCTTGGAGGTACGCAGATTACTAGTTTGCCTGAAGGATTGATTGTTGGTGGTTCTCTAGACCTTGAAGGTACGCAGATTAAAAAAGAAGAAGTTCCAAAACACTTAATAAAAAAAGTAAGGAAATAAGTGATTAATTATGGTTGAGAATATAAGTACTATTGAAGAATTGAATACTGGTCAGAAAAAGACAACGATTCCTAAAGCGATAGCTGGTGCTATGCGATTAAAAGGTAAAGATAAAATAGAATGGTTATTTGCTAATGGTGATGTGATCATTAGAAAAATATAAAATTAAAGGGTGATTAGAAAATGAAAAAATTATTTAATCAAAAAAAGAAAGTTCAAAAATTACTTAATCAATTAAAATATAATCAAGATGATAATGTTATTGGAGATTTGAATAAAAATATATATGTTCAGTTTGTCCCTGTTTTAAAAGGTTATCATATATAAATGGGACACACAAAATAATAGGTGATTAGAAAAAATGAATGGATATGGTAAGTTCAGTAGTTTCAGGAAAGAATTAAACGCTTTTCATTGTGTTAAGTGTAAATATTGGACTACTGATAAAGAATTATTTGGTAAACATATTAAAAAATGTAAAGGTGATTGATAATGATTGAGGATGTTGATAGGAAGTTTAATAGTTTTTTTTTGGGTGGTGTTTTGGCTTGTATTGGTTTTTTGTTTTTGTTGAATAATTTTTTTTTGAGGGCGTTGGGTTTTATTTTGTTGTGGATTTGTTTTGGTTTGTTGCTTAATGTTGGTATTAAGGTTAGTGTTAAAAAGGTTAATAAAGTTAGGAAGAAGTCTTGGAAGAAGGTTAATGGGTGATTTGTGATGGGTGATAATTTTGGTTTTGAGGATGTATTGTTGTATAGGGTTTTTGTTGTTTTAATTATTTTTGTTTGTTTTGGTTTAATGTTTTATGGTGTTTATGTTTTGGGTAGGGTTAGTTTGTGTGATAATATGAATGGTAGTTTGTTGGAGAATGGGGATGGTGTTGTTGTTTGTGTTGATGTTGTTAGTTTGGATTTGTGTGTTGATATTGATAGGGGTGTTGTTAAGAATAAGGGTTTTGTTGATTTTATTAATTTTAGTTTTGTTAATGAGTCTATGGGGGGTGTTTTGGTATGATTGATGCTGATGGTGTTAGTGGTAGGGTGAGTTTTATTAGTGAGTATATTAATAGTTTTGTTATTGGTGTTACTAATTTTTTTGGTGGTCTTAATTTTATTGAGTGGTTTTTTCTTATTGCTTTTTTTGTTTTGGTTATTATTTATTTTAATTTGAAGCGTGTTTATGATTCTGGTTTAGATAAGTATACTAAGTTGGGTAATAGGAGGCGTAAGTTTTAGTTTTTTTAGCTTTGTTTTTTTGTTGTTTTCTTTGTTTTTTTGTTGTTTTCTTATTTTTTACTATATATAGGTTTTCTAATGTTCGAGTTTTCGAGTAATCGATAGTTTTTTATAGTGTATTATGTTATTTTAGTATTATTATGGATTATTTTGGTGATTCTAAGAAGGGTGAGATTGTTTTTACTAATCATAATCATGAGTTTTTTAGGTTTTTTGATAAGCATAAGCGTTTTTGTGATGAGATTAGTGGTTTGAAGTATCATAGTGTTAGTACTTTGGAGGATTCTGAGAGGATTATTGTTGGTAAGGATAATTTTATTTTGGCTATTCGTAGTTTGGATAGTTTTATTACTGAGTTTATTTGTTATGTTTATGAGAGTGCTAAGTATGATTTGATTCGTAATAGTTTTGATGATTTGCAGTCTGAGTTTGTTAATGATGTTATTTATGATGGTTTTATTAAGAAGAAGAATAATTTGAGTATGTCTCAGGATATTTTATTTACTAAGAAGTATTTATATTATTTGAGGAAGTGTTTTGAGGTTTCTTATTTATTGAGTAAGTGTTTGCAGAATAGTTTAAATATTAGTACTAGGGAGATTGTTAAAAATTTGCAGTTTGTTAATTATGATAGTTTTTTTAATAATCTTAGTAGTTATAAGGAAGAGGTGGCTTTGGTTTTGGCTAATAGTAGTTTTGGTAATTTGTTTGATACTTTTAAGAAGATTATTGGTTTTTTTTATACTTATAGGTATCTTGTTGCTTTGCGTGAGCAGAAGCATATATTATTTTTATTTGATAATATTTTTGATTATATGGTTGATGAGGGTAATATTCGTGCTTTGTTGAAGTTTCGTGATAATGGTTTGGGTGAGGGTGATCGTGTGAGGCTTGGTAAGGAGTTTTTGGTTATGAGGAAGGCTTTTAATATGTGTTTTGAGTTGATTAATCGTAGTTTGCAGTTAAAAAATATTTTACCTAAGCCTAATGTGGAGGTTTTAGTTGATAATACTTTGATATGAAGATGGATGCGTTAAATAATATTGAGAATCGTTTGGTTTTGGTTAGTGAGGAGTTGAAGAGTGGTTTTAGTGTTAATGATATGAATAGTGTTGTTTTGGAGGATGTTTTGGGTAATAATCTTCCGATTCTTAATGGTTTTAAGGGTATTAATAATTTTGAGGATGTTTTAGTTTTGGAAAAGGCTAGTAAGCGTATTTTTGAAATTGTTAGGGGTATTCGTGAGGAGTTGGATTTAAAGGATTTTTTAAAGAGTAATAAGCATTTTGATGAGGCGAAGCTTAGGGAGTTATATGTTAGTAAGGGTTTGAAAAAAAAGTTTCCTAAGTTTAATATTAATAAGTATTTTGATTTATTAAATAATCCTCCTTTAAGTTTTAAGAATTTGAAGGGGCAGCTTGTTAATTATGGTGTTTATTGGGTTAAGAAGATGCTTATTGCTGTTAATCAGATGATTTTTAATGAGATGGATATTTATATTTTGAATATTGGTAAGGAGGGTGCAGGGAAGAGTGCTTGGAGTAGTCAACAGATTCTTTGGTTTTATAATGTTTTTTTTGGTGTTGGTTTGATTGAGTATGTTTTTGATGTGAAGCGTATGTTTTTTGCTGATCTTCTTAGTTTTTTAAATGAGCATGAAGTTCAGGAAAGGGATGATTTTTTTAAGATTGAGTGTTTGGATGAGGCTAATGAGTTGAATCGTAGTAATTTTCGTGATGAGAATATTCAGCAGTTTAAGTATGATATGAGGACTGGTAGGAAGGATTTAAGGATTATTTTATTGAATATGCAACAGATTGGGGAGTTAGATACTAGTGTTAGTTTGTCTCGTGTTAATTTTATTTATGATTGTAAGATGAATGGTGATTTGAAGAGTGGTACTTTGAATAAGGGTTTTGGTGATATGTATATTATTCCTCGTGATGATTTTATTTTTAGTGATAAATATAAGAAGGTTTTTAGTCGTAATGATATTTTAAATGCTTTTGCTAATAAATTGGATAAGAAGAAGAATTATTATACTGGTTTGCCTAGGGAGTTTATGGTTGCTGATTTTTGTTTTGCTGATGTTTGGGGTTTTGATAAGGATGAGTATGATAAGTATATTAAGGCTGAGGCTAAAGGTCATAAGTTTAATCGTAGTATTAAGTTGACTACTTTACAAGCTTATATCTTGTTTAGTAGGTTTAAGGATTTTAAGAAGTTTAAAGTTTTTGATTTGGGTTTTGAGTTTGAAAAAAATTTTTATGATGTGTTGTATAAGTTTTTTGGTAAGCTTGGTGATTATTGGGATGATAATCCTGATAGGTTTATGTATTATAGGAATAAGGAGGAGAAGGAGTTAAAGAGGGAGTTGGAGTTAAGGAAGATGTTGGAAGTTGAGAAAAAAAGGAAGTTGGAGGTTGAGAAAAAGAAAGTTTTGGGTGAAGATGAAGAGAAAACTATTTAAAGGAGTGAATTAAAGATTATGTTTATGAGATATTATTTATTAAAAGTTTCACGAGGTGATTATTATGGCTTCCGAAATTAATTTTGATTTAAAGGGCAGTATGTTTATGCTTTTATCTTTACTTGGTATTTTTGGAGTTTGGAAACTTTTATTACCTATTTTCGTGGCGCTTGTGGGTTCTGCTTATCAGGTTGTTTTAAGTGGTGATATTGATGTTCCTGTTGCTTTTAATAATACTACTAGTCAGATGAGTACTGATACTGCTTCCGATTTTCAAACTTTAAATAATGCTGATGCTATTATTTTAAGTCTAATTGCACTTGCTGTTATACTAAGATTATTCTGGCCTATCATTGGTCCGTATATTACTGGTATGGGTAAAGGTAATAAATCTGGTGGTATGGTTTAAATTTTAAATCATAGTGCTTTATTTTCACGAGGGTGAGCGTTAAAAAGGTTACCTGTATGGTTACTCACCAATTAAAACCTTTCTTTTTTATTTTTTAAAAAAAAATAAAAAATATTTTTTTGTTTTAGAATTTTGTTTTTAAAGATTTAATTCATCTTCGTATTCTGTTTCTTCATCTTCTGTTTCTTTTGTTTTGTTTTCTGCTATGTCTAGTAATTGGCTTAGCATTTCTTCTATTCTGTCTAGTTGTTCATATCCTGATCTATCCATCTTATTTTTTTCCTCCTTATATTTTTTTATTTTATTTTTTTATACCGATAAGTATTTATATAAGTATTGTTATTGTGGAATTATGGTGGAATATAAATCTATTAAGGTTAGTAAATCTGTTTATGATCGTTTAGTTGATGATAAGAAGTATTTTACTGATAAGATTGGTATTCCTTTTAATTTTAGTTTTACTATTAATGAGTATCATAAAATTTTAGATGGTTTAAAATAATGAATAAGGATTTGTTAGTTGCTGATAAGGATTTGTTTGATGATTATGCTGATGATAGTTTTATGAATCGTTATGATGATGAGGTTGATATTAGTATTAGTAAATTTGTTGATAAGAGTTTGCAAATTAAAAATATGATTATTCAGTTTGAGTTAAGGTTGCTTGGTTATATGGTTAAGGGTAATGGTGAGAAAATGATTTATGTTGGTAAGCCTGTTTTAGGTTTTCATACTATTCAGAAGATTATGATTTTGTTAGAGCCTTTTAGTCAGGATAGTATGATGATTAGTGATAAGAATGATTTGTTGTGGGATATTCAGTTGGCTAGGACTCGGTATGATCTTGTTGTTTTATTAACTAAGAATAATGATTTTGATGCTGTTGATACTGTTGAAGTGTGGAGGAGTTTTAGTAATTTATTGTTTAATATTGGTGATATTATTAAGGGTAAGAATAGTTATGATTTGGTTGAGAAGTATTTTGGTCTTAATAAGGATAAGGAAGGTATTAAAGAGGGTATTATATAAAAATGGGATTTAAAAGTATGTTTAGTAAGGGTGGTGGTGAGGTTAGTAATAAGGGTAAGAATAAGAAGCTTACTGGTAATAATATTAAGATTCGTATTTTAAGGATGATTAATGGTAGTCCTATTGAGACTTATATTTTTAATGCTAGTCAGGTTAAGAGTGAGGATAATAATACTATTTTAGTTAATGAGGATATGAATTTTAAAGAGGAGTTTCCGGGTGTTCAGGATTATCTTATTAGTGATATTGAGTATAAGTTGGAAAGTCGTGGTTTAAGTAAGGAAAAGCAGTTGGAGAAGGTTAAGACTGCTATTGATAAACAGATGAAGATTATTGATAGTGAGAAGAATGGTAAGATTAGTATTGAGGATGTTAAGGTTAAGATTAATATTAATACTGAGAAGCAAAGGTTACGTTTGTTGAAGTGTGTTAAGTATAATTTGGAGAATAAGCGTGGTGAGGGTTATTATGAGTGTATTGAGTTGGATGGTAGTCGTTGTTTGACTTATTTGATTCGTGATGGTGAATTGATTCCTTATTGGCATAAGACTCCTGATAATGATGGTGAGCCTGTTACTCTTGTGCCTGATATTGTTCAGCGTAAGAAGTATTATAAGGAGAGGGTTGATGAGATTGTTAGTGATTTTAATCAGAATAGGGATAGTAAGTTTATGCATTTTTTAAAGTTGGCAGGTCAGGTTTTAATAGTTTTATTGATTATGGGTAACATTTTTTGGGCTTTTCAAAATATGAAGTGGACTGAGCGTAACGCTAATGCTGATCCTAGTAAGGCTCTTAATGATGTTCGTATTCAATGTGAGAGTATTAGACAAGATTGTGGTAAGTATATTGCTAATCAGGTTGAAAATAATGATATTTTGATTGATGTTGGTAAGAAGTATTTGGAGAATAATTTGATTGGTGATGGTGTTAATACTAATGATGATAAAGGGGATATTAAAATATAGTAAAATTTATAATGTATTAAATTAATATTTGTTTATGATGGGATTTAATGATTTAAATATTGGTGTTCAAAATTTCTTATTATTTAATCATTTTTATCTTCTTAAATGGGTTGTTTTTATTGTTTTAATTTTTCTTAGTGCGTATTACTTGTTGGTGGTGTGGCCTAATCATAAACCTACTAAGTTTTTTACTCAGGCTATTTTCAGGGGTTTTTTTTATGTTTTGAGTCTTGGTTATTTGTTAAGTAGTCCTTTGACTTTGTTGAGTTTGAGTCCTGAGGTTGATTTTTATAGTTTTTATACTATTCCTTTGGTTTTTTTTGGTGTTGGTTTTAGTTTTTTAACTTTGTTGGTTTTCTTGGATTTTTTTAGGTATGGTCCTCTTGTTTTGTTGCAGTTGGCTAAGGTTGATGTTAAGGATTCTAATGTTAAGAAGATTGCTAGGGATATTGAGAATAATAAGCATTTTATGAGGTTTAGTAAAAATTGGGATATGAAAAAGAGTCGTTAACTAATGTATTTGGTAATATTGTTGTTTTTAGTTTTTTTAGTGTTATTATCTTTTTTGTTGCTATGTTAGTTCTTGGTAGTATTAATAATTTTGCTTTGCAGCAGGTTTATGAAATTTTTGTTAAGTTGCTTGGTGATGGTGTTATTCATAGTGATTTTCAGGTTGTGAGTGATAGTCTTACTGGTTTATTGGGGTATGTTAGTTATTTGGATGTTTTATGGCTTGGTAGTTTTGTTACTTTGGCTATTGGTAGCGTGGTGATTAGTTATAATATTAGGAGGAATAATTTGTTTAATACTTTTCAGATGAGCGTGTTTGGTATGATTATTTTGATTTATGTTGGTGGTATTTTTATTGAGTTAACTGATTGGTTTACTAGTGAGATTTTGTATAGTGTTTTTCCTAATTTGGTTAGTCAGACTCGTTTTTTTAGTTGGTATTTGGATAATGTTGGGGTTATTAATCTTATTTTGATTGTGTTGTGTATTATTGCTAATTTTATTGAGTTGGATTTTATTAAGTTTGAGAGTAGTAAGGGTGGTGGTGATGTTGGTGAAATTTGAGGATGGTGGTGTAGTTATAGTATTGTTAGTGTTAATTTTTATTAGTAATTTGTTGGTTGGTAGTAGTGTTATTGTTAGTCCTTTGGATGGTAATGGTAATTTGGAGGTTGCTATTCAGGATCAGTTTAGTGAAACTATTGATTTGTTTCTTACTAGGTTTTTAAATAATGTTACTTTGGCTCAGGATGTTGTGGTTGATAGTTATAATTTTTTGGCTTTGGCAGGTCATAATATTAGTGTTAATAATTTTGTTTGTTTTAAGGAGAATAAGAGTTTTTTACAAGTTAGGGTTACTGGTGTTAATGGTAATAATATTAGTATTGATAGTCCTTTTGATTTTGCTTATAGTACTGATGCGTATGTTTGTAATAGTGATAGGAATTTGAATGTTGTTGGTAGTGATGTTAATCCTGTTGTTTTTAGGGTTACTCCTGTGAATCTTAATAATGTTAGTTGGGATATTAATTGGGTTATGTTTCATATGATGGATAATGTTGTTATGGATGATGATACTTTTGGTGGTATTCCTAAGTTGAGTAATGGTGTGGTTGTTAGGGTTGTTGATGGTTATATGAAGAATTTGTTTAATGTTCGTTATAATGGTGATTTTGCTCATCATATGAAGGTGGTTGAGTATGTGGATAAGGCTCCTAGTGGTTTGTATGCTTTTAGGTCTTATAAGACTTTTAATGGTTTGGATTTTAATGGTGTGGTTGTTCGTCTTGATAGTGAGGAGGGTGGTGAGTTTCAGGTTATTGTTCGTGATGATTTGAGTGATTTAACTACTTTTCATGTTAGTGTTCATGGTAGTGTGGTGGTAGAATGAGGAAGGGTTTTAAGATTCAGTGTTTAATTTTTCAACAAAAGTATTTTTATAATAAGGGTTTGATTAAGGATTGGGTTAGTAAGAATGGTTTTAAGGTTGATACTCGTTTGAAGAGGCCTATTTTAAAGTGTGATGATACGTTTAGGGTTAGGCAGAAGAATCCTGATTGGTTTATTAAAAAGACTTTTAAATGTGAAAGTTTAGGTAAGGGTGTTAAAGCTGTTTATGGTGTGTTAAAAAAATGAATAAAAAATTATTTTTGTTACTAGGTATCTTTTTCATACTTTTAAGTGGTTTTGTTAATAGTTATGATTTTACTAATATTGATACTAATATTTATGCTTATTATACTTCTGATAATGTTGTTAGTGATAGTGTTAATGGTTATAATTTAACTAGTGTTAATGGAGGTTTTAGAACTGGGAAAATTAATCAAAGTTTTGATATGGATGGTAGTACTAGTTATTATAAGTATGTTGATGGTGGTAGTGATGTTTTTGATGTTGGAAGTAGAAATATTAGTATAAGTTTTTGGGTTTATCCTGATGCTGTTACTAACACTTATATTCTTGGAAAAAAAGAAGCAATTTCTAGTGGTTGGTTTGTTTATAGTGCTAGTACTGGTGCTTTACAGGTCGGTTTTAGAAGTAGTAGTATTAATTGTTATATTAATACAGCTACTGGTGTTTTAACTAGTGGGAGTTGGCAGAATTTTATGATAGTTAGAAATGTTAGTGCTAATAAAGTTACTTTATATAAGAATAATGTTAGTGTTGGTAGTGTTACTAATGTTGAATGTAGTGCTAATGCAGATAACATTGAAGATTTTAATATTGGAACAGTTGCTAATGGTGCTACTGGTTTAAATGGTGGTGTTGATGAATTTGCTTTTTTTGATGGTTACGCTTTTAGTTTAAATGATATTAGCAGTTTATATTATGCGGGTAATAATAATATGCAATATCCTTTTGGTTCTACTCCTACTATTTCTAATTTTAGTATTACTGCTAAAAGTAATTATAGTGGTGTTAGTATTTCTAATTTTAGTGTTGATATTGATGGTGGTGTTTTAAGTACGGTTAATGGTAGTATTAATAGTGGTTTATTGCAGAATGATACTAGTTTGCATAATATTACTTTTTTTGGTGATTGGTTTAATAAGTCTTATGGTGATTATAATGTTAGTAGTGATTTGGAGGGTGAGTTATTTCAGTCTAATACTACTTTTAATTTTAAGTTTAGTAGTGGTGATTTTGTTAGTACTAGTATTAATGTTACTGATTTGGGTAATGGTTTGTTTTTTAATGTTAGTGGTGGTGTTTTGAGTTTTAATCCTGATGCTGATAATTTGACTTTTAGTGTTAGGTGTAATAATAGTGTTTTTGCTCCTTTTAATTTTAGTTTAGATATTGATGTTTTGAGTGTTAATAATTTGACTTTTGTTGTTAATGAGACTCCTTCTATTTTGACTTTTTATGATGCGAATAGTGGTTTACCTATTAGTGGGGGTGTTGTTGAGGTTTTTTATCCTAGTGGTGTTACTAGTAATATGACTACTAATAGTAGTGGTAGTGTTGTTTTTAGTTACATTTTTAATAATAGTTTGGAGTTTGGTACTTATAATTTTAGTTTTAGTAAGCTTGGTTTTGTTACTTTTAATTTTAGTGAGGTTATTAATAGTAGTACTGTTCCTTTTAGTGCTGATTATAATATGAGTCGTGCTAATCTTACTATTAATGTTTATAATCGTAGTAATGGTGTTTTATTGAATGGGGTTAATGTTACTATTAATTTTGTTGGTTTGTTTAATGAGACTATTAGTAATGGTACTTTGATTAAGAATAATTTAAGTATTGTGGGTGATGAGTATAGTATTTTTGTTAGTGCTAATGGTTATAGGACTGAGAAGCGTGTTTTTAGTTTTACTAATCAGGAGAATTTGGAGATTGATTTTTATTTGTTGAGTTTGTCTGATCCTAATATTGGTGTTGTGAGTGCTACTACTAGCGATAATTATTTTAGGAAGCTTAGTGGTTTACCTGTTGATTTATTGGAGTATGATAGTGATGATTTGAGTTTTATTAGTGTGTCTCAATGTATTACTAATATTAATGGTGAGTGTGATTTTGTGATTGAGTTGAATACTAAGATTTATTATTTGCAGGCTGTTAGGATTAATGATGATGGTGATGTTGAGATTGCTAATACTGGTACGGATGGTGAGATTTTTACTAGTACTGGTGAGGTTAGAAATCTTATTTTTCAGTTGGATTTAGATTTTGTGGTTAGTGGTGTTGGTAATCTTATTTATGATGTGAGTGAGAGTTTTGTTGATAATGTTAGTAGTATTAGTGTTAATTTTATTAATGGTGATGGTACTAATGTTGAGGTTTGCGTGGAGTATTTTATTAAGGTTGGTAGTGATTATGTTAGTGTTACTGGTGATACTTATTGTTTGGTTAGTAGTAGTGCAGTTCAGAATATTGATGTTGATGTTACTTTGAATCGTAGTAATAATTATAAGGCTGAGGTTTATATTAAGGAGGGTGATGGTAATATTCCTTTAGATAGGTTTGTTTATCCTAGTATTTTTAGTGCTGATGAGGTGTTTACTGATGATTTTATTAGTGCTTTGATTGTTTTGTTGTGGTTGTGTGCTTTGGCTTTGGCTTTGCATGGTAAAAACGTGACTATGTGGTTTGTTTTTGCAATTATTTTAAGTTGGTTGGAGGTTTTGATTTTTCCTAGTTTTAGTATTGTTGCTATTAGCGTGTTTAAGACGGTTATTAGTTTATTTACTATGATGATTAGTAGAAAACCAAAGGATTTTGATTAAGATGGCTTGGACTAAGACAGATTTTTATATTAGTTTGATTATGGTTGTTGTAGTTTTCTTTGGTGGTTTTATTGTTGTTGCTGATAGTCTTTTGAATAGTGATCGTATTAGTTTGGATGGTAAGAGTTTGGATTATATTTCTACTATTAAAGGTCAGAATAATGATAGTGGTTTTAAGAGTGTTAGTAGTACTGAGTTGAGTGTTAGTTATAATAGTGATATTTTGGAGGGTGAGAATGGTACTCAGGTTGATACTAGTAATGATTTTCTTAGTACTTTGCAGATTAAGAAGGAGAGGGCTAGTAGGCCTGTTAGTTTTTTGAAGTTTGTGTTTAATATTCCTACTAGTTTGGTTGTTGGTTTGGGTTTTAGTGTGAATGATTGGAGTGTTTATCTTAATGTTTTTGGTTATGTTTTTGTTATTGCTATGTTGTTGTTAGTTTGGATTAAGTGGGTGAATGCGTAATGGTTATTAGTAATATTACTATGAATTTGAGTGCTTTGGATAGTATTGCTAGTCCTAATATTACTCTTGCACCTAGTGGGGGTTTTGGTCTTGGTGGTCTTATTGATATTGCTAATAGTAGTAGTGATAATCTTTTGATTTTTGGTAGTTTGTTTATTATTTTGGTTATTATGTATGTTATTTTGACTGATCGTAGTCCTTTTGGTGATTTTGGTTTTGATGATTTGCGTGGTTTGAATGTTGCTCTTAGTAGTTGTACTCTTATTGGTTTGACTTTGGTTAGTGTTGGTTGGAGTAGTAATTTTTTTGCTGTTGGTATGTTTGGTACTGCTTGGCTTGTTTCGTATATTTTGGTTTTGATTTATACTAATAGGGAATAATCGATAATTTTATAAAGTTTTAAATCCATATTTTTTTTTATGTTAAATTTAAAGGTAGTTAAGCTTTTGATTTTTATTGGTGGTGTTAGTGTTTTTTTTCTTCGTAGATATTATGGTTTGTTGGTTTTAGCTGTTGTTTTATATTTTTATGTTAGTAGTGGTTTGCATGGTAGGATTATGGATAAGATTAATGTTTTTTTAGGTGTTAATAATGTTTATCAAAAGAATGTTAAGGCTCGTGGTAAGTTTATGAAGCGTTTTGGTAAAAAGTTATTTAGTGGTGGTGAGGTTTAATGGTTAATACTTATGATGTTAAAAGGGCTGATGGTAGTGTTATTACTAGGGAATTTGGAAGTCAAAGAATTGTTAAGAAGAATGGTATTAGTCAGGCTACTATTTTAATTAAACCTAGTGTTAGTGGTAGGGGTATTGAGGCTAGTAAACCTATTACTTCTTTGGATGAAACTAGGATTGCTGAGCAAACTCAGAGAATACAAGAAAATGTTAATAAGGCTAGTAGGGAGGTTGGTGTTACTCCTCCTAGGATTATTGGTGTTGTTGGTAGTAATGGTTATTTAAAAAATATTAATTTAATTAAAAATGGGGTTAGGTATACTCCTAATGAGTATAATAGTTTTTTGAATAATCAGCGTAATGAATTAATTAAAAAAAGGTTGGATATGGAGAGGGGTGTTGATAGGAGTCAAGTATTGCAGAATGTTAGTGGTGTTGATAATATTAATATTATTAGGAGTGGTCCTAGTCGTGCTAAAGTTGTTGAGTTAGCTAGGCAAAGATTAGTTAAGTTAGATGAGATTAATAGTTTAATTAGTAATCTTAGTAATGGTGTTACTATTGATAATAAAAGTTTTTGGGTTAAGAGTTTTAAAGATGTTATTAATAGTGGTGTTGTTTATGTTAGTGGTTTACCTAGTGATGTTGTTAGTGGTAAACTTAAAAGAGATTTTGTTAAGGCTTTTCAAGATTTTGGTAGAGCTAGTTTAAATTTTTATAATAGGATTGATGGTGCTAAAAATAGGAAGTTAATTGTTGATTTTGTTGAGAAAAATATTAATCCTATTATTCCTAAAAGTGTTTCTTTTATCGATGTTGATTTATTAAAGCGTACTACTAAGAAAATTGTTGATTTAACTAATTCTTTTGTTAAGGGTGATTCTGGTTTAGCTAGTGTTAGTGGTGTTATTAAGAAAAAGGGTGGTGTTAGTGTTGATGTTGTTAAGGATTTCTTGGTTACTCCTGAGAGTGAGAAGGGTGCTGTTAAATTATTTAAAGGTAGAATTGGTGATATGACTCCTAAAGAAACTTTAAGTCTTGGTTTAGATACTTATTTTTTTGTTAGTGCTTTTTTTAGTGGAGGTCAAAGTTTATTAGGTAAGAAGGGTGCTAAAACTTTTATTAGTAAGCTTGGTGCTAAAGAAATTAAAGCAAGTAGTGAAAGTTTAGTTAATAAGATTGGGGGTAAGGTTTTTAATAAGTTTAAAAATTTTAGTATTGCTCAAAAGATTAAGAGTGTTGATTTTGCTAAGAGTGTTATTAGGGATTTAGGTTTTTATAATAAGGTTTATGAGAGTGCTAAAAGTTTTTATAAGGTTGATAGTGATTTATTAAGTAGGGAGGCTAAGAATATTGGTTTTGGTAGTTCTCAGCAGTTGAGTAATAGTTATAATAGTGTTATTGCTGATTCTTTAAAGGATGGTAATTTTGATTGGCGTGATTTTGCTAATTATGCGGGTGTTAGTGTTGCGAGTAATAATCAAATAATTAAAGGTCAAAAAGCTTATTTAAAGCTATTAAAAGGTTTTGGTTATACTGATATGAGGGCTAGACTTATTATTGCTAATTTGGAGAATATGAGACGTGCTAGGACAATAGGGCAGTTTTTAGGTTTGGCTAAAATTGAGGTAAGTAGTGATAAATTAGTTAATGATTTAATAAGGAGGGGGGTTTGGAAAAATAAAGCTATTGGTATTGGGGTTAAGCGTGAAGCTGTGAGTACGCTTGTGAGTGAGGCTTATATTCAGGATGGTAGTTTAAATCCTGCTGATTTCTTTTTAGCTGTTGCTCTTGGTGTTCCTTATAGTATTTGGGCTAGTAAAAATAAAAATAAGTTAGTTAAGGTGAGTGCTGCTAAAACTAAGAAAGCAATTGATAAGATTGCTAAAGTAACTATTAATAAAATTAAGCCTAAAAGGATAAATGCTTATTTTATGAAGGTTGTTAGGCAAGAAGCTAAGCTTAAGGGTTTTCCTATTAGTGTTGATGATGCTTTAAGTATTACTAAAAGGTTTACTTTTAAAGAAAAGAAGAAGATTGCTGAGGATTATATTAAGAATGTTATTAAAATTACTCGTAAGAGGGGTAAGTCTCTTGGTAAGGTTTGGAAGCCTAAAACTATTTTGCGTGATCCTATTGTTAATATTATTGATCCTTTTGAGTTTATTGGTGATAAAGTTCAGGATTTGGATAGTTTTTTAAGGCGTAAAATTAGTATGGTTGTTAGGAAAGTTAAAGATAAGTTTGGTAAGAAATCTTTTAAAAAAGGTATTGTTATTAAACGTAAGGGTTTGAAGAGGCGTGTTAAAAGTGGTGTTAGGGTTAAAACGGCTGTAAAAACTAAATCTAAAAGTAAGATTAAAGCTAAATCTGTTAGTAAAGTTAAGCCGAGACCAAGACCAAGACCTAGACCTAGACCTAGACCGAGACCGAGACCGAGACCGAGACCTAGACCTAGACCTAGACCTAGACCTAGACCTAGACCTAGACCGAGACCGAGACCGAGACCGAGACCTAGACCTAGACCTAGACCTAGACCTAGACCTAGACCTAGACCTAGACCTAGACCTAGACCTAGACCGAGACCTAGACCTAGACCTAGAATTATACTTTCAAAAATACCTTTATTAAAATTAAAGAAAAGTTTGAAAAAAGGAGAAAGAATAGGTTATAGTATATATATTATTAAAGGAAAAAAAGGTAAGATGTTAACAATAAAATTACCTAAAAATAAAGCTAAAAATTATGCTATAAGATTATATAATAGAAACAAAATAGATAGAGCAAAATTGATACCTGTGGGAAAAACAAAGCAAAAAGATGTATCAATAATAATAAAAAAGAAAAGAAGGTAATTTTATTTTTCTTTCTACCCACCCTAAAGAAACCCTGCATAGGGGGTTAGGAGAATATTATTTCTCCTAACTCTTTTTTTTATTTCTAATTGTTTTATGTCATAAAATAGAAAGTTTTATATACTATTTATGTCATAAAACTTTTTATGGTAAAAAGTGATAATTTTTTGTTTGAAGAATTTGTTGATAATAATGGTATTGTTTATGTGTTCGTAAAGTTTTAGTTAGTGGTTTGCCTGTTGATCCTTGTGATTGGAGTTGGCGTAACGCTAAAAAGTTTAATAAAGTTGATAATGATAGGAGGTGTATTATGGATAGTAAGCAGTATAATTTTATGGGTAAGGATAAACAAAAAAGGGTTAGGGCTGAGGTTTTAAGTAAACATCTTGGTCGTTGGAGTTTTAAAGGATGACTTATTTTAATTTTTGTTATGAAGATATAATGGATGTTAAAAGTAAAGGTGTTCATAGGTTTACTAATGAGAATGGTTTTAGTATTTATTTGAATGGTAAGTTAATGTTTGAATTATGTGGAGGAAAAAAATATGGTGAGTGATGAATTAAAAGATTTGTATGAGTGTCCTGATGGGTGTTTGAATATGGATAAAGAGTGTATGGTTTGTGTTGAGGGTGATAGTTTTAAGCCTTTGATTAAGATTGATACTATGTTGATTAAGAGGGGTAGCGTGGATAATCCTAGTTATGCTATCCCTATTGATAAAAAGTTGATTAAGGATGGTACTATTGATGTTAGTAAGGCTTTGAAGGGGGGGTTTAGACAATGAGTTTACAAAGTACTAATTGTGATGATTATGTGGCTTGTGATTTTTGTCCTGATAAAGATTTTTGTGAAGTGTTTAAATGAAATATTATACTGAGTTGGTTTATTGGAATAGTAATAGTTATGGTAAGGCTTTGAAGATTCATAAAAACGTGTTAAGAAGTTTATTTGATTGTTTTCTTGTTGGGTTTGGTTGCTTTATATGTTTATAATGATAAGTTGGATGATTTTAATCTTAGCTTTTTGTATTCTTTGTATGTGGTTGATGTTTTTGGTGTTTTGTTTTATTATATGGGTTTGTTTTTGGGTGTTGATTTGTTTAGTGGTTTTTTGCTTGTTGGTTTATTATTATTCACTAGTGGATTGGGTGGTTTATTGTATTATAGTAGAAATAAGATTGGTGGAGAATAAAACATTTTTTTAGAAGTAAAAAAAAGAAATATAATAAATATTATTACATTACAAGATCATAATGACCATCGCCATTTTTAGCTAGTAATACAGTGATACCAACATCTAAACCATTATACCTTGTTATAATTTTACCAAGATTGCTTCCATCAGGAACTTTATCATATTTCTTAACATGATATTCTTTAGTAAGGCAATGTTCTGCGTTCTCAACAGTTAAACATAAGAAATCATCTTCGGGTTTATCAGTTTTGATAACTCCTTCTTTGTTCACAAATATTTCTTTAGCTTTCTTAACTGTTATATTGGTGATTATTGCTTTCATGCTTGGTGGTGTTTCTATCACGTCTTGTTTTGTGTAGCTTAGTTTTTGTTGTGTTGTGTTTATTTCTTCTATCATTTTGTTTTTTCTCCATATACGTTTTTTTTTGGGGGATAGTAGTAAGGGTTATTTTTTTTAACAATTCAAAGAGGCAACAATGAGGTGGTTAATAAAATTTTTTTAACCCTTACTATTATCATTATTATGTTTGGGAACAAACTAATATATAAATGTATCGTTTTTCTATAAAATCAAAAGGTTTATATACTAGTTATGTATAAGATATATTATAGGTATTAACCTTGGAGATGAAAAATGCAAATAGAACAAAAAGCAAGAATAAGTAGTGGAAGTATAATAATTACTATTCCAGTAACACTAGTAAAATGGCTAGGAATAGAAGAAGGAGAGACAATAGTATTTCAAGACGAAGATGGAAAGAAAGGCAAATATTTTAGTGCTTGGAGAAAGAAAGATGAAAAGCAACTATAGAATACTAAACGAACTATACAGCTTCTTTCCAATGAATCAACAACAACAAAGATACAACAACATAATAGAAGAGGTCCTAAAAATATGATGAAAGAAACAAGAACCATAAACCTAAACGAAGAACTAGACAGAATCAGCAGAGAAGAAAGCAAAGTCCAACTATTCATAAACGAAAACTACAGCTTTATAGGAAAAATAACAATGACACACTTTGACTTTGTAAGAGGAATAGAAGAAGGAGATGCAAGAAATAGGCAAGTAATAATACCAATCCACAAAATACAATACGTGAGGCTACTAAAATGAAAGAACAAACAGAAATATAACTATGCACGGAATAAAAAAAGGCAATTATGGAGATTTTAAAGGTTGTAATAGTTATCCTAGATGTAAATATATTTATAAGGGTGTTATTTAGATGGTTAAGGTTAGAATAATTAAAGATTATAATTCTGGAAAGGTTGGTGAAATACATAATTATAATGAGAAATCTGCTGAAAACATAGTTAGTATAGGTTATGCTGAATACATTGAAAAAAAACCTTATAGTAACATAGTGGTTAATGGTTTAACTGGTTTACCTAGCGTGTTAAACCACCTAATAAACCAAAACCAACTAAACCAACTAAACCACTTAACCAACTTAACCATTAAAGAAAAAATAGTATTAATATTATATAATTATACATATAAAATAAATGATATACATAAAATACTAAAAGAAACAACCCTGCAAAACATAAGCCAAACAATAAAAAGAGAAGATAGAGGAACAGGATTATTTTATGAAGGATTAATTGAAGTTAAAAAAGTTGATGGTGGTGTTGATGTTTGGGGTTGTACTGATAAAGGTATAGAATATATTAATAATAAATATGATAACTTGTTAAAACAGCAAGAACAAAAACAAAGAAAACAAGAAGAACAAGAAGATTTTAGACAATACACAGATAATTTAGAGGATTACCTTAATAGTATTCATGTTGATGAAAGCAGAAAAATATTAAGAATAGATTTTAAAGAACTATTAAATATTCAACCAGAAATATGTGAGAAGTTAGAGGATGATTTTAATAATCAATTCATGATGTGTCAGCAAATAGTTAAAGCTAACACAGGCAAAAACATTCACATATTATTTCATAACTTGACAAATAATGTTTATAGAGATATTGGAAGCCTTGATTACACTTATTTTAATAAGCTTGTAATGGTTGAGGGAATAATTAAAGGCAGAAGTGATAGACGACCACAAATAACTAGTAGTAAGTTTGAGTGTCCTAATTGTGGTAATATTAAAATTTTTATTCAAAAAGAAAAGATTTTCAAACACTTAACAAGTTGTGCTTGTAAGTTTAAAGGTAAACTAACACATCTTAATGATGAGTTAATAACTGTTCAAAGATTAGAGATTGAGGAGTTTAGCGAGAACCTTAAAGGTGTAACTGAACCAAGAAGTTTAAATATTATTTTGAAGAATGTGGTTTGTGATAGTAGTTACCAAAAAGATTTTAATCCAGGCACAAGGATAAAGTTTTGGGGAAGCCTTAAAAGTGATTGGAATTTTAAGATGATGGCAAAAGAAACCCTGTTAAATTTTTATTTAGAAGCTAATGGTTATGAAGTTTTAGAGAACAGTTTAGAGTTTAACCTTAAAGAAGAGGATAAAAAAATTATTGAAAGCTTTGTTAATAAAAAAGGTTTCTTTGATTTATTGGCTAAAAGTTTTTGTCCTGAAATAAGTGATAATATAGATATTAAGAAGAGTTTAATACTTAGTGCGGTTAAGGGACAGGTTGAGAAGCCTAAGTTTAAAAGGGATCGTATTCACGTATTGCTTTGTAGTAATCCTGGTCGTGGTAAAACTATTCTTGTTAAGAAACTTGTTGAACTAACACCTTATAGTCGTTTTACTAGTGGTTTGAATAGTAGTAAGGCGGGTTTGACCGCTGCGGTTGTTAAGGATGAGTTTGTTGGTGGTTGGAGGCTTAGTGCTGGTGCTGTTCCACTTGCTAATAATGGTATTTGCGTAGTGGATGAGATGGATAAGTTTCAAGAGGATGATAAGAAGAGTTTGAATAGTGTTATGGAGGAAGGAGAAGTTATAGTTGATAAAGCCACTATTCACCAGAAGCTTTTAAGTAATACCACTATTGTTGGTACTTGTAATCCTAAGAATGAGAAGTTTGATAATGAGAATCCTACTATTGAGCAGTTGAATCTTCCTAGGAGTTTAATTGATAGGTTTGACCTTATTTTCGTTCTGAATAGTAAAGAAGTGGGTAATCCTTTCATGGATATAATGCTTGATGATGCTGATGATTTGGTTGATGATGATTTTATTAGTAAGTTTATTTTGTATGCTAGAAGTATGGAGGTAAGTATTAGTAAGGAGATTAAGAATTTTATTGCTGAAACAGCTTATAATCTTAAAAGGGGTTATAGTGATTTTGATTTTGGTTTTAGGCAACTTCATGGTTTGTTTCGTTTGAGTGTTGCTTTTGCTAAGGTTAATCTTAGGGTTGAAGTGTTAAAAGAGGATGTTTTGGGTGCTAGTAAGTTGATGATTAGTAGTTTGGAGAGTATGAATATTTATTATAATGGAAGTAATTTAATATGAAAACTATAAATGAGGTAAATTGTTATAATGGAGGAAAGAAAAAATGAGTGTTGGATTAACAAGTAAGCAGGTTAAAAGGATTCAAGAGTTTTTAGTTATAGCTAATGATCTTCAATTGGTTCAGGTAAGACTTTTGATTAGTAGTGAGATTGATAGGCGTGAGAAGATTAAGAATTGGCTTGATAAGTATTTAGGTGTTTGTGATGAATGTAGATGAAGAAATCCCAAGTTTTATCGAACCTATTTATGTTAATGGTAGGAAGATTTTGTATAAGAAGAATAAGAATTGTAAGGATGAGCATAAGGTTTTATGTGCTGAAGAAATAATATTAAAAAGGTGAATAGAAAATGATTGAATTTATGGAAAGAATGTTATGGATTAGTTTATTATTATACTTTTTCATATTAGGTAGGGTTTATCAATTTTTAATAATACTTAAGAGATTAGATAAAATAGGTAATATTAATCTTAATTTTAAAGTTTAACGGAAAGAAGCAATAATATGAGAGTTTTAATTTATGCGAGGGTATCGACTCAAGAGCAAGATGTAGATCAACAGGTTAAGTATTGTAAGGAATGGGCTGTGAGAAATGGTCATAAAGTTGTTTGGACTATTAAAGATAAGGAGAGTGGTACTCTTCCTCTTACTGAAAGAAGACAATTTTTAAAGATTATTAGTGATAAGTATAATTTTGATTATAATGGTGTGCTTGTTTTTAATCTTGATAGATTGACTCGTAATTGGGATGATGTGACTATGGTTGAGAAGTATTTTAGAGAGAATTTGGATTCTAAAAAGCTTGTTAGTACTAAGGATGATATTTGTCTTGAAAATGCTAATGGTAGGCTTATGTTTCGTATTAAGATGGCTATTAATTGTCAGATGCCTGAAGATATGAGGGAAAAGCAAGTTGTTGGTATTGAAAGGGCTAAATCTGAAGGAAAATATAAGGGTAGACCTAAAGGGGCTAAAAATTTAGTTAAATAAGGTGTGGTTTATTTTTTGTTTCTAAAACAAAAGATTTATATATTATTTAATATATTAATTAATATATTAAATAATATTAAGGTAAAAAGTAGTAATTATTAGAAAAATATAAAAGAAAAGTGTCGAGGTAACGAAGAATGACTATATTAGAAGCTTATGGAACAGAGCAAGACCAAGTGATTGAAGATGCCATTAATAAGTATAAATCAAAAACTGAAAAATATGGCGAATCTTGGAGATCTATGGATGATTTAGATTTGATTGATAGATTTGATGAAGAAGTAGCAGAATTACAGAATACTGATAATTTAGAAGATGAGTATAATGAATTGATTGATGTCATTAATGTTGCGAGTATGAGAGCAGGTAAGATATTGATTCAGAAAAACTCTCGTAGAAAATGAATGAAACAATATTAAAAAATGGTAAATTAATAGTTAATATATCTAAAGAGTTTGACACAACAAAAGATATAAGCCTTGGAGGTACGCAGATTACTAGTTTGCCTGAAGGATTGAGTGTTGGTGGTTCTCTAGACCTTAGAGGTACGCAGATTACTAGTTTGCCTGAAGGATTGAGTGTTGGTGGTTCTCTATACCTTAGAGGTACGCAGATTACTAGTTTGCCTGAAGGATTGAGTGTTGGTGGTTCTCTATACCTTAGAGGTACGCAGATTACTAGTTTGCCTGAAGGATTGAGTGTTGGTGGTTCTCTATACCTTAGAGGTACGCAGATTACTAGTTTGCCTGAAGGATTGAGTGTTGGTGGTTCTCTA
>Ga0326597_10003445_pt1 | contig 22829 bp, 34 predicted proteins | sample RVTome_12_FD_203789 | JGI IMG/M metagenome (GOLD analysis project Ga0326597, IMG submission 203789) | Soil microbial communities from uranium-contaminated site in the Upper Colorado River Basin, Wyoming, United States - RVT100D185 | ecosystem: Environmental > Terrestrial > Soil > Contaminated >...
TACGAGGTGGTCTGGTTCCAGTTGCTCTCGCTGATCATCGGGTCCTCGGCGATCTCACTGGGCGTGCTGCTCGGGACCTTCATGGGCGGCATGTGCCTCGGCAGCTACCTGCTGCCGCGGTACATCGACGTGAAGCACCACCCGATGCGGGTCTACGCCGTCCTCGAGCTCGGCATCGGCCTCATGGGGCTGCTGCTGCTCTTCGGCACGCCGATCATTGAGGTGATCTACACGTCGATCGGAGGCGGCTCGATCGTGGTGCGCGCGATCGTGGCGGGCATCTGCCTGCTGCCGCCGACGCTCATGATGGGCGCCACGTTGCCCGCCGTCGCGCGCTGGGTCAAGACGACGCCCGAGGGCGTGTCGTGGATGGGCTTCTTCTACGGCGGGAACATCGCGGGCGCGGTCGTGGGCAGCCTCGTGGCCGGGTTCTATCTGCTGCGCGTGCACGACATGGCCGTTGCGACCTACGTGGCGGCATTCCTCAACGTCACTGTCGCCGTCATCGGCCTGAGGCTCGCCGGGCAGACCAGCTACACGCCCTCGAGCGACGAGGGCGCCCGCGCGGAGAAGGCCGGGGGCGCGCGCGTCATCTATCTGGCCATCGGCGTGTCCGGCATGACCGCGCTCTCGGCGCAAGTGCTCTGGACGCGCCTGCTGTCGCTGCTCTTCGGCGCGACCGCGTACACGTTCTCCCTGATTCTCGGCGTCTTCCTCCTGGGGCTGGGGATCGGCAGCACGGTGGGCGCCGCGATGGCGCGCGGCCGCGTCAACCCGCGCGTGGCGCTCGGCTGGTGCCAGATGGCGCTCTGCGGCGCGCTCGCCTGGTCCGCCTATATGCTGACCGAGTCGCTGCCGCTCTGGCCGATCAACCCTCAGATCTCGACCGACCCCTGGCTCAACTTCCAGCTCGACATGGTGCGGGCGCTCTGGGTCGTGCTGCCGGGTGCGATCCTGTGGGGCCTGAGCTTTCCGCTCGCGCTCGCCGCCGTGGCGGCGCCCGGGCAGGATCCAGGCCGGCTGGTCGGCGGCGTGTACGCCGCGAACACGGTTGGCGCGATCGTCGGGTCGCTCGGCACGGGCCTCATGCTCGTGACATGGGTCGGCACGCAGAGCGCCCAGACCTGGCTCATTGTCATCTCGGCGCTTTCGGCGCTCATGCTCCTCGCGCCGGTCGTCGCCGGCGACGCCAGGGCCAGGGGCGTGCAGTGGGCGGGAACCGTCGTGCTGCTCGTCGCGACCGGCGCCGCCGGCCTGCTCGCGCGCGGCGTGCCGGAAGTGCCCGGCCTGCTCGTCGCCTACGGGCGGTACGCGGCCACGTGGGTGGGCCTGAGCAACGTCATCTACGTGGGCGAGGGTCTGAACGCCTTCGTTGCGGTCACCGAGCTCGGCAACGGCGTTCGCAACTACCACAACGCCGGCAAGGTGCAAGCCTCGAGCGAGCCGCAGGACATGCGGCTCCAGCGGATGCTCGGGCACCTGACCCACCTCATCCCCGATCAACCGAGAGATGCGCTCGTCATCGGGTTCGGCGCGGGCGTCACGGCCGGCTCGGTGGCGATCGGCCCCAATGTCGAGCGGGTGACCATCGCCGAGATCGAGCCGCTCGTCCCCGAAGTCGTCTCGACGTACTTCTCGGAGTACAACTACAACGTCGCCCGCAATCCCAAGGTCACGATCCACCTCGACGACGCGCGGCACTATCTGCTCACGACCGACCGGAAGTTCGACGCGATCACGTCCGATCCGCTCGATCCCTGGGTCAAGGGAGCGGCCACGCTCTACACGCGTGAGTTCTTCCAGGTCGTCCGGGAGCACCTCAATCCCGGCGGCGTCGTAACGCTCTTTGTGCAGCTCTACGAGAGCAACACGGAGGCGGTCAAGAGCGAGATCGGCACCTTCTTCGAGGTCTTTCCGAACGGCGTGGTGTGGGGGAACACCAACAACGGCCAGGGCTACGACCTGGTCGTGATGGGCCAGCTCGAGCCGATCGCGATCGACGTCGACCGGATGCAGGCGAAGTTCGGCGACCCGGCCTACGCCGAGGTCGTGCAGTCCTTCCGCGAGATCGGGATTCATTCCGCGATCGACCTCTTCGCGAACTACGCCGGCCAGCCGTCGGACCTGGCCGGCTGGCTCGCCGGCGCCCAGATCAACACGGACCGGAACCTCCGGCTGCAGTACCTCGCCGGCATGGGGTTCAACCTGTACGAGAGCGGCCCGATCTACTCGGCGATGATTGCCGGTACGCAGTACCCCGACAGTCTCTTCACCGGCTCGCCGGAGACGCTCGAAGCGCTGCGCGCCGCCATCTTCCGGATGCAGGGCCGGTAGTCGCGCGGCCGGGATCTCGTGGTACCATCCGGCGTCGGCTCAGCCCGCATGACGAGATTCCGTTCTCTCGCCGCGATCGCGGTCGCTGCGCTGCTGGTCGTCGGCGGACCCGCCGCGGCCGGGCGCGCGGCGCAGGACACGCTGCCGCGCCAGCTCTCGGACGATCAGTTCTGGCAGCTCGTCAGCGACTTCTCGGAGAGCGACGGCTACTTCCGCTCCGACAACCTCGTCTCGAACGAGATCTGGTTGCAGCGGGTGGTCCCGGAGCTGACCAGGGAGACCAGGCCCGGCGGCGTGTACCTCGGCGTCGGTCCCGAGCAGAACTTCACGTACATCGCGGCGCTCCGGCCGCGGATGGCCTTCATCACGGACGTCAGGCGCGGGAACCTCCACACCCAGCTCATGTACAAGGCGCTGTTCGAGCTGTCCGAGGACCGCGCGGCCTTTGTCTCCAGGCTCTTCACGAAGCCAAGGCCCGAGGGCCTCTCGACGAGCTCGTCGGCCGCCGAGATCATGAACGCGTACTGGGACGTGCAGACGAGCGCCGAGCCGGTCTACAAAGCGAACCTGGCGGCCATTCAGGACCATCTGACGAAGACCCGCAGGCTGCCGCTGTCGGCAGCCGACCTCGACGGCATCGCGTACGTCTACCACAGCTTCTACTGGTTCGGGCCCAGCATCACCTACAACTCCTCGAGCGGTGGCGGGAGCCGCGGCGTTTCGACGACTTATTACGACCTGATGATCGCGACTGACGGCGGGGGCGTGGCACGGTCGTTCCTCGCGTCCGAAGAGAACTTCCACGTGCTCAAGACGCTTCACGCCCGCAATCTCGTCGTGCCCGTCGTCGGCAACTTCGCCGGGAGCCGGGCCCTGCGCGCGGTCGGCGACTACATCCGGCGGCACGGCTCGTTCGTGATGGCCTTCTACCTGTCCAACGTCGAGCAGTACCTGTACCAGGACGGGGTCTGGCCGCGGTTCTGCGCCAACGTCGCCGCGCTGCCGCTCGACGACACGAGCACCTTCATCCGGTCCACGCAGGGCGGCGGCGGCGGGCGGGGGTTGATGAACTCGCTGGGGCCCATGAAGGCGGAGACGCGCGGGTGCGGAGGCCAGGCGCGCGCGCCCGACGTCAGTACGAGGCGATGAACCATCGCCGTCCGATCCTGGCCGCGCTGCTGGCCGCGCTCTTCGCGGGCCCGTGGGTGTCCGGGCCGGTCGTGCCGGTGGCGGGCGCCGAGCTGCCCGCGCGGCTGTCGGACGCCGACTTCTGGCGGATCGTCGACACCTTCTCCGAGCCCGACGGCTTCTTCCGCAGCGACAACCTCGTCTCGAACGAAGAGACGTTCCAGTTCGTCATTCCGACGCTCGCGTCCACGGTCGTGCCCGGCGGGGTGTATGTTGGCGTCGGCCCCGATCAGAACTTCACCTACATTGCCGCCGTCCGGCCGCGGCTGGCGTTCATCATGGACATCCGGCGCGGCAACCTGCACCTGCACCTGATGTACAAGGCGCTCTTCGAGCAGTCGGCCGACCGCGCCGAGTTCCTGTCGCGGCTGTTCTCGCGCGCGCGGCCCGACGGCCTCAGCCGCCAGTCCACACCCGAGGCGCTCTTCGAGGCCTTCGAGCTCGTCCGGCCCGACCGCGAGCGCTTCGACCGCAACGTCGCCGACCTGACCGCCTGGCTGACCCGGAAGCGCGCGTTCCCGTTGAGCGGCGCCGACCTCAGCGGTGTCATCGACGTCTACAGCCGCTTCTACGCGGCCGGACCGTACCTCAGGTATTCGAACTCGTCGATGCGGGGCAGGCGCTATCCCAGCTACCAGGACCTCCAGCTCACCGATGACGGCCGGGCTGTGAATCGCAGCTATATGGCCAGCGACGCGCACTTCCGGTTCGTCAAGGGGCTGCAGGAACGCAACCTGGTCATCCCGATCGTCGGCGACTTCGCGGGTCCCAAGGCGCTGCGCACGGTCGGCGCCTACCTCCAGCAGCGCGGCGGCATCGTGACGACCTATTACACCTCGAACGTCGAGCAGTACCTCTTCCCGGACGGGGCATGGCCGACGTTCGTCGAGAACCTCTCCGCGCTGCCGCTGGACGACACGAGCACGCTGATTCGGTCGTGCTTCAACAACTGCTCGTCCACCTACCGCTCCTGGTCGCTGCTCGACTCGATTCCCGCCCTCATCGCCGACGCCCGCGCGGGCCGCATCCGAATGTACTGGGACGTGCTCTCCCGGTCGCGGTAGCCAGGCCGGGAAGCTGTGGCCTCCGAGGGGCATGTCCGCGGGTTCCCGTCAGGGCGCCCGGCGCCTTGACCGGGGGAGTGGCGGGATGCTATTCTCGCAAGGTTCTTTACGGGTCTAGGACACCCTATCTAGGCTCGCGCCCAGCTGAAGCTCCTGCTTCCTGGTTGTTTCTGAGCGACTGGCGCTGTGCCGCACGGGCACGGCCCCCCGGTCGCCGTGCTGAACGCAGCAATAGGGGATTGTTTCGGGTGCCGAGCGCAGGCTCTTAGGCCCGAAGCGCCGATGGCGCCGCCCGGCGGGCGGCCGGGTGCTCTTTTTGCACGGGTGTGACCGATGCCGACGATTAGCCAGCTGGTCCGGAAGGGCCGCGACAAGGTTCTGAGCAAGACGAAGAGCCCGGCGCTGCAGGGCAGCCCGCAGAAGCGCGGCGTGTGCGTCCGCGTGTTCACGCAGACGCCGAAGAAGCCGAACTCCGCGCTGCGGAAAGTGGCGCGCGTGCGGCTGACGAACGGCATCGAGGTGACGACGTACATTCCGGGCGTCGGCCATAACCTCCAGGAGCACTCGCTCGTGCTCATCCGCGGCGGCCGCGTGAAGGATCTGCCGGGGGTGCGCTATCACGTCGTGCGCGGCACGCTCGACACGGTCGGCGTGGCGGGCCGCATGCAGGCACGTTCGAAGTACGGCGCGAAAAGGCCGAAGAAGGCGTAGCCATGCCGAGACGCAGAGAAATCCCGAAACGCGACGTGCCGGCGGACCCGATCTACGGGAGCCCGCTCGTGACGAAGTTCGTGAGCACCATCATGCGCGGCGGCAAGCGGTCCACCGCGGAACGCATCATGTACGGGGCCATGGACATCATCAAGGAGAAGACCTCCGACGATCCGCTGAAGGTCTTCAAGAAGGCGCTCGACAACGTCAAGCCCGCGCTCGAAGTCAAGTCGCGCCGCGTCGGCGGGTCGAACTACCAGGTGCCGGTTGAGGTCAACCCGAACCGGCGCATGTCGCTCTCCATCCGCTGGCTGGCCGGCTACGCGCGCGCGCGCGGCGACGGCAAGACGATGGAGGAGAAGCTCGCGAACGAGTTCATGGACGCAGCCAATCTGCGCGGCGGTGCGGTGAAGAAGCGCGAAGACACCCACCGGATGGCCGAAGCCAACAAGGCCTTCGCGCACTATCGCTGGTAAGGCTGGGACGGAACGATGCCCCGCAAGGTCGCGCTCGATCGCTGTCGGAACATCGGCATCATGGCCCACATTGATGCCGGCAAGACGACGACGACCGAGCGCGTGCTCTTCTACACGGGCATCACCTACAAGATCGGCGAGGTTCATGAGGGCACCGCCGTCATGGACTGGATGGAGCAGGAACAGGAGCGCGGCATCACGATCACGTCGGCCGCCACCCAGTGCCTGTGGCGCGACTACCGCATCAACATCATCGACACCCCCGGCCACGTGGACTTCACGGCCGAAGTCGAGCGGTCGCTGCGCGTGCTCGACGGCGCGGTCGCCGTCTTCGACTCGGTCGCCGGCGTCGAGCCGCAGTCGGAGACCGTCTGGCGGCAGGCGGATAAGTACCGCGTGCCCCGCATCTGCTTCGTCAACAAGATGGACCGGATCGGCGCCGACTTCGGGCGCACCTACGAGCAGATCCGCACGAAACTCCAGGGCAACCCGGTCGCGATTCAGATGCCCATCGGCAGCGAGGACAAGTTCACCGGCGTCGTGGACCTGGTGACGATGAAGGCGATTCGCTGGAACGACGAGACGCTGGGCGCCGACTACGTCGTCGAGGACATCCCGGCCGCGATGCTGGCGGAAGCCCAGGCGCACCGCGAGTTCCTCATCGAGAAGGTCAGCGAAGTCGACGACCGGATTCTGGAGAAATACCTCCACGGCCAGGAGATCCCCGAGGACCAGATCAAGGCGGCGCTGCGCAAGCGGGTCATCGAGTCGGTGCGCCGCGAGGACGCGCCGTTCGTCGTCGTGATCTGCGGCTCGGCGTTCAAGAACAAGGGCGTGCAGCCGCTGCTCGACGCCGTCGTGGATTACCTGCCGTCGCCGCTCGACATCCCCCCGGTGATCGGGCTCGACCCGAACGGCGGGCCCGGGGCGGCGGTCGCGCGGCCGGCGGCCGACGACGCGCCGTTTTCCGCGCTCGCGTTCAAGATCATGACCGACCCGTTCGTCGGGCAGCTCACGTTCGTGCGCGTGTACTCCGGGTTCATGACGTCGGGCATGTCGGTCTACAACCCCACGAAGCAGCGGTCCGAGCGGATCGGGCGCCTCCTCAAGATGCACGCAAACAAGCGCGAGGAGATCAAGGAGTTGTACGCGGGCGACATCGCCGCCGCGGTCGGCCTGAAGACCGTCTCGACCGGCGACACCATCTGCGACGAGAAGCACCAGGTCATCCTCGAGGCGATGGACTTCCCGGAGCCGGTGATCTCGCTGGCGATCGAGCCCAAGACCAAGGCCGACCAGGAAAAGCTGGGCATGGGCCTCGCCAAGCTCATGGCCGAGGATCCGACGTTTCGCGTCCACACCGACACCGAGACCGGGCAGGTCGTGATTGCCGGCATGGGCGAGCTGCACCTCGAGATCATCGTGGACCGGCTCAAGCGCGAGTTCGGCGTTGAAGCCTCGGTCGGCAAGCCGCAGGTCGCCTACAAGGAGACCATCACGCGCGGGGCCGAGGGCGAGGGTCGCTACATCAAGCAGACCGGCGGCCGAGGCCAGTACGGCCACGCCAGGATCCGCCTCATCCCGCGCAAGCCGGGCGAAGGCTACGAGTTCGACAACCAGATCGTCGGCGGCACGATTCCGCGCGAGTTCATCAAGCCGATCGATCAGGGCATTCGCGAGGCGATGACGACCGGCGTGCTGGCCGGCTACCCGATGGACGACATGAAGGTCGAGCTGTACGACGGCTCGTACCACGACGTCGATTCGAGCGAAATGGCGTTCAAGATCGCCGGCTCGATGGCGTTCAAGGACGCCGCCGGGCGCGCGTACCCCGTGCTGCTCGAACCGGTGATGCGCGTCGAAGTCGTCGTGCCCGAGGAATACATGGGCGACGTGATCGGCGACCTCACGAGCCGGCGGGGCCACATCCAGTCGATGGAAGCCCGCGGCGGCTCCCAGGTGATCAACTCGCGCGTGCCGCTCTCGGAGATGTTCGGCTACGCCACCGACATGCGCTCGAAGACGCAGGGCCGGGGGTCGTACTCGATGCACTTCGACCGGTACGAACCCGCGCCGGCCTCGGTGAGCGAGGCCGTGGTGGCGAAGGTCCAGGGCAGATAGAGGTCAGACGATGGCGACGCCGTTCAGCGAAAAGATTCGGATCCGTTTGAAGGCCTACGACTATCGGGTGCTCGACCAGTCGACGACCGAGATCGTCGACACGGCCAAGCGCACGGGGGCCCAGCTGGCCGGTCCGGTGCCGCTGCCCACCGAGAAGAACAAGTGGACGGTGCTCCGGTCGCCGCACGTCGACAAGAAGTCGCGCGAGCAGTTCGAAATCCGGACCCACAAGCGGTTGATCGACATCTTCGAGCCGACGCCCCAGACGGTCGACGCGCTCATGAAGCTCGATCTGCCGGCCGGCGTGGACGTCGAGATCAAGGCGTTCGGGAAAGAGCACAAGTAACCGCGAACCGCGGACCGCGAACGGGGAACCGAAAGATGGTGAACGGAATCATCGGACGCAAGGTCGGGATGACGCAGCTGTTCGAAGCGGACGGCACGGTCGTCCCCGGCACGGTCATCAAGGCGGGGCCGTGCGTCGTCGTGCAGGCGAAGGGCGTCGAGTCTGACGGCTACGAGGCCCTGCAGCTTGGCCTTGTCGATCCGAAGCCGGCGAAGGCCAACAAGCCGACGACCGGGCACCACAAGAAGGCCGGCGTGCCGCCGACCCGGGTGCGCCGGGAGGTCGGCGTGGTGCCGGGGGGCGAGCCGGTGACGGCGGGCGACCAGGTGCTCGTGGGCATTTTCTCCGCGGGCGAGCGGGTCGACGTCATCGGCACGAGCCGCGGCAAGGGCTTCCAGGGCGTCGTGCGGCGGCACAACTTCCGGGGCGGCGCGGCCACGCACGGGTCGATGTTCCACCGCGCGCCCGGATCGATCGGCGCCTCGTCGTATCCGTCGCGCGTCATCAAGGGCATGCGGGCGGCCGGGCGGATGGGCGGCGACCGGGTGACGACGCGGAACCTGAAGGTCGTCAAGGTCGACGCGGACAATCACCTGCTCGTGCTGAGGGGCGCGGTGCCGGGCGCGCCCGGCGGGATTGTCGTCGTGCGGCGGGCCGTCGCGGCCAAGCCCGAGCCGCAGCCGCAGGCCGAGAAGCCGAAGAAGGGCAAGAAGTGACCATGACCCTCGACGTCGTCAACAGCCAGAACCAGAAGGTCGGCTCGGTCGACCTCAGCGACGCCGTGTTCGGCGGCCGCGCCAAGACCGATCTCGTGTGGGAGTCGGTCGTGCACCAGAACGCGGCCGAGCGCCGCGGCACCCACATGACCAAGAACCGGGCGCTCGTCGCGGGCAGCGGCCGGAAGCCGTGGCGCCAGAAGGGCACCGGCCGGGCGCGCGTCGGCGAGGTGCGCAACCCGCTGTGGCGCAAGGGCGGCACGGTGTTCGGGCCCCAGCCGCGCAGCTACGATTACCGGCTGCCGAAGAACGTCGAGCGCGGGGCGCTGCGCGCGGCGCTCCAGGTCAAGCTGCAGGCCGGCGAGGTCGTCGTGGTTGACGAGCTTCGCAGCGCCGAGCGGAAGACCAAGGCGGCGGCCGAGGTGCTCACGAAGCTCGGGGCCACCGGCAAGACGCTCGTCGTGGACGTCGCCCTCGACGAGAACTTCAGCCGCTCGGCGCGCAACCTCGCCGGCGTGATGCTCGTCGCGAGCGGCCGTCTGACGGCGCGCGACGTCATGGGCAGCTCGCGGGTGATCGCCACGCGCGCGGCCGTCGAGCGCCTGCAGGAGGTGCTGGGATGAAGACGACCGACATCATCCGCCGGCCGCTCGTCACCGAGAAGACGACCCGCGCCCGGGAGTCGGGCGAGGTGCTCGTGTTCGAGGTCGCGGTCGCGGCGACCAAGATCGACATCAAGCGCGCGGTCGAGGCGCTGTTCGGCTCGAAGGTGGCCGTGGTGCGCACGACCATCATGCACGGCAAGTTCAAGCGCCAGGGCCGCTTTACCGGCCAGCGCCCCGACTGGAAAAAGGCCTGGGTCAGGCTCAAGGCGGGCGAGAAGGTGCCCGAGTTCATGGAGGGGACCTAAGTCATGGCCATTCGCAAGTACAAACCCACGTCGGCCGGACGCCGGTTCCAGACCGTCCAGACGTTCGACGAGATCACGACGGACAAGCCGCACAAGCCGCTCGTCGCACCGCTCGGCCGGTCGGGGGGCCGCAACAACCGCGGCGAGCTGACCTCGTGGTGGCGCGGGGGCGGACACAAGCGGAACTACCGCATCATCGACTTCAAGCGGGACAAGTTCGGCATCCCGGGCAAGGTGTCGACGGTCGAGTACGACCCGAACCGCTCCGCGCGGATCGCGCTCGTCACCTACGCTGACGGCGAGAAGCGCTACATCCTGCATCCGCTCGGGTTGAAGGTCGGCGACTCGGTCCTGTCCGGGGAGGCCGCCGACATCCTGCCGGGCAACTGCCTGCCGCTCAAGAACATCCCGCTCGGCACGATGCTCCACAACGTCGAGCTCAAGCCGGGCAAGGGCGGCCAGATCGCGCGCTCGGCCGGATCGTCGGTGCAGTTGGTCGCCCGCGAAAGCGAGTACGCGTCGGTCAAGATGCCGTCGGGCGAAATCCGCCTGATCGGCATCGAGTGCCTCGCCACGGTCGGCCAGGTCGGCAATCTCGACCACGAGAACGTGTCGATCGGCAAGGCCGGCCGGCAGCGCTGGCTCGGCAAGCGCCCGCACGTGCGCGGCGTGGCGATGAACCCGGTCGACCATCCGCTCGGCGGCGGCGAGGGCAAGACGTCGGGTGGCCGGCATCCGGTCACGCCGTGGGGCGTGCCGACCAAGGGCTACAAGACGCGGCGGAACAAGTCGACCGACCGTTTCATCGTCCAGCGGAGGAAGAAGTAAGCCATGGGTCGATCACTGAAGAAGGGGCCGTTCATCGACCTGCATCTGCTCGAGAAGGTCGAGGCGATGAACCGCGAAAGCGAGCGCCGGGTCATCAAGACCTGGTCGCGGCGATCGACGGTCGTGCCCGAGATGGTGGGGCACACGATCGCGGTGCACAACGGCCGGAAATTCGTGCCGGTCTACATCACCGAGAACATGGTCGGGCACAAGCTCGGCGAGTTCTCGCCGACGCGGATGTTCAAGGGCCATACCACGAGGGCCGAGAAGGCCGCCCAGTTGGCCGCCGCGGGCGCCGCGGCCGGGCCGGGCGCCGGGCCGGGTGCCGGGCCGGGCGCCGGGCCCGCCGCGGCCGCGCCGGCCGGACCCAAGGGAGGCGCGTGATGGCTGCCGGGCAGGCCACGAAGCGATACGTGCGGACGTCGGCGCAGAAGGCCGGCCTGGTCATGGACCTGATCCGCGGCCGCGACGTCGGCCAGGCGCTGGCGACGCTGCGGTTCTCGCGCAAGGGCATCGCCCGCGACATCGAGAAGCTCCTGCAGTCGGCGGTGGCGAACGCCCAGCAGAGCGAGGGGTTCGGCGGTGACGTCGACCGGCTCTACGTCGCAGCGTGCCACGCGAATCAGGGGCCGAGCATGAAGCGGATTCGTCCCGCCCCGATGGGCCGGGCGTTCCGGGTGGTCAAGCGAACGGCGCATCTGACCGTGGAGGTCGCCGAGCGGGCGGGGCGCGCGGCGCGGAGCGGGCGGGGCCGCAAGCGCGGCGGCTCGCCGGCGGCGAAAGCGGAGTAGTCACGCCGGCACGCGCCGGCGACGAGGAACAGCATGGGGCAGAAGGTACATCCGTACGGATTCCGGCTCGGGTTCAACAAGACCTGGCGCTCGCGGTGGTTCGCCGAGCGCGACTACGCCAAGCTGCTGCACGAAGACCTGACGCTGCGGGCGGACCTCAAGAAGCGCTTCGCGCACGCCGGCGTGTCGCGGATCGAGATCGAGCGCGCGGCCAACAAGCTGAAGATCGACATTCACACGTCGCGCCCCGGCATCATCATCGGCCGGAAGGGGACCGAGGTCGATCGGCTGCGGACGGAGCTGCACAAGTCCACCAACCGCGAGGTCTTCATCAACATCCTCGAGATTCAGAAGCCCGAGCTCGACGCGCAGTTGATTTCCGAGTCGGTGGCGATGCAGCTCGAGAAGCGCGTCGCGTTCCGCCGGGCGATGCGCAAGGCCGTCGAGTCGGCGCTGCGGTTCGGCGCGCGCGGCATCAAGGTGCGCGTCTCGGGCCGGCTGAACGGCGCGGAGATCGCCCGGTCCGAGTGGTACCTGCACGGCCAGCTGCCGCTCCAGACGCTGCGGGCCGACATCGACTACGGGTTTTCTGAGGCGTTCACGACCTACGGCGCGATTGGCGTGAAAGTCTGGCTCTACAAGGGCGAGCGTCTGTCGCCGCGCGTGGGCCGGGAAGAGGAGTACCGACAGCCGAGGAGAGCCGCCAGAAACTAAGGGGTCCGAGGGTCCGAGGGTCCGAAGGTCCGGGGCGAGTTGGATGTTGGCGTGAGACGGGGTCTGACCCCGAACCCCAGGGTCTGACCCCCTGGCCGGGTCGAAGCCGGATGTGGTGAGAGAGAGACGCAAGTCATGTTGATGCCGAAGAAAGTCAAGTATCGCAAGCAGCAGCGCGGTCGGCGCCGGGGGCTGGCCTGGCGCGGATCGTCCGTGTCGTTCGGCGATTACGGGCTGATGGCGCTCGAGGCGGTCTGGCTGACCGATCGGCAGATCGAGGCCGCACGCGTCGCGCTGACGCGCGGGATCAAGCGCGGCGGCAAAGTGTGGATCCGGGTGTTCCCGGACAAGCCCATCACCAAGAAGCCGCAGGAGACGCGGATGGGCAAGGGCAAGGGCGCGCCCGAGCAGTGGGTGGCCGTCGTCAAGCCGGGCCGGATTCTCTTTGAGATGGAGGGGGTCTCGATGGCTGACGCGAAGGGCGCGATGCGGCTGGCGGCGGCGAAGCTGCCGATGAAGACGCGCTTCGCCACGCGGTTTGCCGAGGAGCGGGCGTCATGAAGGTGACCGAACAGTTGTCCGAGCTGCGAGGCCTGCCGGTCGAGGATCTGCGCCAGCGGGCGCGGGATCTCGACGACCGGGTGTTCCGGCTGCGGATTCAGAAGGCGATGGGCCAGCCGGAGGCGGGGCACAAAGTCCGCCCGCTGCGCCGCGAGCTGGCCCGCGTGAAGACGGTGCTGGGCGAGAAAGGCGTCAGGGACTGAGCCATGGCGAAGGTCGAGATGCAGGGCAGGGTCGTCAGCGACAAGATGAACAAGAGCGTGGTGGTGACCGCCGAGCGGGCGGTCCGGCACGGCTTCTACGGCAAGCAGCAGCGGCTGACGTCGCGGTTCATGGCGCACGACGAGCACAACGACGCGAAGGTGGGCGACACGGTGGCGATTGCGCTTTCGCGGCCGCTCAGCCGGCGCAAGCGCTGGGTCGTGACGCGCATCATTCAGCGTGCACCGGAAGTGTAGGGAGAGAGGCCGGCCATGATCCAGATGCGATCGATTCTCGACGTCGCCGACAACTCGGGCGCGCGCAAGATTGCCGTGATCAACCCGATTGGCGGGTCGACGGGGCGGTATGCCAGCATCGGGGACATCGTGACGGCGTCGGTCAGGGAAGCCACGCCCGACGCCACGGTGAAGAAGGGCCAGGTCGTCAAGGCCGTCATCGTCCGGACCCGGAAGGAGCTCCGCCGCAAGGACGGTAGCTACATCCGGTTCGACCGGAACGCGGCCGTGCTCATCAGCCCCGAAGGGGAGCCGATCGGCACGCGCGTGTTCGGCCCGGTGGCCCGGGAACTGCGCGAGCGGCGGTTCATGAAGATCATCTCGCTCGCGCCGGAGGTGCTCTAAGCGTCATGCCCGGAACCGTCCTGCCGATTCGCAAGAACGACAACGTCGTCGTGATCGCCGGTCGCGATCGCGGCAAGCGCGGCCGCGTGCTGCGGGTGCTGCCGACCGAGACACGCGTCGTCGTCGAGGGCGTCAACTTCGTCAAGCGTCACACGCGGCCGAACCCCCAACGGAACGTCAAGGGGGGCATCGTCGAGCGGGAAGGCGCCCTGCACCTGTCCAACGTGCAGCTGCTGTGTCCCGAGTGCTCCGAGCCGACCCGCGTCGGCCGGCGCCTGCTCGACGACGGGCGGCGCGTGCGGTACTGCCGGAAGTGCCATGGAGTCGTCGACAAATGAGCCGCCTCAAGGAACGCTACCAGCAGGAGGTCGTGCCCGCGCTCCGGAAGGAGTTCGGGTACGCGAACGTGATGGCGGTCCCGCGCATCGCGAAGGTCGTCGTCAACATGGGCCTCGGCGAGGGCACCCAGAACGCCAAGGTGGTCGACGTCGGCGCCGACGAGCTCAGCAAGATCACCGGCCAGAAGGCCGTTGTGACGAAGGCCAAGAAGTCGATCGCGCAGTTCAAGCTGCGGCGCGGGATGCCGATCGGCGCGATGGTCACGCTGCGCGGCGAGCGGATGTTCGAGTTCATCGACCGCTTGATCGCGATCGCGCTGCCGCGCGTCCGCGACTTCCGGGGCGTGTCGCCGCGCGGGTTCGACGGCCGCGGCAACTTCACGATGGGCCTCCGGGATCAGCTGATGTTCCCGGAGATCGACTACATGAAGGTGGACAAGTCCCGCGGCATGAACGTCTCGTTCGTGACGACCGCGCGGACCGACGAGGAAGCGCGGCGGCTGCTCCAATTGATGGGCATGCCGTTCCGGCAGAGCTAGCAGCGAAGAGGTCACTGATGGCGACGACAGCGAAACGCATGAAGGACGTGAGCCGGACGCCGAAATACGGCATCCGCAAACGTAACCGGTGCCGCAAGTGCGGGCGCCCGCGGGCCTACCTGCGGAAGTTCGCGCTCTGCCGGCTGTGTTTCCGTGAGTTGGCGCTGCGCGGCGAGGTCGCGGGCGTGATCAAGAGCAGTTGGTAGCGCCCAGGGCGCTCGGAGGCAAGCAGTATGACCGACCCGATCGCAGACATGCTCACCCGGCTTCGGAACGCGGTGTCCGCCCGGCACCAGCGGGTGGACATCCCGGCCTCGCGCTTCAAGGTGGAGATCGCCCGCATCCTCGAGAAGGAGGGCTACATCTCCGGCTTCCGTCTGATCGACCACACCGACACCGGGCCCGCCGCGATTCGCATCGCGCTCAAGTACGGCCCGCGCGGTGAAACCGTCATCTCGGGCCTCGAGCGCGTCAGCCGACCCGGCCGCCGGGTGTACTTCGGGCGTGACGACGTCCCGCGCGTGATGGGCGGCCTCGGCACCAGCATCCTGACCACGTCGCAGGGCGTGATGACCGGCCAGGACGCGGTGCGCGCCGGCGTCGGTGGCGAGGTGCTCTGCAACGTCTGGTAAGGACCAGGCTGGCCGGGCGTGACAGACACGCCGGGCCGGCGGCCGGAGATTTGATATGTCCCGAATCGGCAAGAAACCCATTCCCGTCCCGAACGGCGTGACCGTCAAGGTCGCGCCCGGCGTGGTCGAGGTCAAGGGGCCCAAGGGCACCCTGACGCAGCTCGTGCCGCCCGGCGTGCAGTTCGAAGTGACCGGCCGCGACCTGGTCGCCAGGCTCGAGCGCGAGGACCCGGCCCTCGGCAAGTTCCACGGCCTGGCGCGCAGCCTCATGGCGAACGCGGTCGCCGGCGTGACCGCGGGCTTCAAGAAGGAGCTGGACATCGTCGGCGTCGGCTATCGCGCGGAAGTGAAGGGCAGACAGGTGCACTTCGCGCTGGGCTACTCGCATCCGGTCGTATTCGACATTCCGGCCGGCATCGACGTGGCGGTCGACAAGCAGACGCACCTCACCGTGACCGGCATCGACCGGCAGCTGGTCGGGCAGGTGGCGGCGAACATCCGGCGGCTGCGCAAGCCCGATCCGTACAAGCAGAAGGGCGTGCGCTACACCGGCGAGGTCCTGAAGAAGAAGGTCGGGAAGACGGGGGCCTGATCATGAAGGTACGTACCAAGAGAGATCGCCGCGAGCGGATTCGCCTGCGGCAGCGGAAGCGGATCGTGGGGACCGCGGAGCGGCCGCGTCTCGCGGTGTTCCGGTCCGTGGCGCACATCTACGCGCAGGCCATCGACGATCACGCCGGGCGCACGCTGCTGGCGGCCGCGAGCACGGAGCCCGAGGTCAAGAAGGCCTTCGCGGACAAGGCGGGCGGCGGCAACCTGGCCGGCGCCGAGGCGCTCGGGCAGCTCGTCGCCGAGCGGCTGAAGGCGCGCGGCATTACGCAGGTCGTCTTCGACCGCGGCGGCAATCTGTATCACGGGCGCGTCAAGGCGGTGGCCGACGCGGCGCGGAAGGCGGGCCTGAAGTTCTAGGCCGGATCGGGAGACTGGGGAATCGACATGGTACACGGTCGCGAGAAGATTGACGCCTCGGAGCTGGAGCTGAAAGACACGGTCGTGACGATCAGCCGGGTGACGAAGGTCGTCAAGGGCGGCAAGAACCTCAGCTTCAGCGCGCTGGTCGTCGTCGGGGACGGCCACGGCGTCGTGGGCTTCGGGATCGGCAAGGCGAAGGAAGTGCCGTCGGCGATCAAGAAGGCCATCGAGGCCGCGAAGAAGTCGCTCGTGCGGGTGCCGATGTCCGGATCGACCGTGCCCCATCCGGTGCTCGGCCGGTTCGGCGCGGGCTCGGTGCTGCTGAAGCCGGCGCCGGACGGCACGGGCATCATCGCGGGCGGCGCCGTGCGGGCGGTCGTCGAGTCGGCCGGCATCAACAACGTGCTGACCAAGTCGCTGGGGTCGGCCAACGCGCACAACGTGGTGCGGGCGACGTTCGCGGCGCTGACTTCGCTGCGCGACCCCGCCGCGGTCGCCCGGCTGCGGGGCAAGGACCTGGAGGCGCTCCTCGGCGCCGACGCATGAGGAACACGGGACGACAGCCATGAAGACGATCAAAGTCACCCAGCTCCGCAGCCCGATTGGGTTCGACCGGAAGCAGGCGTTGGCGCTGCGCGGCCTGGGGCTGCGGCGCATCCGGCATACGGTCGAGGTGCAGGACACCCCGTCGGCTCGCGGGCTGATCCTGCGGGTCCGTCATCTCGTGAGCGTCGAGGGAGAGTAGGTCGATGTCGCTGAACAAGCTGAGACCGCCCAGGGGCGCCAAGCACGCGAAGAAGCGCGTCGGGCGCGGTCCGGGATCCGGCCACGGCAAGACGGCCGGCCGGGGCCACAAGGGCGCCCAGTCGCGCTCGGGCTTCCGCCGGAAGCGGGGGTTCGAGGGCGGCCAGATGCCGCTGCACCGACGCGTGCCCAAGCGCGGGTTCCACAACCCGTTCCGCGTCGAGTACGCGGTCGTCAACCTGGACACGCTGGCCGACGTGTTCGACGCCGGCTCATCGGTGACGCCCGAGCTGCTGCGGGAGCGGGGGCTCGTGCGCGACGCGAACGCGCCCGTGAAGGTGCTCGGGCGCGGAGACTTGTCGAAGAAGCTGACCGTGCGGGCCCACAAGTTCAGCGGCTCGGCGGTCCGGAAGATCACCGAGGCCGGCGGAGCGGCCGAAGTCATCGGAGGAGGTCCCTCGGACGCCGCGGCAGGCTAACGGCCGGGCGAGCACATCATGGAAAGTCTCAAGAACATCTTCGCCATCCCGGAGCTGCGCAAGCGGGTGCTGTACACGTTCGGCATCCTGGCGATCTATCGGGTGGGCGGGCATGTGCCGACGCCTGGCATCAACACCAGCGCGTTGACACAGTTGACCGAACAGCAGGCCAGCAACCTGTTCGGGTTGTACGACATGTTCTCCGGCTACAACCTGTCGCAGATGACGGTGTTCGCGCTGGGGGTCATGCCGTACATCAGCGCGTCCATCATCCTGCAGCTGCTCACGGTCGTCTGGCCCTACCTCGAGCGCCTCTCCAAAGAAGGCGAACTCGGCCGGCGCAAGATCACGCAGTACACGCGCTACGGCACCATCCTGCTGAGCGTGGTGCAGTCGTTCGGCATCTCGTTCTTCCTTGAGAACCTCACGCAGCAGACCGGCGGCCTGCCCATCGTCTACGACCCGGGCTGGAGCTTTCGCCTGATGACGGTGCTGACGCTCACCACCGGCTCGGTGCTCGTGATGTGGCTCGGCGAGCAGATCACCGAGCGGGGCGTCGGCAACGGCATGTCGCTGCTCATCTACGCGGGCATCGTCGTCGGCCTGCCGCGCGCCGTGCTCGCGACGGTCGGCCAGTTCCAGACGGGCCAGATCGGCCTGCTCACGATGGCGGCGCTCGTGGTCGTGATGGTGGCGGTCGTGGCGGCCGTGGTCTTCGTGGAGCGCGGGCACCGGCGGGTGCCGGTCCAGTACGCCAGGCGGATGGTGGGCCGGCGCATGTACGGAGGCGCGAGCACGCACATCCCGCTCAAGGTCAACACGGGCGGCGTCATGCCCGTGATCTTCGCGTCGTCGATCTTGGCGTTCCCGCAGACCATCGCGCCGATGTTCGCGGTCGACAGCGTCGTGGCCCGGGTCATCAACCAGTTTTCGATGGGCTACCCGCTGTACAACGTGTGTTACGTCGGGCTCATCATTTTCTTTGCCTACTTCTACACGGCCATCATCTTCAATCCGGACGACGTGGCCGAGAACATGCGGAAGTACGGCGGGTTCGTGCCGGGGATCCGGCCGGGCAAGCGGACGGCCGAGCACATCGACGGGATCCTCGCGCGCGTGACGGCCGCCGGCGCGGTCTATCTGGCGATCATCGCGCTGATTCCGGAGTTCCTGCTGACCGGGTTCAAGGTCGCGCCGATTCCGATCATCGGCGACCAGCTCGATGCGGCGCTGCCGCGGTTCGTGACCGAGGGGCTCAACGTCCAGTTCTACTTCGGCGGCACGTCGCTGCTGATCATCGTCGGCGTGGCGATGGACACGGTGCAGCAGGTCGAGTCGCAGCTGATCATGCGGCACTACGACGGGTTCATGAAGAAGACGCGAATCCGCGGGCGCCGCGCCTGACGAACGCCGGGCGATGGCCGTGAGACTGGTGGTGCTGGGTCCTCCGGGGGCCGGGAAGGGAACGCAGGCGGAGCGGTTCGCGCGCGAGCGCGGCGTCCCGAAGATCTCGACCGGCGATATTCTCCGGGAGGCGGTGCAGATCGGCTCGGAGCTGGGCCGTCAGGCGAAGGCGGTCATGGAATCCGGCCGGCTCGTGAGCGACGACCTGATGATTGGCGTCGTGCGGGAGCGGCTGGAGCGGAACGACGCGCGGCGCGGGTTCGTGCTGGACGGGTTTCCACGGACGGTCACGCAGGCCCAGGCGCTCGATCGGATGCTCGACGAGGAGGCGCCGCTGGCGGTCGTCGACATCGAGGTGCCCGAGGAGGCGCTGGTCGCGCGGTTGAGCACGCGGCGGATCTGCAAGTCCTGCGGATGGACGGCCGTGCCGGGCGCCGCGTCGTGCAGCCGATGCGGCGGCGGCCTGGTGCAGCGCCGGGACGACGACGAGGCCGTGGTGAGGGAACGGTTGAAGATCTACGCGAAGGACACGCAACCGCTCGTGGACTACTACCACAAGCGGCCGACGTTCCGGTGCGTGGACGGCGACCAGTCGCCCGACGCCGTGGCGGCCGACATCGCCGCGGCGGTGGCGGCGGCGGTGAGGGGGCACGAGTGATTGCCTGCCGGTCGGCGAGCGAGATCGAGCGGATGCGCCGGGCAAACCAGCTCGTGACCGAGGTGCTCGGCGCGCTCGCCGCGGCCGCGCGTCCGGGCGTGACGACGGCCGACCTGGACGAGATGGCCGAGGTGCAGATTCGGCGTGCCGGGGCGGAGCCGGCGTTCAAGGGTTACCGCGGTTTTCCGGCGACGTTGTGCGCCTCGATCAACGAGGAAGTCGTCCACGGCATTCCGTCCCGGACGCGGGCGCTTCGCGAGGGCGACATCGTCTCGCTCGACGTCGGCGTCAAGCTGGACGGCTACTACGGCGACAGCGCCGTGACGGTGGCGGTGGGCGACGTGCCGGCGGCGACGACGACGCTGCTTGACGTCACCAAGGGCGCGCTCGACCGGGGCATCGCGCAGGTGCGGGTCGGCGGGCGGCTCTCGGACATCAGCCACGCGATCCAGTCGTGGGTGGAGCAGCACGGGTTCTCGGTCGTCCGGGAATTCGTCGGGCACGGCATCGGCGAGCGGCTGCACGAGGATCCGCAGATCCCGAACTACGGCCAGCCCGGCCGGGGCCCGAAGCTGGCGGCGGGCATGGTGCTGGCCATCGAGCCGATGGTGGCGATGGGAAAGGCCCAGACGCGGGTGCTGTCGGATGGGTGGACCGCGGTCACACGCGACGGCAGCCTGGCCGCGCACTTCGAGCACACGGTGGCCGTGACGGCGGCCGGGCCGCTCGTGCTGACGGCGGCGCCGAACGGCGGCGGAGCCGGGGCGGCGGTCGGCGGGTGACCGTGGTGGCGGCGACCGTCGACGGGACCGTGCTGGCGGTGCTGCCCCGGGCGTTGTACCGGGTCGGCCTCGACGGCGGGCGGAAGGTGACGGCGCACGCGGCGGGCGGCCCAGGCCGCAATTTCGTGCGGCTGGTCGTGGGCGATCGCGTGACCGTGGCGCCGAGCGCGCGGGACGCCGGCCGGGGTCGGATCGTGCGGCGGCGGCCGGCGAAGTGAGGAGACGGAAAGAAGGACGGCGATGAAGGTGAGAGCGTCGGTCAAGCGGATTTGTGCGAAGTGCAAGGTCGTGCGACGCCGCGGCGTGGTGCGCGTGATCTGCCCGAATCCGAAACACAAGCAACGGCAGGGATGAGGACGAGAGAGAAACCATGGCTCGAATTGCAGGCGTCGACCTTCCGCGCACGAAGCGCGTCGAAGTGGGCCTTACGTACATCTACGGGATCGGCCGGAAGCGGTCGACCGACATTCTGACGGCGGCGGGCGTCGAGCCCTCCATCCGCGTGCAGGACCTGTCGGAAGACGATGTCCGGAAGATCAGCCGGGTGATCGAGGAGCAGGGCGGCGTCGAGGGCGACCTGCGCAAGGAGATCTCGATGAACATCAAGCGGCTGGTCGAGATCGGCAGCTATCGGGGATCGCGCCACCGCCGGAACCTGCCGGTGCGGGGCCAGCGGACCCGCACGAACTCCCGGACGCGCAAGGGGCCGCGCCGAGGCGCGATTGCACGGAAGAAGACGGAGTAGCGAATGGCGAAGACACCGCAGGATCCGGCGGCGGCACCCGACGCGGGTAAACCCGCCCGCCGGAAGAAGGCGTTCAAGAAGAAGGGCGAGAAGCGCGTCGTCCACCACGGGGTGGCGCACATTCAGGCGTCCTTCAACAACACGACCATCACGATCACCGACGCCGAGGGCAACGTCATCGCCTGGTCGAGCGCGGGCGGCATCGGCTTCAAGGGGTCGCGCAAGGGCACGCCGTTCGCGGCGACCCAGGCCGCGATGAACGCCGGCAACGCCGCCAAGGCCTACGGCATGCGGTCGCTCGAGGTGCGCGTGAAGGGACCGGGCGCCGGCCGCGAATCGGCGGTGCGCGCGCTGCAGACCGTCGGCATTGAAGTGAAGACCATTCGGGACGTGACGCCGATTCCGCACAACGGGTGCCGGCCGCCGAAGCGCAGGAGAGTCTAGATGGCAAGATACATCGGTCCGGTCTGCCGGCTGTGCCGGCGCGAAGGCATGAAGCTCTTCCTCAAGGGGGAGCGCTGCTACACGGACAAGTGCGCGATCGAGAAGCGCAACGTGCCGCCGGGGCAGCACGGGCGCGCGCGGCGGCAGAAGATCGTCGGCTACGGCATCCAGCTGCGGGAGAAGCAGAAGGTCAAGCGCACCTATGGCGTGCTCGAGAACCAGTTCCGCCGGTACTTCGAGGCGGCCGATCGCCAGAAGGGCATCACGGGTGAGCTCCTCCTGCAGGCCCTCGAGCGCCGGCTGGACAACGTGACCTATCGGCTGGGCTTCGCGACGTCGCGCGCCCAGGCGCGGCAGCTCGTCCGCCACGGCCATTTCACGGTGAACGGGCGCAAGGTGGACATCCCGTCGTACCCGGTCCGCGTTGGCGACACTGTCGCCGTGCGCCCGACGAGCGGCGAGAACCCGACCATCGGGCACGCGATGGAAGAGGTCAAGGGGCGGGGGATTCCGGAGTGGCTCCTGCTGGATGCGGACAAGAAGGCGGGAACGGTGTCGTCGCTGCCGACGCGCGAGCAGATCAACCTGCCCGTGCAGGAGCAGCTGATCGTGGAGTTGTACTCGAAGTGATAGGGGCTCGGGGCTCAGGGCTTAAGCCGTAAGCCGTACGTGTGCCAGGCGCCGGCCCGCAGCTTTCAGACCTGCGGCGGGAGGCCGGTGACCAACCACGCAGGTCTGGCGGTGCCGGATGTCCGGCCCGCAGGCGAAAGGACATAGACGATGCTCTGGAAGGGTTTTCAGCGACCGAAGCGGCTCGAGTTCGAGCGCGAGACATTGACCGACCGGTTCGGGCGGTTCTACGCCCAGCCGTTCGAGCGCGGGTTCGGCACGACGGTCGGCAACGCGATGCGGCGGGTGCTGCTCTCGTCGATTGAGGGCGCGGCCGTCACGGCCGTCAAGATCGAGGGCGTGCTCCACGAGTTCTCGCCGATCCAGGGCGTGGTCGAGGACGCGACCGACATCATCCTCAACCTCAAGCAGATCCCGATCAAGCTGCACTCCGAGCACGCCAAGACGCTGACGTTGCGTGCCACCAAGCCTGGCGAGGTCCGGGCCCGCGACATCGAGGCGAACGCCGATGTCGAGATCCTCGAGCCCGACGCGCACATCGCGACGGTGAGCGAAGGGGGCAAGCTCGAGATGGAGCTGCGGCTGAAGCGCGGCCGCGGCTACGTCGCCGCCGACAAGAACTTCGACGAGGACCTCGGCATCGGCTGGATCCCGATCGACTCGGTCCACTCGCCGGTCAAGAAAGTCAACTACGTGGTCGAGGCGGCGCGCATCGGCCAGACGACCGACTACGACAAGCTGACGATCGAGGTCTGGACCAACGGCGCTGTGACACCGCGCGACTCGGTGTCGCTCGCCGCCAAACTCATCCGCGACCACTTCACGATCTTCGTGGGCCTGGACGAGGCGGGCGACGCGCC
>Ga0326597_10003446_pt1 | contig 22823 bp, 23 predicted proteins | sample RVTome_12_FD_203789 | JGI IMG/M metagenome (GOLD analysis project Ga0326597, IMG submission 203789) | Soil microbial communities from uranium-contaminated site in the Upper Colorado River Basin, Wyoming, United States - RVT100D185 | ecosystem: Environmental > Terrestrial > Soil > Contaminated >...
TGCCGAACCACACGTTGCCGAAGCTGCCCTTGAGACCGATACCGCTGTTCCGCGCGCACCAGCCTCGCGCCGAGCCCGCGCCGCTGATCATGCCGTCCATCGAGCTCGTGCACTGGAACCACACCGACGTCCCGCCGCCGAGCTTCTCTTCGCCACGGAAGAACAGCTGGGGTTCAGACGGCTCCAGGATGTCGCCCTTCTTGGCCACCGAAGCATTGTTGGGCGAGTGCTGGTAGTACAGCACGTTGACGCTGCCACCGACCTGCACGGTGCTCGTCTGCGCCAGCGCGACAGCCGCCGGAACGGAGAGCGCACCCGCGACAGCCGCGGCGAGTACTTTTCTTGAATGAGGCATAGGATCATTTCTCCTCGTATTAGGTTTCGAAACCGGCCCCCCCAGTAAACCGACTGAAGTGACCTTCCACCCCCTGATGGAGGGGCTTCGCCAAATGTGCCAGACGTCACACCCGCGCCGCAACAAAAAGCGGCCGAAAACCGCTGCTTGCTGCATTGCATTCAACAAATATGCAACAAATTCAATTTGCAAGATAGGTATAGTCAAATTCAATGCTTACCAATACATAGTTTCCAACCACGCGGGGTTGTGTGATCATCTGCCGCAAATCAAACCGCAGCCTGTATTTACCAGCGGGCCGGGAAGGAGGAAGCCACTCAGTTTTTGACACCTGACATGTTCGGGCGCGCTGCGACGCCCGGGGAGAAGCACAATGTCACGCAAAAACAATGTGTTACAAATTGCAAGTTCCCGTGGCACCGCGAAACAGCCGGTCAAGCGACCCTCCCCGGGTCCCGCTCTCGACGCCCTCATGAAATTCCGGCTGGTGATCAATTCCACCCGGCGCCATTACAAATGGATCGAGCGCCAGACCGGGATCAACGGCGCGCTGGTCTGGGCCATGTGGGAACTGAACCACTCTCCCGGATTGCGTGTTTCCGAGCTGGCCGTATCCATGGCCATCCATCAATCCACCGCCAGCAACCTGCTCGACAAGCTCGAGGAAAAAGGCCTGATCGAGCGCGACCGCTCGAACGACGACCAGCGGGTGGTCCGGTTGTTCCTGACGCGCGCCGGTCAGCAGCTGATCCGCCGGGTACCCGAGCCGGCACGCGGCCTGCTGCAGGAGGCGTTGTTCCGGATTCCCGCGGCGTCGCTCGTTTTGCTGAATCGCGTGCTCGATCAGGTTCTCAAGGAAATGCATCCCGGGAATCCCGGCCCCATGAAAAAACCGCTGGCCGACTCCCTGTCCTGACGGAACAGCACGGCGTAATCGCCGGCAATTTGCGGCGAAACGGGGTAGTCGAAGCCGGCGCCACCCGGCCCGCTGCGCCGGCGATCTGCAGGTATCGCCGCTATTCCGTCGTCGTATCGAGCCCGGATTCCGCGACTTCCGCGGCCCGCAGCAGCGCGCGGGCCTTGTTCTGGGTTTCCTGCCATTCGGCCGCGGGCTGGGAGTCGGCGACGATGCCGCCGCCCGCCTGGACGTACAGCACGCCGTCCTTCACGATGGCAGTGCGCAGGGCAATGGCGACATCCATGTTGCCCTGGAACCCCAGATAGCCCACCGCGCCCGCGTAGACGCCGCGCTTGACCGGCTCCAGCTCGTCGATGATCTCCATGGCCCGCACTTTCGGCGCCCCGGACACGGTGCCGGCGGGAAACGTGGCGCGCAAGACGTCGATCGCCCCAAGCCCCGGCCTGAGCTTGCCCTCGACGTTGGAAACGATGTGCATCACGTGCGAGTAGCGCTCGATGACCATCTGCTCGGTCACCCGAACGCTGCCCGTCTGCGAGACGCGCCCCGCGTCGTTCCGGCCCAGGTCGACCAGCATGATGTGTTCCGCCCGCTCCTTCTCGTCCGCGAGCAGCTCTTTCTCGAGCGCGATGTCATCGGCAGGCGTCGCACCGCGGTGCCGCGTGCCGGCGATGGGCCGGACGGTTACGGTTTCCCCCTCGAGGCGCACCAGGATTTCGGGGGAAGCGCCAACCACGTGGAAACCGCCGAGGTCGAAGTAGTACATGTAGGGAGAAGGATTGATCGTGCGCAGCGCCCGGTACAGCGCGAGCGGCGAGGCGCGAAACGGCTTGCTCATGCGCTGGGACGGCACGACCTGCATGATGTCGCCCTCGCGGATGTAATGCTTGGCGCGCTCGACCGCCTTCATGTACGCGGCCTCGCCGAAGCCGGACACCGCCGCCGCGGATGGCCCGCGCACGTCCGCTGGTATCGTCACCGGCTCGCGCAGTCTCGCCAGCAGCTGCTTCAGTCTCGAGCGCGCGGCCCGGAATGCGCCGGGCACGCCCGGCTCGGCGTACACGACGAGCTTGAGCTTGCCGGACAGGTTGTCGACGATCGCGATCTCCTCGGACACCAGCAGGAGAATGTCGGGGACGCCCAGCTCGTCCTTTTTACGGGCCGCCGCCAGCCGCCGCTCGATGTACCGGATCGTGTCGTAACCGAAGTAGCCGACCAGGCCGCCGCAAAACCGCGGCAAGCCCGCGTCCTGCGCCACCTTGAAACGCGACAGGTAGGCGTCGACGTACGCCAGCGGATCGGCAACGTTCTGCTGGTCGATAGCCTCGCCGCGGCGGTACTCCGTGCAGCGGCTGCCGTTCACTTCGATCCGCGTTCGGGCCGGCAGGCCGATGAACGAATAGCGCCCGAACCGCTCGCCGCCCACCACCGACTCCAGCAGATAGCTGTAGGGCTGGTTGGCGAGCTTCAGGTAAATCGACAGGGGCGTGTCGAGGTCGGCAAACGTCTCGAGCACGACGGGCACGCGGTTGTAGCCCGCCGCGGCGAGATGGTTGAATTCGGATTCGGTCATCGGTGACTCCACACAATCGGACAACGGACAGAAACCGGCAGCGCGCGTATCGTCGCGCGCCAGCGGCTAGCGGCGGCGCCAGCGGCGCGGGGCGGGCATGGCCCGATTTCCGTTTCCGTGATCCGTGTGATCCATGACTAGGCTGACCGAATCAGACGCGTGGCCTCGATGAGCGACGGTACTATAGCATCGACGTCGAGTTCCCGCACATCGCGGCCCTCGTTGTAGCCATAGGTGACGCAGAACACGGGGCAGCCGGCGGCGCGCGCCGCCTGCGCGTCGTTCACCGAGTCGCCGATCATGAGCATTTCCCGCGGTGCGACGCCGAGCGCGCGGCAGGCGTGCAGAAGCTGCGCCGGGTCGGGCTTCTTCTGTGGCAGGGTATCGCCCGCGACGACGTGTCCGAAATAACGCGCAAGATCGAGCTGGTCCAGCAACGGCGCGGTAAAGCGCATCGACTTGTTGGTCACGCAAGCGAGCGGCAATTGCATGGACTGCAGCGCTTCCAGCCCTTCCTTGACGCCGGGATAAACCGACGCATGCCGGCCGTTGGCCAGCGCATAGCAGCGCTCGAAAATCGAATGCGCGCGCTCGAGGACCTCGGCCGGCGCCTCGCGGCCGGAATTGGCGGACAACACGCGCTCGACGAGTCGCGGAATGCCTTTGCCCACAAAGTTGCGAATGCGTGCGAGTTCGATGCCGGGCCGGCCCAGCTCGCGCAACATGGCGTTGGCCGCCGCCGCAAGATCCGGAACGGTATCGGCAAGCGTGCCGTCGAGGTCGATCGTCACCGCCCGCACGCGCAGCGGAAAGCGCTCACTCATGACGAGAGAAACGAGGGGCGGAGAGATCCGATAGACGCCGGGCGATAGACGATAGACGAAAAACCTCCTTCTCCCGACTTCATCCTTCGCCTCTCGTCTCTCGTCGCTCGTCTCTCCTAGACCTTGGCGAGCTCGGCGCGCATCGACGCGAGCGTGGCCTTGTAGTCCCCGGTGCCGAAAATGGCGGAACCCGCCACGAAGGTGTCGGCGCCGGCGCGGGCAATCTCCGCGATGTTGTCCACCTTCACCCCGCCGTCCACTTCCAGCCAGATTTCCCGCCCTGCCGCATCGATGCGGCGGCGCGCCGCGGAGAGCTTCTTCAGCGCTTCCGGGATGAATTTCTGCCCGCCGAACCCGGGATTGACGGACATGATCAGGACCAGATCGAGCTTGGCGATGACATGATCGAGGTGGGAAAGCGGCGTCGCGGGATTGAACACGAGGCCCGCCTTGCACCCCTGGTCCTGGATCAGGGCAATGGTGCGGTCCACGTGCTCGGAAGCCTCGGGGTGAAACGAGATGATGTTGGCGCCGGCCCTCGCGAAATCCGGTACGATGCGGTCGACCGGCTTGATCATCAGGTGCACGTCGATCACCGCGTCGGTCAACGGCCGTATGGCCTCGCACACCAGCGGGCCCACGGTGAGATTGGGCACGTAGTGATTGTCCATGACGTCGAAGTGCACGAGGTCGGCGCCCGCCGCGACCACGTCGCGCACTTCCGCTCCCAGGCGGGCGAAATCCGCGGACAAGATGCTGGGGGCAATACGGTACGTTCGTGACATGCGCTAGGAGCCCGCCCGGTGGAATCCAACAGCGTGGCTCGTAAGAAGCAATCCACGCCAGGGGCAGCGCTCGCGATGCGGGCTCCTAAGGGATTCTTTCCTCATGGCCATCAAACAACAAAATGGGTTCAACCGTCTCGCGTCACCGTGCAAATTTCCGCCGCGCATGTTCCTGGTCGGCCTTCCGATTGCCTCCCCGACGGGACGGCCTTTGCAGCGCATCGCCCCCCAGTCCCGAAAATTGGAAATCTCCGGTCAGGAATTCTTCGGCGCATCGCCGAAGAATTCCTGGGGATTCTACCCGTTCTTGCGTGGGGTAGCGAAATGGTCAAGAATCGTAAGCATGCCGGACAGGAAATACGACATCGCCGTCACGGCGCGCACCGCGTTCATCCCGGATCAGTCCGACGTGGACAGCGGTCGCTACGTGTTCGCCTACACGATTACCATCACCAACCAGGGCTCGATGCCGGCCCAGCTGGTCAGCCGGCACTGGATCATCACGGACGCGAACAACCAGGTACAGGAGGTGCGCGGCCAGGGCGTAGTGGGCGAGCAGCCGCTGTTGCGCCCGAATGAAAGCTTTCAGTACACGAGCGGTACCGCCATCGCCACGCCGGTCGGCACCATGCGCGGCAGCTATCAGATGGTTGCGGACGACGGCGTGCGATTCGACGCGCCAATACCGGAGTTCACGCTTTCCATGCCGCGCGTGCTTCACTGACGCGGGTGAATGGTGCTGAGTGCTGAGTGCTGAGTGCTGAGTACAAAGACAAACACCTTGTCGAGCGTTTCCCCCAAATGGGCTTCGCGGTCTATGCCATTCACTCTGCACTTCGCACTTCGCACTTCGCACTTTGCACTTTGCACTGACTGATGAGCCTGCGGCTCAGCTACACCGTCCTTGCCCCATTCTATGATTTCGTCGTCGGCCCCGCCTTCCAGGCGGCGCGGCGCGCGAGCCTCGCGGCGCTGCCCCGCGACGGGCGCCTCCAGGTGCTCATCAACGGCGTGGGTAGCGGACTGGATCTGCCCCTGCTGCCGGATGGACACCGATACGTGGGACTGGACCTGACGCGCGCTATGCTCGCGCGCAGCCTGCGTCGGGCCGGAACCCGGAACTACCGGGCGGTACTGGGCGACAGCATGGCGCTGCCGTTCGCCACCGCGAGCTTCGACTGCGCCGTCCTGCACCTGATCCTTGCCGTGGTCCCGGACGCCGTTCGCGCGCTTGCCGAATCCGCGCGGGTCGTGCGGACGGGTGGCGGCATCCTGATCCTGGACAAGTTTCTCCGGCGCGGACAGGCGGCGCCCGTGTGGCGATGGCTCAACCCCCTCGCGTCGCGCGTGGCGACGAGGCTGGACGTGGTATTCGAGGACGTTCAGTCCCGCGTTCCCGGCCTGCGGGTGGTGAGCGACGAGGCCGCGGCCGCCGGCGGATGGTTTCGTCGGATACGGCTGGTGCGGCTATGAACGCCAATCCCGGCGCGCATGCGAGCACGCCTAGTCGTTGCCGTGATTCCCGTCGCGACCGCGGGGCGGTTTGGGGTCGCCTTCGCCGCCTTCGGGCGGCTTGCGTCGCGGCCACGTCCACCACACGATGAAGAGCAGCAGCGCGAGCGCCACGCCCGCCTCCAGCAACAGCCACGCCAATCCATCCATGGTCCGGCCGCCTCCATGTACGTACTGTGTTGCAAGGGTGATGCCGCACTGTAGCGAATCGCCGTGCCGCTTGGAATGGCGCAGACTGCGCCTGCTCGGCCTGGGCGCGCTGCTGGCATTGGCGGGATGTGGAAGCCTCAAGCCGCCGCCCCCGCCGGCGCCCCCCGCGGTGGCGCCGGCACCGAAGCCGCCGGCCGTGGCCGCTGCCGGCATCTTGCGCCAGGCCTCCTGGAGCGCACTGCCGGGATGGCAGGACGACGATCCCGCGGAAGCGTGGGGCGCGTTCCTGCTCAGCTGCCGGGCTCTTGCCAGACAGGATGCGTGGCGCGAGGTCTGCGCCGTGGCGGCCGGCATCGGGCAGCCGGGCCGAGAGACGGCGCGCCGCTTCATCGAGGCGAACCTGACGCCCTTCCAGGTCGTCGATATCGGCGGCAGCGAGCACGGGCTGATCACCGGCTACTACGAGCCGCTGCTGAGAGGCAGTCGCACAAAATCGGCGCGGTTTCGATATCCGGTCTACGGACTCCCGGATGATCTTCTGGTCGTCGATCTCACCAGTGTCTATCCGGAGCTGAAGGGCCTGCGCTTGCGAGGGCGGCTGGACGGCCGCCGGGTCGTTCCGTATTACGACCGCGGACAGATCGAACGGGGTCACGCCTCTCTCTCCGGGAAGGAAATCGCGTGGGTCGAAGACGCGATCGAGCTGTTCTTCCTCCAGATCCAGGGGTCGGGACGCATCGCGCTAGAGGATGGCGCCGTGCTGCATGTCGGCTTTGCCGACCAGAACGGCCATCCGTACCGGTCGATTGGCCGGTTGCTCGTGGAGCGCGGCGAACTGCCGCTGGAAAAAGCTTCGATGCAAGGCATCAAGGCGTGGGCGCGCGCCCATCCCGGCAAGGTCGTCGATTTGCTCAGCCATAACGCGAGCTACGTCTTCTTCCGGGAGCTGCCGCCGGGGCTGCCGGGCCCGCTCGGCGCGCTCGGCCTGCCGCTGACGCCGCGCCGCAGCCTTGCGGTGGACCCCGGCCTCGTCCCGCTCGGGTCGCCGGTCTACATCGAGACCACCTGGCCGCTGTCGAGCCGCCCCCTCAACCGCCTGATGCTGGCGCAGGACACCGGTGGCGCAATTCGGGGCGCCGTGCGCGCGGATTTCTTCTGGGGCTTCGGCGACGAAGCCGCGCGTGAAGCCGGCCGGATGCGGCAGCAGCTGCGGATGTGGGTGCTGCTCCCCCTGTCCCAGGCAGTACCGGCCGGCCGGCCTTGACCCGCCTGCCGGCGGATACCCAATCCGAACGGTCGTCCAGTCATGGACCATTGGTCGCGATCGTGCCGGGGCCATAGCGCACCTCTATGTGCACGTGGCTCTTGACCGGCTTGTCCCCCCTGATCGCCGGCGTGAATCGCGTGCCGGCAATCAGGGCGCGCAAAGTTTCCTCGCCCGTGGCTGCCGGTTCGGCCTGCACGATGCTTACGCGATCGACTTTCCCGCGCTCGTCGATGTGCAGCGAGAGCCTGACCATGACGGTCGGGGTACCCGCCGGATCCGGAATCCCCAGGGGCGATACCGGTTTCGGGTAGACGTCGATTTCCCCCGCCGCGTAATAGGTCGCATCAACCGCCGGCAGCGGCGCGAGAGACGGTGTTCCGGGACTTTCGCGCACGCGGACTGCCGAGGGGCCGCCTGGAATCGCCGCTCGCCTCTCAGCAGGTCTGTGCTGGTGAACAGCCGGCGTCGGCGGAACGGCCCCACCCGCCGGGTCGGCGATGTCGCCAAGGCGTGCGGGTTCCAGTCTCACCGTGAGCGGCATGGGGTCGCCAAAGGATTCGCGCCAGCGTGGCGCGTCCGCCACGAACGCCGCCGCCACCACGTGAATGGCAACCGACATGGCAAATGCCGCCCGGATCCGGGGAGCGGCCAATCGGCCGGCTGAAGAAGGACGGGTACGCGCCTCGCGGGTCATCCAGGGAATAACGGTTGGCGCCGTTCCCTGTTGACGGGATTGGAGGCGGCGCTACCGGGTAGCGGTGGACCTCAGCGCGTCTTCAATCCGGTCGGCCGGCACGAAGCCGCCGATGTTGCTTCCGTCCGAGAGGTAGATGGCAGGCGTGCCCTGGGCACCGAAGCGGCGCGCGAGCTCCATGTTCCTGTCAAACGGGTTGTCGCACTTGCCGTCGTTCTGGGGAACCACGCCGCGCGACATGAGATCGTCCCACGCCTTGGCGCGATCCTTCGCGCACCACACGGCTCGGGACTTTGCGACCGAATCCGGCGACAGGATCGGCCACAGGAAGGTGTAGACCGTAATATCGTTCAGCTTGAGCCACTCTTCCTGCTGCCGCTTGCAGAATCCGCAATTGGGATCCTCGAACGTGTAGATCACGCGCCTGCCGTTGCCGCGCACGCGCTTGATCGCATTGTTGGTGGACTTTCCGAGGAGCTGCGCCGCGAGCTCGGCATTGCGCGCCTCGGTGACGTTTCGCATCGCGCTCGTGCGGGCGTCGAACAGCACGCCGCGGATCACGAAGTGGACCTTCTCGTCGACGTAGAAGATGCGGCCGTTGGCCACCACTTCGTAAAGCCCGGGCATCGGGCTCCGGCTCACGCTCTCCACTGTCACTTCGGGGAGCCGGGACTGGAACGCCTTGCGGATGGCGGCTTCGCTGGCATGCGCCGCCCCGGCGGCGAACGAGAGCGTCAATGCGATGATCGTCGTGGCAAATCTTGGCATGGGTGTCCTGGTGAAAGCGGTGCCGGTCCGCCGGTCAGGCGATTGCGTGGCGCACCAGATACCGCTTGAGCAACGGTTGGCGATTGACGAGATCGAGCCCGAAATTGCGCGCCCGAACCAACCAGACCGCTTCGCTGCCGAAAAGTTTCTGCAGCCCGTCGGTTGTCATCTGCATGGTCGTGACGTCCTCCCGGCGAGCCCGCTCGTAGCGCCTGAGCAGGGCAGGGTCCCCGCAATCGCGCTGCGGCCCGCGCGCCGCCAGCACCGTGGCGAGTTCGCGCGCGTCGCGAAAACCGAGATTGACGCCCTGGCCGGCCAGGGGGTGAACGTTATGGGCAGCATCGCCCACGAGAGCCACTCGCGGCCGCGTGAACTGCGCCACGCGCTGCAGCCGCAGCGGAAACCCGGCTGCGGGACTGACCTGGCGGAGCGCGCCGACGAGGCCGTGGCTCGCGTCTTCGACTGCCGCGCCGAGGTCCGCCGCCGGCAACGCCAGCAGTTCCTGCCCGCGTGCCTGGTCGATCGACCAGACCATCGAGACGAGATCGCCGGGCAACGGCAGCAGCGCCAGCACCCCGTCACGGCGGAACCACTGAAATGCCGCTCCCTGGTGCGGGCGCTCGCACGCGAAATTGGCGACCACGCCGATCTGGCCGTAATCCAGGGGGGTCACCGCGATCCCGGCCTCGGCGCGCACGCGCGATTCCGCGCCATCGGCGCCAACGACGAGGCGCGCGGGAATTTCGGTGCCGTCCTCGAGACGCACGGCGGCATGATCGGAACGAAGCTCGAGGGCCTCCCAGCGCGCGGGGCAATGAACGGTGACGCCCGCGTCGGACAGGCCTTCCCACAGCGCGCGGTGCAGGCGGCGGTTCTCCACGACGAACGCGAGCTCGCGCAAGCCCGTCTCGTACGCGCTGAACTCCAGGCGCGCGGCCGGGTCGTCGCCGAACACCCGCATCGCCTCGATGCGCGCCACCCGCTCGGCGGGCAGGCGCCCCCACGCGCCGCAGCGCGCCAGGAAATCCGCGCAGCCCGGGCTGATCGAGTAGACGCGGCTGTCCCAACGGTCGCCGTCGGGAATGTCCGGGGGTAGCTGAGGCTCGACGATCGCAATCGACAGGCCGTCCCGCGCGAGCGCCCGCGCCAGACTGAGCCCGACCAGTCCGCCGCCGACGATGACGACGTCAAGCGGTTGCGTCATCGTCCACCCGGCGCGCCGCGGGAAAGCGGCGCAGTGAGGCGCCATGCACACTGTGACACTGGGGATCGCGCAGGGACGGCATTAGTTCGCAAGCCATATCGGAATAGGAAGGCCCAGCAGTATAGGATGTGCGTCACGTCGCTACAAATAATGGATAATAAACCCGAATTCGGCAGAAATTCAGTGGCTTAACTTGACAACGCCCACCCCTGTCTTTAGACTCGCCAGCCTGCCGAGCAACCTGTCGGATGACGGTGCAATTCACTGGCGTTAATAGCGATGTGGAGTCGCGATTGACCCACGCCGTAGTGACAGGTTGCTTAACAATACCGGATTGGGGAGCAAACTGCCCTGCCAACGGGATTAAGTTGTGCCAGTATGACCTTGTTTTCTGAGCAATTTTCCGGAGTTTTCATTTTAGGATTTTGTCGGACCTCGGCCCGACAAAATCCTAAGGCGAGTTAGCTCAGCGGTTAGAGCAGCGGAATCATAATCCGTTGGTCCGGGGTTCAAATCCCTGACTCGCCACCATTTTTTCATGCGGATGAACTGGCGTGGCGTGGCGCGAACCGACGCAATTCTATTGAAGTATTTGATTACATTGTGTTATTCTGAGCATATGCGACGATGGGCCTGGTCGGTGGTGCTGGCGGCAGCGTTAGTCGGGGCGGCTCACGCGCAGCTGCAGCGGATGTTGCCGGCCAACGGCAAGCTCGGCGAGGTGGTTGGACGACAGCCGTTCCCCCTCGTCCAGATCAATAGCAAGATCCTCCGGCTCGCGCCGGGCGGCCTCATCCTCGACCAGCACAACCGCTCGATCGTGCACGGCGCGCTGCCGCCGGAGGCGCAGGTGCTGTTCGTCGAGGACCCGAACGGCAACGTTACGCGAATCTACCTCCTGCGACCCGACGAGCTGGAAAGAATCCAGCGCGCCCGCTAGAGCCGGGCGCCCCGCCGCCACGCCGTGGCCAAGAAGCTGTACATCAAGTCTTTCGGCTGCCAGATGAACGAGTACGACTCGGGCAGGATGGCGGACGTGCTGCGCGAGGCGCACGGCATGGAGCCGACCGATGATCCGGCCGCCGCGGACGTCATCCTGTTCAATACCTGCTCCGTTCGCGAGAAGGCGCAGGAGAAAGTGTTTTCGGACCTCGGCCGGGTCAAGGACCTGAAACGGGCCAATCCGCGCCTGCTGATCGGCGTCGGCGGCTGTGTCGCGAGCCAGGAGGGCCCGTCAATCGTTGCACGCGCCCCGTACGTGGATCTGGTGTTCGGGCCGCAAACGCTGCACCGGCTGCCGGCGATGATCGAAGCCCGCCGGGCGGATGGCGCGCCCCAGGTGGACGTTTCCTTTCCGGAGATCGAGAAGTTCGACCGCCTGCCGCCCGCGCGGGTCCGGGGCGCGTCCGCGTTCGTTTCGGTCATGGAGGGTTGCAGCAAGTACTGCAGCTTCTGCGTCGTTCCGTACACCCGCGGCGAAGAGGTGTCGCGCCCGCTCGACGACGTCCTCACCGAGGCAGCGGAACTCGCGCAGCAGGGCGTCCGGGAGATCACCCTGCTCGGCCAGAATGTGAATGCGTACCGTTGCGCGACGGCGCACGGCGCGGGCGCCGACCTCGCCCTGCTGATCGAATACGTCGCGGCCATACCCGGCATCGAGCGCGTGCGCTATACGACGTCTCACCCCAGGGAATTCACGCAGCGGCTGATCGAGGCGCACGCCAGCATCCCCGGGCTCGCGCCCCATGTCCACCTTCCCGTTCAGGCCGGCTCGGACCGGGTGCTGGCGGCGATGAAGCGCGGCTACACGGTGCTCGAGTACAAATCCATCGTCCGCCGGCTGCGCGCCGCCCGGCCCGACGTGTCGGTCTCGTCCGATTTCATCGTCGGCTTTCCGGGAGAGGCCGAGGACGACTTCGAGGCGACCCTGCGGCTGGTCGATGAAATCGGTTTCGACGCCAGCTTCAGCTTCGTCTACAGCCGGCGTCCGGGCACCCCGGCAGCCGATCTCCCGGACGCCACGCCGCGCCCGGTGAAGCTCGAACGGCTGCAACGGTTGCAGGCGAAGATCGACGGGCAGGCCGCGCAGTTGAGCCGCGACATGATCGGCACGCGCCAGCGCGTGCTGGTGGAAGGCGCCGCCCGCAAGAACAGCGCGGAGTTGAGCGGGCGCACCGCCAATAACCGCGTGGTCAATTTTCCCGGACCGAAGCACCTGGTCGGACGGTTTGCCGACGTGACGATCACCGCCGCGCTGCCCCACTCGCTGCGCGGCCAACTGGCAGCGGCCCCGGCTTGAAGCCCGTCGAGCTCGCGTTCACGCCGGTCGACAACCAGCGCCTTGCCAATCTGTGCGGCGCCCTCGACGAGAACCTGCGCCAGATCGAGAACGCGCTGGACGTCACCATCGCGCGCCGCGGAGAACGCTTTGCCGTGACCGGCAAGCCGGTTCACACGCGCATCGCGGCGCAGGTCCTGCAGTCTTTCTACGCGCGCGCGAAAGGCAGTCTCACGCTGGAAGACATCCAGCTCGGCCTGATCGAGGCGGCCGGTCCGCGCATGGCGACGGCGGCCGGGGACGGGCCGGCGCTGATCACCCGCCGGCAGGACCTGCACGGCCGCACCCCGCGACAGGTCCAGTACCTGCAGAACGTGCTCGCGCATGACCTTACGTTCAGCATCGGGCCGGCCGGCACCGGCAAGACGTACCTGGCCGTCGCGTGCGCGGTGGACGCGCTCGAGCGCGACGCGGTCAAGCGCATCGTGCTGGTGCGCCCCGCGGTGGAAGCCGGCGAGCGCCTGGGCTTCCTGCCCGGCGACATGGCGGCCAAGGTCGATCCCTACCTGCGTCCCCTTTACGACGCTCTCTACGACCTGATGGGCTACGACAAGGTCGCCAAGCTGCTCGAGCGGGGCGCCATCGAGATCGCGCCGCTCGCGTTCATGCGCGGGCGCACGCTCAACCACGCGTTCGTCATACTCGATGAAGCGCAGAACACGACGCCCGAACAGATGAAGATGTTTCTCACGCGTATCGGCTTCGGCAGCAAGGCGGTGGTGACGGGAGACGTCACCCAGGTCGACCTGCCGCGCGGGCAGAAAAGCGGGCTCATCGAGGCGCGCGACGTGCTCAGGAAAGTGCGCGGGATCGCGTTCACGCACTTCGAGTCGGAGGACGTGGTGCGCCATCCGCTGGTGCAGCGTATCGTCAACGCCTACGGCAGCTACAAGGCCCGGAAGCCGGACGGCGGCGCGCGCGGCGGACCGACGGCGTGAACTCAGGGCCTCTCATGCGCGGCCCCCGCCTGGAACTCACCGTGCAGTACGCTGCGCCCGCGTCCGCGCTGCCTTCGCCGTCCCAGCTCCGGCGCTGGGCGCGCGCCGCCTTGATGCGCAGCGCCCGCGTCACCGTCCGCTTCGTTGGGGGCCGCGAGGGGCGCGCGCTCAATCGGAATTTCCGGGGACAGAACCATGCCACCAACGTGCTCACCTTCCTGATGCGCGAGCGTCCGCGGCTTGAAGGGGATCTCGCGCTGTGCGCGCCGGTCATTGCGCGCGAAGCACGCGCCCAGGGCAAGAGCGCCGCCGCCCACTACGCGCACCTGGTCGTGCATGGTGTCCTGCACCTTCAGGGATACGAGCACGAAACCGGGCCGGAGGCGCGCGCGATGGAGCGTCGCGAGTCGCGCATCGTGACCGGCCTGGGCTTTCCCGACCCGTACCTGCTCAAAGGAGGAGAGAAGCGGGAGGAAAGAGGCGCAAGACCTAACCGAAAAGCCGAGGCCAGACCCGGACCCGTCGCCTCCCGCCTGCGGTCTCCGGCCTCGCGCCCACATGCCTAACGAACCCTCCAAGTCGTCGATTTTCGACCGCATCAGCGCGTGGCTCGCGCACAAGCCCGAGAACCGCGAGGAGCTCGTCGAGCTGCTGCGCGCGAGCTACGACCGCAATCTCCTCGATACGGACGCGCTCTCCATGATCGAGGGCGTGCTGCAGGTGTCCGAGATGCAGGCGCGCGACATCATGGTGCCGCGCGCGCAGATGGACGTCATCGACGTCCGCGAGTCTCCGGACCAGTTCGTGCCGACGGTAATCCAGACCGGCCATTCACGCTTTCCGGTGATCGGCGAGAACAAGGACAACGTGATCGGCGTCCTCCTTGCCAAGGACCTGCTGCGCTATTACGCCGGCGAGGAGGAGTTCAACGTGCGCGACATGCTGCGCCCCGCCGTGTTCATTCCCGGCTCGAAGCCGCTCAACGTGCTGCTCAAGGAATTCCGCAAGAACCGCAATCACATGGCGGTGGTGGTGGACGAGTACGGGGGCGTCGCCGGGCTGGTGACGATCGAGGACGTCATCGAGCAGATCGTCGGCGACATCGAGGACGAGTATGACTTCGACGACGTGGAAGACAACATCGTGCCGGAGAAAGGCGGCCAGTACCGCGTCAAGGCGCTCACCGAAATCGAGGACTTCAACACCGCGTTCGGAACGCGCTACAGCGACGGGGAATTCGACACCATCGGCGGGCTGGTCATGTCGCGCTTCGGCCGCGTGCCCAAGCGCGGAGAGCAGATCGGCATCGACAATCTCACGTTCAAGGTACTGCGCGCCGACAGCCGGCGGCTGCATCTGCTGCAGGTCACGAAGAAAAAGCCATGATGAAGCCCGTTCCAACCGGGGCTCGCAGGCTCCAATCAGTCCGCCTGTGAATTCCGGCGCGATGCACCCTTGAGGCACTGGTTGGAACGGGCTGAATGCAGAATGATGAGCGCAGAGTGGTGAACAAGCGAGCCGCAAACGGTGCGCGCCGTTTTCCGGAATTTTCACTCATCACTCATCACTCATCACTCATCACTGCTTTCGTTCTCGGCGCGATCACCGTCGCGGGATTCGCGCCGCTCTACCTGTTTCCTCTGCCGGTCGTCACGTTGGCCGGACTGTACGCGCTGTGGCTGCGCGCGACGGGCCCCCGCGCCGCGGCGGCCGCCGGATTTGCCTTCGGGCTGGGGCTCTTCCTCTGCGGCGTCCCGTGGATCTATGTGAGCCTTCACGACTTCGGCGCGATGCCCGCGCCGGTCGCGATTCTCGTTACTGCCCTGTTTTGCGCGTTTCTCGCGCTGTTTCCGGCGGCAGCGGGCTACGCCTGCTCGCGGCCCCGCCTTCCCGCGGTTCTCCGGTTCGCGCTGCTCGCGCCCGCGGTCTGGACGCTGCTGGAGTGGACGCGCGGCTGGCTGTTCACGGGATTTCCCTGGCTCGAGCTGGGCTATTCCCAGATTCCGGCGAGCCCGCTCGCGGGGTTGGCGCCCGTGCTGGGCATACACGGCGTCACGCTCGCGACGGCGGCCAGCGCCGGCCTCGTCGTCGTTCTGTGGCGGCACGCCACAACCACGGCGGATGGCGGATGGCGGACGGCGGATGGAAGGAACGGCAGGTTGCTTTCCTTCGTCCTTCATCCTTCATTCCTCATCCTTTTGGTGCTGTGGGCGGGCGGCTGGGGACTGAAGCCGGTCGAATGGACCGCGCCCGTCGGAGACCCGGTCAACGTCAGCCTGCTGCAGGGCAACATCCCGCAGGACCTGAAATGGCGTGAAGACCGCCTGCCGGCCACGCTCAAGACCTATTCCGCGCTCGCGGGGGCGGTTTCCAGCCCGCTCATCGTTCTGCCGGAAACCGCGCTGCCGCTGTTCCTCGACCAGGTCCCGCCCGATTACCTCTCGGCGCTCGCGCGCCGCGCGCGCGAAAACGGCGGCGACGTGCTGATCGGCATCCCCGAGCGCCTGCCGGGTGGCGCGTACTTCAACAGCGTCGTATCGTTCGGCACGGCGCCCACGCAGACCTACCGCAAGTCCCACCTCGTTCCCTTCGGCGAATTCATACCGCTGCGACCGCTGCTCGCCGGAATCGTCGGCAAGCTCGCGATCCCGTTGCAGGATTTTTCACGGGGAGAACCGACGCAGCGGCCGCTCGCCGTCGCCGGCCAGCGCGTTGCCGTCAACGTCTGCTACGAGGACGCATTCGGGGCCGAGATCATCCGTCAGCTTCCGGAAGCGACGCTCCTCGTCAACGTGAGCAACGTCGCCTGGTTCGGCCGCTCGCTCGCGCCCCGGCAGCACCTGCAGATCTCCCAGGCGCGCGCGCTCGAAACCGGACGCTATCTGGTGCGCGCGACCAACACCGGCGTGACCGCCGTCGTGGGACCGGACGGCCGCCTCCTGGGCGCGGCGCCGGAGTTCACGATGGCGGCGATCACGCATCCCGTGCAGGGCTACGGCGGCGCGACGCCGTACGTCAGAGCGGGCAACGCGCCGGCGCTCGCGCTCTGCGTCGCGCTGATCGCCGCGGCGGCGTGGCGCGGCAGGCGCCGCGGCAATCGTTCCGCAGCCTGACGGTTGCCTGTAAAATTCGACGCTTACCGGGTAATTGACCACGGGGGAAATGTCCCCTTGTCATCCCCCGCTTTGCAGGCAGCCTGGAAACCATTTCGCGCGCGATGCTGACCTTTCAGCAGATCGTCCTCAAGCTCAACCAGTACTGGGACCGGCACGGCTGCGTCCTGCTGCAGCCGTACGACATGGAGATGGGTGCCGGCACGTTTCACACCGCGACCTTCCTGCGCGCGATCGGCCCTGAGCCGTGGAATGCCGCGTACGTGCAGCCGTGTCGCCGGCCCAAAGACGGCCGCTATGGCGACAATCCCAACCGTCTTCAGCATTACTATCAGTACCAGGTCGTGATGAAGCCGTCTCCCGCGGATTTCCAGGACATCTATCTCGGCTCGCTCCGGGACGCCCTGGGCATCGATCCGCGGAAGAACGATATTCGCTTCGTGGAAGACGACTGGGAGTCGCCGACTCTCGGCGCCTGGGGGCTGGGATGGGAAGTCTGGCTGAACGGCATGGAGATCACGCAGTACACCTATTTCCAGCAGGTCGGCGGGCTCGACTGCAAGCCGGTGCTGGGCGAACTCACCTACGGCCTCGAGCGCCTCGCGATGTATCTGCAGCACAAGGAAAGCGTGTTCGACCTGGTATGGGTGGACGGCGTGACCTACCGCGACGTCTACCACCAGAACGAGGTCGAGCAGTCCCGCTACAACTTCGAACTCGCCAACACCGGGCTCCTGTTCCAGCACTTCTCGCAGTTCGAGGCCGAGGCGCGGCGGCTCATGGAAGCCCAGTGCGTGCTGCCGGCCTACGAAATGGTGATGAAATGCTCGCATGCCTTCAACCTGCTCGACGCGCGGGGCGCGATCTCGGTGACCGAGCGCGCGGCGTACATCGGCCGCGTCCGCAATCTCGCGCGGGCCATCGCGCAAGCCTATTTCGAGTCCCGCGAGCGGCTGGGATTCCCGATGCTCAAGCAGCAGCCGGCGCAAGAGCAGAAGGCCCGCGCCTGAGCGATGCCGAAAAAAGCCGCCAGCCAGACTCCGTCCACCGCGTCGCTGCTCGTCGAGCTGCTGACGGAAGAGCTGCCGCCGAAGGCGCTCCGTGGCCTGGCGGAATCTTTTGCGGAGGCGCTGCATGAGGATCTCCGCCAGGATGATTTTCTGGATTCGGGCAGCGAGGCAAGGCCGTTCGCAACGCCTCGGCGCCTCGCGGTCCGGATAACGGAGGTTCGCGCTCAAGCCCCCGATAGCGCGATCGAGGTATCCGGGCCCAGCGTCAAGGCCGGCCTTGACGCCAGCGGCAATCCCACGCAGGCGCTGCTCGGCTTCGCCAGGAAGCGCGGCGTCGATGTCGGCAGGCTCGAGCGCCGTCAGACGCCCAAGGGAGAGTTTTTCTTTCACCGCGATATCGCCAAAGGCGGCCACCTCGACACGAATCTGGAATCCAAGATTGAAGCGGCGCTGAAAAGACTTCCGATACCCAAGACCATGCGCTGGGGAGATGGCAGCGCCCTGTTCGTGCGGCCCGTGCACGGCCTGGTCATGATGCACGGCGCGCGCGTGGTTCCGGGAACGGTATTCGGTGTCGAAAGCACAAGCCGCACGCTGGGGCACCGCTTTCTCGCGGGCGGCGCGATCGTCCTCAAGCACGCGGACGATTACGAAAACGCGCTTCGCGACAAGGGCAAAGTCATCGTGGATTTCGCTGAACGCCGGATGGAGATCTCGAGCCAGCTCGAGCGCGCGGCTCGAGGCTCGGAACGGGTCGCCGGCGAAGCGCTGCTCGACGAGATCTGCGCGCTGGTGGAGGCTCCCACGGTGTATGCAGGCGGATTCGACGCGGATTTTCTGGCGGTGCCGGACGAGTGCCTGATTCTGTCCATGCAGCAGCACCAGAAGTACGTGCCGCTGCGCGACAAGTCGACGGGAAAGCTGCTGCCCCGCTTCCTGTTCGTTTCCAACGTCGAGACCCGGGACCCCGCCGAGATCATCCGGGGCAACGAACGGGTACTGCGGGCACGGCTGTCGGACGCCAAGTTCTTCTTCGACCAGGACCGCAAGATGCGTCTGGAGGCGCGCGTCCCGAAACTCGCGCAAGTGGTCTACCACAACAAGCTCGGCAGCCAGCTCGAGCGCGTCGAGCGAATACAGCTGCTGGCCGGAAAGATTGCCCGCCTGATCGGCACGGATCCCTTGCATGCCGAGCGCGCCGCCTGGCTCGCCAAGGCGGATCTGCTGACCGACATGGTCGGCGAGTTTCCCGAGCTGCAGGGCACCATGGGCCGGTACTACGCCCTGCACGACGGCGAGCCGCCGTCGGTTGCCGACGCGATCGAAGCGCACTACCGGCCGCGTTTCGCGGGCGATTCCCTGCCGCGGGACCCGGTCGGATCCGCCGTCGCGCTCGCCGACAAGCTCGACGCGATCGCCGGGCATTTCAGCATCGGCCAGCAGCCGACGGGAGACCGGGATCCTTTCGGCCTGCGGCGCGCGGCCCTTGGGATTATCCGGATCATCGTCGAGAACGGGTTGTCGCTGTCCTTGACGGAGCTGGCGGATGCAGCGTTCGGCCCGTTCAAGAGCAATGCCACGCCCGAGTTCGTGGATTTCGTGAACGACCGGTTCGCGGGCTACCTGAAGGATCTCGGTTTCACGACGCTGCAGGTGGATGCCGTGCTCAGCCGCAACCCGAGCCGGCCAAGCCTGGTGCCGCAGCAGCTCGCCGCCGTGAAAGCGTTCCAGGCGCTGCCCGAGGCGGAGAGCCTCGCCGCCGCCAACAAGCGCGTCGCGAACATTCTCAAGCAGGCGGAGGCCAAGGGGGAATCGCTGGCGGCCGTGGAACCCGCCGAACTCGTGGAGCCCGCGGAGCGTGCGCTGCACGAGGCCATCCGCTCGACATCGGAGAAGGCCCGGGCTCTCTTCGAGCGCGGCGACTACGCGGGCTACCTCGAGACGTTCTCGGTCCTGAAGGCGCCGGTGGACGCCTTTTTCGATTCGGTCATGGTCATGGTGGACGACCCGAAGCTGCGCCGCGGACGGCTCGCCCTGCTGCGCGACCTGCGCGAGGCGATGAACCGCGTGGCGGACATTTCCAAGCTCGCCGCTTGAGAGCGGTGAATGGTGAATGGTGAACAGTGAACGGAAAGCGGTCATGATTCGTTCTTCACGTTCATTCCATTCACGGTTCACCGTTCACCGTTCACGATGAAGCTGGTAATCCTGGACCGCGACGGCGTCATCAATCACGACAGCGACGCCTACATCAAGGGCCCCGACGAGTGGAGGCCGATCGCCGGCAGCCTCGACGCGATCGCGCGGCTCACCCAGGCCGGCTACCACGTGGCGGTCGCGACCAACCAGGCCGGCATCGGGCGCGGGCTGTTCGGAATGGCGACGCTCAACGCCATACACGACAAGATGCACCGCGCGGTGGGCCAGGCCGGAGGCCGGATCGACGCCGTGTTCTTCTGCCCGCATGCCCCGGAAGCCCATTGCCCGTGCCGCAAGCCCCGTCCGGGCATGCTCGAGGAGATTGGACGGCGCTTCAATACCAGCCTGAAAGGCATTCCGTGCATCGGCGACACGCAGCGCGACCTCGAGGCTGCCGCGGCGGCGGGCGCCCAGCCGATCCTCGTGCTCACCGGCAAGGGCGCGGCCACGCGCGACGAGAACCGCCTGCCGCCGGGCACGCGGGTATTCGAGGACCTCGCCGCCGCGGTAGCTGCGCTCGTGACATGAGCGTCTTCCTGCGCTCGTCGCTGTTCGCGCTGGTCCAGGTCGTCGTCACGCCGCTGTTCTCCGTCATCGCGCTGCTCACCTTTCCGCTTGCCCCGCTCGCCCGCTATCGCGTGATCTCGGCCTGGGCGTGGTTCATGGTCGGCGCGGCGGAGCGCCTCTGCGGCATCCGTTACCGGGTGCTCGGGGCGGGGCATCTGCCGCCGCCGCCCTATATCGTGCTCGCGAAGCACCAGTCGGCGTGGGAAACGCTCGCATTCCAGCTGATATTCCCGCCCCAGGTGTGGGTCGTGAAGCGCGAGCTCCTGTGGATACCGTTCTTCGGATGGGGGCTCGCCATGCTCTCCCCGATCGCGATCGACCGCGGCGCCGGGTCCCGCGCGTTGCGCCAGTTGCTCGAGCAGGGCCGGGACCGGCTCGCCCGCGGCTTCTGCATCGTGATCTTTCCGGAAGGCACGCGGGTCGCTCCCGGGGCGCGCCGCGAGTACCAGGTCGGCGGCGCGTGGCTCGCGGCGCGTACCGAAACGCCAGTCGTTCCGGTCGCGCACAATTCCGGTACCGTGTGGGGCCGGAATGCCTTTCTCAAGCGGCCCGGTACCGTCACGGTCAGCATCGGCGCGGCGATCGAATCCCGCGGCACGGAGCCCGAGGCGCTCAACCGAAAGGTCGAAGCGTGGATCGAGGAGGAGATGCGCCGCCTCGAGAACATGCCGCCGCCGTGACGCCGGAACCGCGCACGGGCTGTGCTACTATTTTTCCGCGGACCCCACACTTGCACCCGTCATGCGCGCCCTGCTCCCGCTGCTGATGCTTGCCGCGCTCCTCGCGGCATGCGGCTACAAGGGGCCGCTCTACCTGCCGAAGCCCAAGCCGGAGGCGCAGAAGCCGGCATCCCCGCCCGCCTCCGACAAGGAAGCGCGAAAGCCGGGCCCTTCGTGAGCTACTTCGAGTACAGGAACGGCGAACTGCACGCCGAATCGGTTCCACTCTCGGCAATCGCGGAACAGTACGGGACACCCTGCTATGTCTATTCGCGTGCGGCGCTCATGGCATCCTGGCGCGCGTTCGACGCGGCGTTCGCCGGGCACGACCACCTGGTTTGCTACGCGGTCAAGGCGAATTCGACGCTTGCCGTGCTCAACGTGCTCGCGCGACTGGGCAGCGGGTTCGATATCGTGTCGGGCGGGGAACTCGCGCGGGTCCTGGCAGCCGGTGGCGATCCGCGCAAGGTCGTGTTCTCGGGCGTCGGCAAATCGGCGGACGAGATGCGCCAGGCGCTCGCGGCCGGCATCCTCTGCTTCAACGTGGAATCGGAGGGCGAGCTTGCCCGCCTCGAAGCGGCGGCCGCGGAAACCGGCACGACCGCCGCGGTCAGCCTGAGGGTCAATCCGGACGTCGACCCGCGGACCCATCCCTACATCGCGACCGGGCTTCGACAGAACAAGTTCGGCATCCCCTACGAGCAGGCGCTTGCGCTGTACGGACGCACGCGCGGAATGCGGCACCTTTTTCCGGCCGGCGTCGGCTGCCACATCGGCTCCCAGCTCACGGAACTGTCCCCCTTTGTGGCGGCGCTCGACCGTGTCCTCGCGCTCGCCGACCGGTTGCGCGCCGACGGCATCGCGCTGACGCATGTCGATATCGGCGGCGGCCTCGGCATCCGCTACCAGAACGAATCGCCGCCGGCCGTCTCCGACTACGCGCGAGCGCTCCTGGAAAAGCTCGGAGACCGGCCGTTGAGGCTGCTGCTGGAGCCCGGCCGGGCGGTGGCGGGCGGCGCCGGCGTGCTGCTCACGCGCGTCGAGTATCTCAAGCACGGCAAGGACGGGAATTTCGCCATCGTGGACGCGGCGATGAACGACCTGATGCGGCCCGCGCTTTACGATGCGTGGCATGACGTGCTGCCGGTTGCGCCCGGCGACGGCGAACGCGTCTATGAGGTCGTCGGTCCGGTATGCGAGAGCGGCGACTTTCTGGCACGCGACCGGCGGCTGGCGCTGCGCGAGGGAAGCCTCGTCGCCATCATGACCGCCGGCGCCTACGGCATGAGCATGAGCTCCAACTACAACACGCGCCCGCGCGCCGCCGAAGTGATGGTGGACGGCGCGCAACCGCACCTCGTTCGCAGGCGCGAAACCGTTTCGGAGTTGATGGCGCCCGAAACGATTCTTCCGTGATCGATCGCGGCGCGCGCCGCGACCACGCGCGGCATTGCGGCGGATTTCGCTCGTTTCGTACCCGGAAAGTTGTTGCGGCGCGCACGAAATCGTTATTCCATCGTCAACCGGGATCAAGAAAGGTATTGCATTTTTTTTTCAACGTGGCATAGAATGGCTTCACCAAGCATATGTTTTCCGGAGTTTTCGGAGACGCGCGGCGCGCAGCAATGCAAGTTGCGTGAACTATGCGATGGTGATGCGGACCGAAGCCGCATGCAGCAGATGCGTCAGTCAACCTTAAAGGAGACGTGTGATGGCGAAGAAAAGAGCGAAGAAAGCGGCCAAGAAAAAAGCGAAGAAGAAGTAAGGTGAGCATCGACGGGAGCCGGGTAGAACCGGCTCCCGTCATTTGAGCGTTGGCCCAGAACATCCTTTCCCGCCACAGCGGATTCTCGTTTTCCGTCGCATGTCACCCGTCTCCGCTCGCGGC
>Ga0326597_10003448_pt1 | contig 22818 bp, 20 predicted proteins | sample RVTome_12_FD_203789 | JGI IMG/M metagenome (GOLD analysis project Ga0326597, IMG submission 203789) | Soil microbial communities from uranium-contaminated site in the Upper Colorado River Basin, Wyoming, United States - RVT100D185 | ecosystem: Environmental > Terrestrial > Soil > Contaminated >...
GCGTCGGCCTACGAGGCGGCCTCGAGGCGCCGGGTGTCGCCACCGGCCTTCGGGCCCATGGACTGAGCAGGGCGCTGCATCGACGCTGTATGCTTAGCGAGAAATTGCTTGCACAGTATCCCGGCCAGGAGACCTGGCTTACACATTTCGGCACTTGGGGAGCGCCCAAATGCCACGGGACGAGTGTAAGCCGATGGATGAGCGTGTCAGATTCGTGGGCCGCCAGCTACCACGCGTAATAGCTCGCCTCCAAGAAAATGTAACTCTCCCGTCTTCGAGCATCGGTGCATTGTCGGTAAGCGCTGCGTCTAGGCGGACTCACTCCAGTGCCGCTGACCAGCTTTCCCGAGAAGGGTGTTCTCGGGAAAGATGGTGCGGCCTGCACCATCAGCCACCCTCGTCGCGATCGACCAGTTTGCGATCAGAGAGCCGACGTTCAACTTTGCAGCTTAAAGGTCTCAAACCGGCCAAAACGTGCCGTTGACATGCGCTACTCAGAACCCGTCGTTAGCAGTTTCCAGCGCCTGCACGATTTCGCCGATTAGTTCGAGAAGCGGCTCAGCGTCTCTGAGCGTTGCCTGCTCCCAAAACACACGCTTGCCTGCATAACTTCGCGCTTCCGTCGAGCTTAAAAATTCTATACTGGCCTGGTCCAAGTCAGCGAAGCTCTCCGTACCTAAGACGTCGGGCGGGATGACGAGACCAAAATTCAGTTGTGATGCCAAGGCGATATGAGTTGCTACTAGCCACTCAACGGTCACGGCCTCTTGTTCCGTTAATTCCGCCAAAGCTCTGGGCCAGCTCGAAAGCAAAGCTCTCAACTGATCATCGGACAAAAGATCCAATTTTCCGGAAGTTAGGACTGAGTCGAGTACGCCACTTTTCGAGTGAAAGGTCTGATACGCCTGAAAAACATTAAAGGCCACACGGGCGGCTTCTTTCGGGTCAATCTCGTCGGCCACAACACCTCGTTCCGACAACTGCTTTGCGGCATCTCGGTATCGAGCATGCAACCGGATTGACTCCTGCAAGAGCTCTCGGTTTTCGCGAAATTCGGCAAGTAGATCCGCGACGATGTCTGCTTCTTCGCCACGCTCCTGTCGTTCATCCCACCAAGTATCAATACTGAAAGCCAAAAGGATGCTTGTAATGATTGCGGCGCTTTCTGCGCCTATTCGTAGCCACGGAACTTGTGCGGCTCCAGCCATCCGTGAGGATCCCTCTGTCGGTTCTGGGTCGGTTCCGACGGTAACGATACTACACCCGGCCGTCGGATTTTCGGTTATTCAGGACGCTCGAACGACCAAGTTTACAGGCAGAGCGGATCCATATTTTCCGATGGGATGGGCCTTCGAGCGACCGGAGTGCTCACATTCGGGACGGTCGCGAGGTATAGTCGGTAGGGTACTTTTCGACCCAAAGCGGAAGTACTCGAGCAGAAAATTTCACCAAAACCGAATGTCGGCTCTGGAGAGCAGAGTTGCCGTTGATCAATATGCAAGGCGGCGAATATCTGGGGGAACAATGAAGTTCGGTCTATCATCGGACAGCCGAATAAACGAACGTCAACCGGGGGTATTATGAGCGCGACCGAGCGACGAGAAAGAATCAAAACGAGGCGCATCCATGCGCTGCATAGACTCGGTCCGATAATCGGACTATGCCTGCTGCCGGCGATGCTCCACGCGCAAGGTGTGCCCGAGTCACGAAGCGATCGGACCGGCGAAATTGAGTTTCCGACATCGTGCGACGCCGCGGTAGCGGGAGAGATCAACCGGGCTGTCGCGCTGCTCCACTCGTTCGAGTATCCGGAGTCCGAGAAGACCTTTCGAGTGGTTCTTGATCGGGCACCCGATTGCGCGATGGCCCGCTGGGGCGTCGCAATGAACCTCTGGCATCCGCTTTGGGCGCTACCGACTGAGGCAGCGCTCGAGACGGGTTCGGCGATGCTGGAGGGTATCGATCTGTCAGCAGTGACGCCTCGCGAGGCGGGATACATTGATGCGCTCAGGCTGTTCTATGCTGATTATCGGAACCTTTCCCACCAAGCCAGAGCGGAATCCTATCGAGATCGAATGTCTCAGGTCTACAGGGACAACTTGGACGATCTGGAGGCTGCTGTCTTTTATGCGCTGTCGTTGTTGGCGACAGCTGATCCGACTGACAAAACGTATGCCAATCAGTTCAAGGCGGCAGGCCTGTTGAACTGGGCACGAAACAGCAAACCCCATCATCCGGGTGTTCTACACTACATCATTCACAGCTACGACTATCCTGGCATGGCGCACCTTGCTCTGCCCGCAGCGACGATCTACGCGGACGTGGCGCCGGATTCCGCTCACGCCCAGCATATGCCGTCCCATATCTTTACGCGACTGGGCCTCTGGGATCGGTCCATATCGTCCAACCACGATTCCACGGCCTCGGCAGAGGACTACACGCGCAGGGCTAATCTGCCGGGGCACTATGACGAGGGTCTCCACAGCATTGACTATCTGATGTATGCACTACTTCAGACGGCGCGTGATGATGAGGCTGCGCAGCTCCTGGAACGTCTCCAGGGGATTGAAGAGACTCATGTGGACAACTTCAAGGTGGCCTTCTCGTACGCATCGGCGCCCGCTCGATATGCATTGGAACGGCGCCAGTGGGCGGAGGCCGCCCAGCTCGCGTTGTTGTTTCCCGCCGACTTCCCGTGGCAGGAATTCGAATGGGCTCGCTCGATTCATCACTTTGCTCGTGGAATTGGCGCTGCGCGTAGCAGCGAACTGGACCTTGCCAGGCAAGAGTTGGCAGTGATCGAAGATATCGCTGCGCGCTTGAGTGATACGGTACGACCGTATTGGCGGGAAGAACTCCTCGTTCAGGCGGATGCCGTGTCGTCGTGGATCGCTCACGCCGAAGGAGACTCGGAGACGGCACTTCGATTGGCGGAAGCGGCGGCTAATCGGGAGGACGCCGTTGACAAGGATCCCGTCACCCCAGGAGAGGTACTTCCCGCACGCGAGCTGCTGGCAGACATGCTGTTAGAGCTTGGCAGGTACTCCGACGCTTTGGAGCAATACCGAACCGTTCTCGCAGGTTCGCCAAACAGAATTAACGCCCTGCTTGGCGCTGCTCGGGCGGCGGCCGGATCTGGCGCCCCTGGCGCTGCTGCTCAATACTACGAGGCCGTGATAGACCAGACTTCTGCTGGCAATCCAGGCCGCGCAGGGCTGAGTGAGGCCCGTGAGTACATCGCATCTCGGTGAACGTCGGCTTTGCACAAGGCTACCATTGGTAGATGGCGTCACCGGATCAAACTGACAGGCAGGTTGTGGCCGAACTGCGCCGGATGGTGTGGGCGTTTGAGCGACCGGCGTGCTCACATTCGAGACATTCAGCGGTATAGTCTGGGCGACTAAGTACGACCCGATGCCGTTGTTCGCCAACCGATCGGACCCTGTTAATCGGGTCTTTGGGTACGCTTCTCCCGGATCGCGTCAATACGTCGCTTTACCGAAACCGTGGACGTGTTCAATGCTCGATGAAACCTACTACTGAGTTTTAGCCACCAAACAGCTCTGATCTTCGTTGAGCGCGTCGTAATCGATACACCAGGAGCTACCAGGGACGCGTTCACAATCTGTTGACCGGGATCCTCGAAGACTGCCAGCTGGTAGCTCGTCTCATGCCGAAACCCGACGGTGTCCCAGAATAGGATTTTTATCTCTATCGGTAACCACTTTGACACGCCCTCCAGACGAGCCTGAACGTTCTTCCACCAGAGGACTATCTCCGCATCTATATCAGCCGATTCCTTCGACGCGATACTGACGATGCTCTTTGTGGCCATCATGTACCTGGGTCCTTCCCCGGGAATCCTGGGAGCAATCGCATTCATATTTACATGGAGAGCCGATCCGCGGCCGGTATTGCGAACCTTTGTAAACGTGATCTTCTCATCCGCTCGACTCCACCCGTCCAGCACAATTTCGGGGCGAACTCCCTCCAAAAGATTCCGCCTCTGTGTTCGCCAAATCAGGAATGATGACAGCGCGGCAAACGTCGCGGCGATTGCAGACCATATTGCTGCAGTTAGCTCCATAGCGACAGATTAAACGGCAAATTTTTCCGGAGCGCCAACAAGAGTATTTCCAAGCCATTTATCGCACAGCCCTGGGGTCCTTTGCCTTGCAATGCCTTGCCTTACTTCGCCACACCGCATTAGGCTCTGTCTTGCGCGCCAGGACCGGCCATAAAGGGGCGCAGTTGGTCGTAGTCCGTCGGATGGCATGGGCGTTCGTGCGACCGGAGTGCTCACATTCGGGACGAGCAGGGGTATAGTCTAGGCGACTAAGTACGATCCACTACGGCCAATAGACACCCCCTAGATTCACGGACGTACCCTTGATGCAGACAAGGTTACAAAACATTTTTCTTACCCTGACGCTCATGTCAGCCGCTGCCGCACCGAATGAAGTATCAGCAGCTGGCGCGGGAGCGCTTATTTTCACGGAAATAGACGGTGTTCAGTACGTTCTTCTTGCAGATCACAAGGGGCCAGTCAAAGAACGTGGGTGGGGAATCTTAGCCGGTGTTATCGAAAGCGGCGAAAGCGAGTTAGACGCAGCTGTTAGGGAGGTTGTTGAGGAGTCTAACGGGGTGTTCGATGAAACAGCCCTTCGCAACGCAATCGACAGCAGTAACCGTATTATCGATAACGATTTTACGATGTACTTCGCGGATATTGGGTTTGAACCAGCTACTGTTTATACATATTCGGTTGCCAACATCGATCACGGAGTAAACGGTGAGCGAGGACCATTTGCTTGGATACCTTGGAGCGTCGTTTCCGAGGCTGCTACCGAAGCGGAAAAAGTGGGTAGCGCGTGTCGGGATCAGCCGGTCATGATTCCACCGGAGTATCTACCAGAGCCAAGACAATCTAGTTGGTTTTTCTGTGCGTATCTGAGTGTCGCCATACTTGTAGACAGAAATGGCGGGTTATGAGGTTAGAGTCGTAACCTCACGGCGAATGACCGCAGGTGGCCGATTTGACCCATTCGAAGCTGGGGCGTTCACGCGTAGTCAAGGGTGCCGAAAGCTCCGAAAAGCTGACGCTCACGGAATCCGGGATCTTTAACATTCGTCAACGGTGAACTCGGCCCCGCTTCCGGACGGTCATTCGTAGCGTGATAAGAGCCGCGCGAAAGGGCCAAATCGACCCATTCGGGACGCTTGAAGAACGAAAAATTATTGCGGGGGATGATTGCGATGAAGGCTGTACCGCAGGCTTGGTTTATGCGAATTGCTTTCCTACTTTGGGTAGTTTCCCTTTCTGCTGTAACCGCGCAGGAGACTGTGACCGATGAGCTTGTAACTCGGCCTGTCGTTTCCGAAGACGTTTCGCCACTGATGCCGATTGAGCCGGTGGCATCGGATGGGTATCGTGGCGAAGGATACATGCGGCGCCCACCGGGCGATGGTCCCTTTCCGGCAGTGGTTTTTGTTCATGGTGGCCTGATGCGATGGCCGACTGATGATCTCTTGAACTATTCGCACCGAGCACACCCGTCGCGATTTCTCGCGGCCGGGTTTGTGGTTGCCGTAGTCACGTATCGAAGCCGGGACGATGATCCGCAGTCAGACGTCTCGCGGAAAGATGTTGTAGCAGCAATAGACCAACTAAAGGCATTGCCTTACGTGGATAGTGCCAGCTTAGTTGTTCGTGGAACGAGCGGTGGCGGTGACTTGGCGTTGGCGGTTGCTGCGACGACGGACGTGGCAGCAATTATCGCTGAAGAGCCTGCTTCAATCATGTTCACGGGTATCTGGAACGAAGAGTCGCCAAAGGCGGGTGATCGCTATACCCCTCGCGATGGAAACGAGATATTTGAAAACCCATCGGCGTACTACACGGACGAATGGAAACGTCACACGCAAGCGAAGATTGCGAGCATCAACGCGCCGATTCTGATAGTTCAGGGTCATCCCAGCAGAAACATAAATTCATTCAATGCCGCTGTGCTACTTCCTGAATTAGCAGCGGCCGGGAAGACATTCGATGTGCACGAATATGCCGAAGAACCGCATTCGTTCGCCTTTTATAGCCAACCCGGGCGAACGCCCAGACCTTCCGTTGCGCTGAAAGCATACGAGGCGATGGTCGAGTGGTTGATGCCTCACCTCGCAACAAAACCGGTACCGATCGAGCCAAGCCTCGTCCAATATAGTCAGTGGCCGTAATGCCGCGCACCCGGTGTGGGGAACGGCAAGAATTGGCCGTGGGCCCGTTAAGGAAGCCACTAACGTTGCCAGAAAGAATGTCTCGAACCTGCTCCAAAGCGGACGTCGACGAGGTAGATAGAATTCTGGGCAGAAGGCGGCTGCTACCCGACGCTAAGGGATCGAAATTTGCGCAACGGACAAGTTATGGGGTCCCGGGGCTCGGGATAGCAGAAGCGGCACGATTGTTCACTGATGTCGGACTTACCGTGGACTTACGGAGCCTGAAGTCCGACGCGCGCCAGTCCAAGAATCGTTGTAAGTATTTGATAAGACTGGTCGGGGTGAGAGGATTCGAACCTCCGGCCCCTGCCTCCCGAATTCAGGTCGTGGATGCTTGATGCTCACGAGAGCGTCGAACTTCGTGCGAAGATTTTGCTAATCCCCTATGAGTGCTTATCAGTGCTTCTATGGAAGTCATGTCCGTAGGCGTCCCGATCGAAGTTAATAGAAACAATTAGATACCAATCTTGCTCGGCGTTCGCAATGCAGAGGTCGAGGGTTCGACTCCCTTCGGCTCCACCACTCCACCAGGGCACATCTGCCGCCGGTCGTTTTGGCCGGCCGTGTCGAATTTGCTAGTCTACACGCGCCAGCTAGTTTGGCGCCAATACTTGATAAACTGGCGTCGTCAAACGCTCATCGAAATCAAGGAAGGCTTTAAAATGGCAGGTATCGAACGAACGGCGAGTGGAGTTTGGCACGGGGATCTCAAAACGGGTAGCGGGACTATCGGCAGCTCGAGCGGTGTGCTCGACAACGCGCCATTCAGCTTTGCGACGCGCTTCGAGAACAAGAAAGGTACCAACCCGGAGGAACTCATTGCTGCCGCCCATGCAGCCTGTTTTAGCATGGCGTTCGCGAATTATCTCGCAGGGCAGGGTCATATCCCCGACGCGATCGAGACCCGCGCGACCATCACGCTAGAGGGCAGTTCGATCAATAAAATGCATCTGGCGACCGAAGGCCGAGTGCCCGGTCTAGACGATGAGCAGTTTCAGAAGCTGGCGATTGAAGCCGAGCAGAAGTGCCCGGTCTCCAATCTGCTCCGGTCCGGCTTAGCGATTACGCTGGACGCTGCGCTGAGGCGCTAGGCGGACGCATTAAAGCCACGGTCGCCGTTACCGGTTTGCCGGTTGGGTCTGCGGATCGAGCTGAGGGACGAAAGCAGACCCGGTGCCGTTGGCCGCCGGCAAGTCAGCAACGCCCGGTGTGCGCCCCGGCGATTTCATTGCCGGCCTTTTGCCAATCGCTCAGTCCGCCTTTGTAATCGAGAACGTGGTTGAAGCCCTTGGCTGCCAAGACCTTGGCGGCTTCCGGCGATGCATCGCAGTCCGGCGACGGGCAGTACACGATGATTTCCTTATCTTTCGCGAAACGCTTCTCGACCTCGTTTATCTCATCCACCGGAATGTTGATCGACTGTGGGATGTGGCGTTGCGCATGCTGTTCAGGGCTTAGGACGTTGATTAATGCGTAACCGCTACGCTCATCGTTGTTGCCCGGGATCTCCTGGGAAAGCGTCTGCTGCAGTTTTTCGCGGCTTAGCGTATCGACCTTTGCCACGCTGTACCTCCTTCTGCAATGGACCTACACAAAATCGAGCAAAATCCATGCCAGCCCTTTGTGTCGCTACAATCGGCGACCCGCGGCGTGATTGTGTGTAAATGCTACAGCGGTATGTCGTGCTTGCACTAAAGATCGGCAGGATCTGGACAGGCCTTGCTGATTCAAGCCGACGTCCGCTTAACCGCGGGCGTCGCGCTCTACGGGGAGGGTGAAGTAGCAGGACTGCTGCCGAATCGGTGGGTGACCCGCGGAGGAGCCGAAGCTCCTCCGCATCCGTAATCGGCAGGCTACTGCATATTCGCGATTTGCTGCAGTAACTGCCCTTTGGGGCTGTCTGTCGGCACGAAGCGTTGCACGCGCTCGCCCGCGAAGACTTCACCGGTGTAGATATTGCCCGTGGAGTCGACGGCAATCATGTGTAGACCGAAGAACTGTCCACCGTTATCGCCCATGCGTCCCATCTGTCCCACGAGTTCGCCGGTATCACGATTCAGGAACCAGATACGGTTGTTCGTGAGGTCCGAGATATAAAGGTATGTCTGCTCGGGGTCCGGTGAGAACGCGACGCCACCCGTGGAACCGCCAACGCCGGTGCTCGGCGCAAGAATGAATTCCTTTTGAAATTCGCCTTGCTTGGTCGTGACGTGGATACGGTTGGCATTACGGTCCGCGGCATAGACCAATCCATCCCGGGAAACGTTGAGCGTCAGATGCCCGGCGAAATCCGGCGGCATCGCGCCGTTCGGCGTGTACTCATGATCGGCGTCATCGATGCTGATTTCCGCCAACGGTTTGCCGTACGCGCCCCAGCCGCGCTTGAATTCCAAGGTCTCGAAATCAAATACGAGCACGCGCCCACCGAGGTAATTATCGGCGACGTAGATCTCGTTGTCCGGTTCGTAGATACGTATCTCTTCGAGTCCCCCGACGATCATTGGCGTCTCCGGCGGATATTTCTGCCGAAACGCCATACGCGCCGCCGCTTCTGCCGCCGCTTCTGCCGGGTCTTGCGGGGGGCTCGGCAGGAATCCCGTGACGGGTCCGCGGCCGCCCTGTCCAGGAGCCCGGTTCGACGGTGGTGGCAGGCCAACGCGGCCGCCGCCTTCGCGTTCCGGTGTCCGCGCGATCTCACCGACGATTTGCCCGGTTCGCGGATCGTATTTGCGGACCGTGTCCTGGCCCAAATAGACAAAGCCTTGGCTATCGACATCCATGCCATGACCTTGCGGTGCATCGAAACTGCCGATGACGTTGCCGGCCTTGTCGATGTGGATCATCGAAGGCGGCCTGACGCAGCAAACTGCGATCGGTGGATCGAGCTCGGCATGCAGTTCGATATTCGTTAAATCGTTCGGCCGGTTGTAGACCCAGACATTGTCGTTGCTGTCTACTGCCAAGCCAGTAACGCCGCCCATTTTCCAAAGATTGGGAAGGTCTTTCGGCCAGGACGGGTCAAAGATATAGTTTGGAGCGGGCTGCGCCTGGACGCAGCTCGTTGCCGAAACGATTACGAATACAGCGCCGGCGAGCAGGGTGAGTGCGGCGCCGATTCTCGGTTTTGTTGTCATGCTTATAGTTTCCCGGTTGCGGATGACTCGACGCCTGAGTCTAGACCCGCCCAGCCGAAGCGGTCAATCAGGCCACCACATGCGGCCGGAATAGTATTGATCCGTCGGGTCAAGCGGCTGAATCCGCGGTAATGTGACGTCTTACCAGCGAGCCGAACGCTTGCGTACAGGTAGGTTTGAATGCTCCAAAGATTGTGCCGGAGGGAAGATTATGGAACGCGAACCGAAAAAAGGCCTGCCGCGGATTGTCGACGCAGCGTTCAATTCCGTCGCGGGGCTCAAAGCCGCGTTGGTCAATGAAGCTGCGTTTCGGCAGGAATGCGTCCTGATGCTGATCCTCGTACCCGCGTCCTTTTGGGTCGGGCAGACTGCCGTTGAGCGATCGCTCCTAGTCGGAAGTTGTCTGCTCGTGCTGATTACGGAGCTGATGAATTCGGCGGTTGAGGCCGTAGTTGATCGCGTGAGTCTCGAGCACCACATTCTGTCGGGGCGAGCGAAGGATCTCGGGTCCGCAGCCGTATTGCTGTCGCTGATCCTAATGGGCGTCATCTGGGTCCTGATCGGGGCGCAAAACTTCCTGGGATCCGCGCGCCCGGCATAGGCGCTCCGCTGAGCCTAGAGCAGGGATCGGATCAGTTTCTCGAGATCTTCTCGATTGATGCCGCCGGGTTTTTGAAGATAGCGCACGTTGCCGGCGCGATCGATCAGTACGCTGAACGGCAGCACCTGCGCAGCGTTGCCATACGCGAGACTCAGATCCATCACCTCGAAGACGTTGCCGAATAGGATCGGAAAATCGACCGGTACCCGCTCGAGGAACGCTGCCACCCGATCGCGTTCATCGGCAGCCAGGCCGACGACCTCAAAGCCTTGTTCGTGATATTTAGCGCGTAGGTCGTTGAAGATGGGCATCTCTCGAACGCAAGGGGCGCACCACGTCGCCCAGAAGTCGAGCAGCACCACTTGGCCGTCCCAGTGATCTGCCGATCGGGGCTCATTGTCAATAGTGTTGAACGTGAAGTCCGGCCGCTGGGATTCCGCCACGGCGGTGTAAGAGCCGTTGCCGCCCTCATCTTGGGCGAAGGCGCCCGGCGCGAGCAGCATGAGCGCGAACACGGCGTTGGCGGTGAAACTCGAGCGGAGCAAAGACCGATCGGAATGCATCGTCGGATGGTGTCGTGCGCTCAGCTGCCTGGCGCATGCAACGCGTCGGAGTATTTCTCTCCGGCTGCAATCGCGACGGAGAGAAAGTTATGGCGCGGCGGCAGTGGGCAGGTTGCGAATTCGTTGAATGCACACGGCGGGTTATAAGCTTTATTGAAGTCCAGCACCGTCGTGCCGTCGGCTCCGGGCGGCTCGGCGTAGAGATAGCGGCCGGCCGGGTAGGTGGTCGTGCCGGTCGTCCCATCGGCGAACATGACGAACAATCCATCGCCCGAATCGAGCACCTCGAGGCTGTGTGTCTCGCCGTCGACCTCGAATTCCAATACCCCAGGCGCAATCGGCTCCCAACCGAGGCCTTCGACCACGGTGGCGACTGAGATCTGACGCGGCTCGGCATACGGGCGGAACTGCGCATCGAGCCGCCACCGCGGCGCGGCCGGATACGATTCAATACCCGGAAAGCTCGCGAGTACCGGATGGCGGTAGTCGCGCAGCCGGATACCGAGACGCCCCTCGCGGTCGATGACGAAAAACGCGAGATCGGCGTGCGTGAGGACGGCCGCCGGCCCGGGATCGTCATCGCTGAGCGCTAGCGAGTCGACCGCGGTGCCGTCGGCACGAACATCGGCGCCGGGGGCAGCGGTAAACCGTACCGCTCCGGATTCGACGACAAATTCGCCGATTCGCGCCGCTGCGCGCGACTGGGGAATGACGATGTCATTATCCGCGGCGGAGCCGAACGTGTTGCGCCCGGGCTCGAGCCAGTGGAGCCCGGCGAGATTGAGCCAGCCTTCGGGGCCTTTGAGCCGCGCTTCGCGATCTGCGTGCCACGCAGCGATCTCGCGTTCGTAGCTGGCGACGTCGAACGCGCTATCCGGCGCTTCCGCACAGCTTGCGAGCGCGACGGCGCACACGGCGCCAACTAAGCGCATGTCGAGTAGTGGCACGAGACGTCGGCGAGGTCGCGTATGTGCAGGCATCGTGTCTGCTCCTAGGCGGACTGAGCGCTCATTTTACGAGTAGGGTCTGCTGAATGAAAACGCTGCGAGCGTGGCCGGCGCCGTTACTTGCCGAGCCAGCCCTTGCGCCAGAAGTAGTAGAGCATGAGCCCGCCAGCCGCCGCCATGACGCCCAGCGCGAACGGATAGCCGAACGGCCAGCCGAGTTCCGGCATATTCCATGGAAAACTGCGATCGAAATTCATGCCGTAGAGGCTCGAGATAAATGTCAGCGGTAGAAAAACCGTCGCCATCATCGTCAGCACTTTCATGACTTCGTTGAGTTTCGTGCTGAGACTGGACAGGTAAACGTCGATTAAGCCGCTCGAGATTTCGCGATACGTTTCGACAATGTCGATGAGCTGCGCAGTGTGGTCGTGCGCGTCGCGTAAATAAACCTGAGTCGATTCCGTGATGAACTCGGATTCGTCACGCAGTAGGGCTGCGAGCATGTCGCGCGTGGGCCAAAGCGCCCGGCGCAAGGCCAAGAGATCGCGTTTGAGGTTATGCAGACGCTCGACGCAAGCGGGGTCCGGCTTGGTAATGACCTCGTGTTCGAGCGCTTCTAACGATTCGCCAAATTTCTCGAGGACTGGAAAATACCCATCGATCACCGCATCGATGAGGGTATAGAGCAAGTAATCGGCCGGCATGGCTCGAATGCGCCCCTTCGCCCGGCGGATGCGTTCGCGCACCGGTTCGAAACAATCACCGGAGCGTTGCTGAAACGTGAGTACTAAACCTGGCGAGTGGAAGATCGATACTTGCTCGGTATCTGCGCCAAGTCCGGGTAACGCCATGCGGGTGACGACGTATAAGTGGTCGTCGTAGTCCTCGAGCTTAGGCCGTTGGTGAACGTTGACGACATCCTCGAGTGCGAGTGGATGAAAACCGAAGCGCTCGCCGATGCCCTCGATCAGCGTGGTATCGCCAAGACCCGTCACGTCGACCCAAACGACTTCCGCGTTGCCGCGCGGCGGCTCGAGGGCTGCAACGGCGCAATTTTTCTGCTCCGTACAGTGCTCGCGATCGAAGCGCCAGTAGTGAATCGTTAAACGGTCCGCTGCCGGATCCGCGATCAGCGTGCCAGGCGCTGCGCCTGGCGAGGAGCGCCGCTTGAGGCGGGGCACGCCCCGGCGCTGCGTATGTAGTTTTAACGACTTCAATGCGCGCGTACTCTGATCGATCCCGGCGCATTGCAACAGCCTTATGCCTTAAGTGCAATCCGCCGGGCGGGCGCATCGATCGGCCTGGTGAGGCGCAGTTGCGGGGTTTAAGGTGCGATTAGTAGTCCCGAGGAGTGGCCGTTGATACAGCACTGGCTCGATAAACTACGCCGTGGCGAGATCGTGCTGATCGACGGCGGCACGGGCAGCGAGCTCAAGCGGCGCGGAGTCGCGCTGCATGGGGCCGCCTGGAGCGGGCCGGCAGCCTTGACCCATCCGGAGGTCCTGCGTGACATCCACGCCGATTACATTCGCGCCGGCGCGGAAGTCGTCACGACGAACACCTTCGGCACGGTGCGCTTCGTGCTCGAAGGCGCCGGTCTAGGCAGTGATTTTGCGCCAATCAATCGGCGCGCGGTCGCCGCCGCTCGCGAGGCGCGCGATCTCGCGGCCAGCCGCCCGGTCGCGATCGCCGGGTCGATGTCATGCCTGCCGCCGCGGTTCGACCGCACGGCTTATCCGCAACCGGCCGACGAGCAGGCTGCCTATCGTGAGCTCGCCGGGCTGCTTGCGGCGAGCGGCGTTGATCTCATTGCATTGGAGATGATTCAAGATGCCGAGCACGGTGCGAGGGCACTGACCGCGGCGCTCGAGACCGGCTTGCCGGTTTGGCTCGGCGTCAGTGCGCGACGCTCGGCGGTTGCCTGCACGGAACTTGTCGGCTTCGATTACCCTGACCGGCCGTTGGCTGCAACGCTCGATGCCTTGCTGTCGCTCGGCCCGACCGTCGTCAACGTCATGCACACGCCTGGCGATACCGTCGCGGCTGCGCTCGTCGAGGTTCGCGAGCGTTGGGACGGTCCGCTCGGCGTCTACCCCGAACTCGGCGAAACCACAGTCGCCGGATCCGGCTCGGCTGACGGACTCGTCCGCGCAGCGCTGGCCTGGGTCGGCCAGGGGGCACGGCTCCTCGGCGGCTGTTGCGGGACTGGGCCCGAGCACATCCGTGCACTGCGCGCGGCGTATTCTCAATTGGCGGGGGCGCGCTGAACTCGCCGGGCAACGCTGCGGCAGTCCGCGTCGAGAACGCCAAGGTCGCTATAATGGGCTAGCCGGCGGCTGCTGCATAAAAGGGTGAGAGAGAATGATACGAGTTTTGTTGGCGGCGCTTGCCGTGCTCTGGGGATTTGCTGCGAACGTCGGTCATGCTCAGGTTTCCGCGCTGCCGGATACGCCGTTCAAGCTCGCAACCTACGCCGCGGGCGGCCCCGACCGCGTTGCAATGCTCATCGACGACTGGCTCGTCGATCTGCACACGGCCAATGCCTATGTCACCGCGGCGGCCGGGGTCGCCGGAGTGACGCTGCCAGATGACATGAAATCCCTCATCGAGCAATCCGGCACGGCGAAGCCACGGCTTTTTCAGATCGCCAATTACCTAGGCGGCCGCGTCGAGGAACTCGGGTTTGCCTTCCGGCCCGAAGATGTCACCATTCGGGCGCCAATCAAGTATCCCTGGAATCTCCTTGCCGCGGGGCAGAACTACCGCGCCCACGCGGCCGAACTCGGCGGCGCAGCCGACATCGATCCTGACGAAGACGATCCGTTTTTGTTCGCCAAGTCGCCACGCTCGACGATCATCGATCCGGGGCAGGCGTATGTGATCCCGCGTGGCGTCAATACGATCGACTGGGAAGGGGAATTCGCGATCGTTATGGGCCGCGAGGCTAAGGATCTCACGCTCGAGAACGCAATGGACTATGTGTTCGGGTTCACGATCGTGTACGACTTGAGCGACCGCGCCGCGCAGATCCCGGGACCGGCGGGACGGTACCCGGACGACTGGTTCCCGGGCAAGAGTTTGGATAAAGCCGCGCCTATGGGTCCGTATATCGTGCCGAAGGAATTTCTGCCGAACTACGGGCGCGTGCGGCTGACGACGCGCGTCAATGGCCAGGTCATGCAGGACTCCGACACTTCTTATCTGATCCACGATGTCGAACGCCTGCTGCGCTACGCGACTGGGATCATGACGTTGTGGCCCGGCGATGTGATCGCGACCGGGACACCCGAAGGTGTCGGCCACGGGCGCTCGCCACGCGTGTATTTGCGGCCCGGAGACGTTGTCGAGATCACCGTGGAAGGTATCGGTACGCTCGTGACGCCGATCCATTGAGCGGCGCTAGGGGGAAGCATGGCAAATAGCAATATTCGTGATGGTCTAGCGAGCTGCGCGGCCGTTGCATTCGCGGCAATGGTGCTGAGCGGCGTCTGTACTAGCGCGTCGGCTCAAGGCGCGCGCGCTGCGCAGAGTAAGCCCGTGCCGACACTTTCGGGCCGCAAATACGAAGCAGTTCGGGGGGTCGATCGGCTTGCGAAACTGACTCAAGAGATCAATGACAGCTTGTTCTCGTTTGCCGAGCTCGGTTTTCAGGAATTCGAGACGCAGCGCTACCTGACCGAGATTCTTCGCGCCAATGGTTTCGACGTCACACACGGCGTCGCCGGTATGCCCTCGGCATGGTGGGCGAGTTGGGGCAGTGGGCACCCGGTCATCGCGTTAGGCTCTGACGTTGACGGGATTCCGAAGGCCTCGCAGTTGCCGGGCGTTGCTTATCGGGAGCCGATGATCGAAGGCGCGTCGGGACACGGCGAAGGCCATAACGCGGGCCAGGCGGTCAATGTCACCGCCGCGCTGGCCGTCAAGGCGCTCATGGAGCGTGACAATCTGCCGGGAACCATCGTGCTGTGGCCGGGTATCGCCGAAGAACTGCTTGCGGCGAAGGCCTGGTTTGCGCGTGACGGCTTATTCCAAGGCGTCGATGCCGTGCTGTTTACGCACGTCGGAGACAATCTCGGTGCCAGTTGGGGTGCAGCGCGCGGCACGGGCCTCGTATCGGTCGAGTATTCGTTCGCCGGCGTAGCCGCGCATGGGGCCGGCGATCCATGGCGGGGCCGCAGCGCGCTCGACGCCGTCGAGCTCATGAACGTCGGCTGGAATTTTCGCCGCGAGCACTTGCATCCGTTGCAGCGCTCGCACTACGTGATCGTCGATGGTGGCGACCAACCCAATGTCGTGCCATCCACGGCGACTGTTTGGTATTTCATCCGCGAGATCACGGCCGACAGTATTCGTGCGAATTTCGCGACTCTGCAGCACATGGCCGAGGGCGCGGCGCTCATGACCGATACGACGTTTTCGCGGCGTATCGTCGGTGCAGCCTGGCCGCGGCATTTCAATAAGCCGATAGCACTCGCGATGGGCAATAACATCGAGGCGGTCGGCCTGCCGAACTGGTCGCAGGATGATCAGCGTTACGCGCGTGCACTGCAGGCGCTGCTTGAGGCGGACGAGATTTCCGGGCTCGCAACGGAACTCGAAGGCGTACAGGAGCCAGCCGAGGATCCCGTCTCGGGAGGCTCCGACGACATCGGTGATGTGTCCTGGAACGTGCCGACCGTCACGCTGCGTTTTCCATCCAACATCGAGGGCTTGCCGGGCCACCACTGGTCGCGGGCGATGGCGATGGCAACGCCGATCGCGCATAAGGGCGCGAATGCAGGCGCGAAAGTCCTCGCCGCGACGATGGTTGACCTGCTGGAAAACCCCGGGCTCATCGATGCGGCTTGGAGCTATTTCCGTGACGAGCAACTACAGGGTACGGTCTATGAGCCGTTCATCGGCCCCGACGATGCGCCAGCGATCGAGAAGAATCGCGACACCATGGCGGAGTTCAAGCCGCGGCTCGAAGCGCTCTATTACGATCCGTCGCGGTACGACAGCTATCTCGAGCAGCTCGGCATCGACTATCCGCAGTTCGAAAAGCCTTGACTTCGAACATTCATTGCGAGCCGTTCGGTAAGTGCCTCGGTGACAAGAGTCGGCTCGAGAAGCAGAGCTCCGCGCCGATGAAAAAACAACCGCACGAGGTCGCTAGGCCCTTCCGAGTTTCGGCGCTGCAGCGGAACGCTAAGAGTGACGAAAAACTAAGCTCGGTCAGCCCATTGGCTCGGGGAGTTACACGCGCACTTGCGGGGGCTGGATTCGGGGTCGCATGCTCGCATTTGGCAGTTGCGCAGCCGCAGACGGACGGCAAAGAAACTCAATTCCCGTAAAGGCGACGTTCGGGTAATAACCTCGCGCTTAGTTCAGGTCTAGCGCAAATTTGCGCAGCTGCACGAGTGGCACGATTTCGAGCGCGCGTTTGTGCGTGCCGCGCAAATACACTTTCGGCGCCATGCCCTGCTCATACGCTTCCAGCCATCGTGCCGCGCACAAGCACCAGCGGTCGCCGGGCTTGAGGCCCGGAAACTGAAACTCCGGGCGCGGTGTCGACAGATCGTTGCCGCGAAAGCGGGAGAACTCCAGAAACTCGGCTGTGACCTGCACGCAGACCGTGTGCGATCCGACATCTTCATCGCTAGTATTGCAGCAGCCGTCGCGGAGGAAGCCCGTCAGCGGCTTGTCGCTACATGTTTCGAGCGTTTCGTCGAAGACGTTTACGGATTCGTCCATTCGTTGCACCTTGAGTTTGCGGAGTATTCTAGCGAGTGCTCGGCGAAATATCAGTTCCTGCCGGCCAAGTTCGTTTTACTGCCTGACGGCCGGATCAGGCCTCAGCCGGGCCGAGCTCTCGCTGCGGCGTGCCGCGGCACGTGACCCAGGCCCACACGGCTGCACCCGCACCGGTCAAGAGATTCGTGATCGCATAGGCTGCGAAGATACCCGGTATGCCGAAGAGTGCGCGGCCGGCTACCGCAAGTGGAATGTAGACGACGACCATGCGCGTGACGGAGATTGTCATCGCCGGCAGCGGCTGGCTGAGACCATTGAAGCTCGCGTTGACGACCATGATGATCCCCGCAGCGCCATAGCTGAGCGGTACGACCCAAAGATAGAGTGCGGCGACTTCGATCGCGCCAGGTGCTTCCGAGAACAGCCGCGCAACCGGCCGTGCAGCGAAGCCGACGACCACTGCCAATGCTGCGCCCAGCGCTAAACAGAAGATGTAGCACTGCTTCAGTGCGAGCAATATCCGGTCGCGGCGGGCAGCGCCCAGGTTTTGCCCGACAAAGGGCCCGATGATTCCAGACATCGCGTAGAAAGTTACCAGCGAAAACATCTCGACGCGCGTGGCGATACCGAGCCCTGCAATCGCATCGGCGCCATAGGTTGCGACGAGCGCGACGATGACGCCGTTGGCGACGGGAATGATGATATTCGTACCTGCGGCGGGCAGGCCGACGTGTAAGATACCTGCCCACGACGCCTTGAGTTCGGCCAGCGTCACGCGCGCGGTGGTTAGGAGGTCGAGCTTGGCGCGCAGGATCCACAATGCCGCAAAGAGCACCGTGGCGCGCGCGATGATCGTGGCATAAGCAGCGCCCGCGAGCTCGAGTCGCGGGAATCCCGCGAGGCCGAAAATCAACAGAGGATCGATAACGATATTTAGCAGTGACGCAGCGATTAGCAAGCGCCCCGCCGTTGCGGCCTCGCCGGTCGCCCGCAGCATCGCCATCGTGACCATCGGCGCGAGCAGAAAGATCATGCCGGCGTACCACGGCGCCATGTATTCGCGGATCAGCGGCAATAAGTCCTCGGGGGCTCCGAGCAACCGAAAGATCGGGTCGATCGTGAGGTATCCGATCGCCGCGAGTATGAGCGTGATCAACATCGCGAGGATTACCGAGTCGGTCGCCACGCGCTGCATCTTGCCCTGATCGTCTTGCCCCGCGGCACGCGCGAGTACGGACGATGTGCCTGCGCTGAGTCCGATCGCTACGCTCATCAGCGTCATCACGACCGGGAACGTGAAACTCATCGCCGCGAGTTCGCGCAGGCCGAGCTGCCCGACGAACCAGGTATCGACGACGTTAAAGCTCATCATCACCAATACGCCCCAGATTGTCGGTACGGTCAGCTCGCGCAGGCGCTGGCCGACGGGGCCGTGGGTCAGCTTCGCGCGTGGCGGCGTGGACATGCGAATGTGCGCGTGGGGCTGATGGTCGGGGCGCGAGTAGTTTGACTAATGCACGGGTGCGTCGATGACCGCATAGCGCATGAGGTAATAGCGGTGCTCGATCGCGTCGCGAATATTGGCGGAGACGATACCGTGCAGCTCCGGATGCCAGTAGCCGTAGCGCTCGATGAAAGTCGCAGCCCGCCCGGTATCGCCTTCGCGCTGAATCGCGAGCACTTCGGTCAGCATTTGTTCGACGACCTCGTCATAGCGATCGTAGTCGATGCTCATGCGCTGAGTCCGCGTATCGAAATCGAGCAGCCCTTCTTCGAGGTAGTAGTTCCATTGCATGAGTTGCATCGTCTGATAAGGCTGCGCCCGCCGCGGCGGATTAGTCTGCAAGACGCGCAAGATGCCACCGGCATGCATCGACCGTAGCCCGGCGACATCGAGATAGCCGATGTCGCGAAGATAGCTGGCGGTATACAGCGACACGAGATCCGCTTTGAGTTCTTCGAATAAATCCGCTGAATCTTGCAGTGCCTGGTCGAGGTCGCGGCCGTCACGCGTGACGTCGACGCCGAGATAATGGCCGACCTCGTGCCACAGCGTGCGCTGAAAATTGCCGTCGAGCGTGAGGTCGTCATGGAATCTCGGTTCTGTCGCTGCCGCGAGACGCCGCCGGCCCTGTTCGAAGATGGCCGGATTGGTCATGATGTTGTAGCGCAGCATGATCGTGCGGCCGTATTTGCGCGAATGATCGGCATCGTTCGGCAAGATCGTGGCAGTATTCGAACCGCGAGTCTGGCCGTAATCCGCAATGACTTGGTACACGCCGACTGGAATTTCCGCCCGTACCCGGCGGTGCGGCTCATGCGGCAATCGATCCTCGATCGCCTGGAGATTCCTCAGCGCTTGTCCCAGCGCGGCGCTTCGCGCCTGATCGTGAAGCAGCACATTCATACCGAAGAATGTCTTCACGCCGAACAACGTGTCGTCATAGGTTTCATAACTGCCGATCTGCGCATTCAGGCGCTTGAAGGTGCCGGCGACCCACGCGGCGTCACCGCCTTCATAATCGTCGGTCAGCAAGTCGCGGGCGCGCAGCCGCAGGTATGCCGCAAAATCCGCATCCGCTGCGTGCATGAGATCGGCGGCTTCCCAGAGTAAGTCATAGGCTTTCAGCATGGATGGCGCCCATGCTACCGAGTAGGGAATTGCATAAAGCACGCTCGCGTCCGGGGCTTGAACCATTCGCGCGAGCCGCTGGCTCAAGCCCGGATGCAAGGTTGCGAGCACTGGGTAGTCTTGGAGCGCGCTAATGTCTTGGCGCAGGTTCGCGAGCGTGGCACGGCGGACGAGGGTCCGCGCACCGAGAATGTCGCCGGTATCATGCTCGGCCGCAATGAAGGCTCTTACTTGGTCGGCGGTGATGCCGTCGGGGTACATGGCCTTGCCCGGGGTTTCCGGACCGACCGGCAAAAAGGCGACGCGCTCGTTGTCGAGGGTCGTGGCGATCGGCCCGCGGAACAGGCGATAGAGGCGCTGCAAGTTGTCGATGGCGGCCGGCGATTCGGTCGTCACGAGTTCGTTGAGCGCTTCGAAGGCCTCGAGCGCATCGGGGTGGCGTTGCGTCTCGTAGAGCCTGTGCATGATGTCGCCGACTTCGAGGAGGCGCTGGACGGCCTGCGATTCTGTCGTTGCGAGTTCGCTCAGATCCGGCGCGAGCGTAATCTCGAGCATGCGGTCGAGCAGTGCTTGCGACCGGTCGAGTGCCCAGTATCCATCCGGTAGTTGTGCGCTCGCGGCATTGACCGCACCGATGCCGGCCAGCAGCAGCAAGCGGATCTGCGAGGTACGAGAAGAGATGAGTCTGTCCTTCACCCGGGCTACGAATCGCCGGCGGCTTTCGAGCCTGCCGCGCTTTGTCATCGTTTGGCGTCATGATACGACAATCGCGGCGGGCTTGAGTCATCGCGCGGGCGACGGCGCACGTTGGGGTCAAGCAGGGCGGCATCGGCCGATAAGTCAATGACTTAAGCCTTCGCGATCGGCTATTGAACGCGCTACACTATGCCGCTGGGTCGCCGCGCCGCGCTGCGGGCGCAGCGACGATAATAGCTACAAGAACCGGGGAGAATTCGCCGCGATGTCTACGAAAGATTGCATCGATCGGTTGCAGATGCCGAACGTGTATTTGGCCTGCGTCGTGTTGCTCGCGGGCTGCGGCGGGGGCTCGGAAATGCCGGCGGCCGGTGGTTCCATGCCCCCGCAAGCTGCGAGTTCCGAGGCGCGCGACATGGGGCTCGTGGGATACCACGATCTGCAAGGACGCTCAGCGTACCAACCCGTGCCGCACGCGTACGGCGACCGGCGGATCCTGTTCATCGGCCATCACGCCGGCGAGGCGATGAATCCGCTGACCGGAGTCATGGAAGTCAACGGCATGTCGATCCTCGACGTCACCGACCCGAGCAATCCCGAGCTGCTGCACCACGAACCGCCGACCGGTACCGAGGCCAGCGGCACGCAGCATGTCCAAATCTGTGACGGCTCGGTGTTGCCGAATGCCGATCCGACCAAAGTCTATCTTGCGCGGACTAACGGCTTGTTAGGCTACGAGATCTTCGACGTTACCGATCCGAGCAATCCGATCTTCGTGACAGCAGTCGCCGAGACAGGCTACTCCTCGCGTGACGAATCGAGCCGGGGCGACCGTGAAACGCATAAAGGCCAATGGGAGTGCGAAACCGGCATCGGCTATTTCAACGGCACGCCGGAAGGTTGGCGCGTGACGCGCCTGCTGCAAGCGTTCGATCTCAGCAACCCGGAAGAGCCGCGGCACATCCGCGATTTCGGTCTCGATGGTTGGCAGCCGGATGCCGAAGGCGAGATGCCTGAGTACTCCGTGTCGGGTCTGCACCAGCCGTTCGTCGTCGGCAATCGCATGTACCTCGGCTACGGTAGCGGCGAGAATGGCGTATTGCAGATCCTCGACCGTGACAGATTCCTCAACGGGGACCCGAATGCGGCAGACCCGTTTGCGCCGACGACAGCAAACCTGCTGTACCCGCAGATTTCGCGGCTGGACATGCCGCATTACTGGGGCGTGCATACGGCGAAACCGATCTACGATTTTCCGATCGCTGATTATTCGGAAGACCGGGATTACGCCTCGCGAGACTTGCTGATTATTGCCTCGGAAGCCGGCGGTGAGGCGCGGCGCTGTCAGGGCACGCGCGATGTCATGTTCATCGTCGACATCTCGCAGGAGGATAAGCCGTTCTCAATCTCGACTTTTCAGACGTCTGAGGAGCCCGGCGATTTCTGTAATCGCGGCGGTCGCTTCGGCCCGCACTCGCTGCAGGACGCCTATCATTCAGGTTTCGATAAGACGATGGTGGTCGTGTCCTATTTCAATGCTGGTATACGGGCATTCGATATTCGCGACCCGTTCAAGCCGGTCGAGGTGGCTCACTACGTGCCCGCTGTGACCGAAAATACCTCGGAACTGTGCGTGACAATCGACGGCGCGCGTCACTGCGATGTCGCGATTCAGACGAACAACGTGAACATCGATGATCGCGGTTATGTCTACGCGGTCGACCGTTCCAATACCGGCCTGCATATCCTCGAGCTCCAAGGCGAAGCTCGGGACATTGTCGGACTTTAGGCCGGTTCTTCGACCGCTTCTGGACTTAGCATGCCGCGTATCGACTACCTCGACGAAGGCGACCTCGCTGCAGATGCCCGCGAGTTTTTGCGGCTCGCCGAATCTGCCGGTTCCCCCGATCCACGGGTGCTAAAGATTCTATTCAAGAGCCCGATGGGCGTCGCTTGGTACAAATACTGGTTGGAGCTTTCCAACAACGGCCAGTTACCGAAGGATCTCAAGGAACTCTGTCGTGTGAAAATCGCCTTCGACCATGAATGCGGATACTGCGGCACAGTGCGGTCAGCGGCTGCTAAGGCCGTGGGGCTCACCGAAGAAAAGATTCAAGAGGTCTGGAATTTCCAGTCGAGCCCATTGTTGTCGGTTCGCGAGAAATTAGCGTTACAGTTTGCGGATCATTTAAAGCATGACATTGCGAAAGCGGATGACGATGCATTCTATGCCCAGCTCAAA
>Ga0326597_10003449_pt1 | contig 22815 bp, 24 predicted proteins | sample RVTome_12_FD_203789 | JGI IMG/M metagenome (GOLD analysis project Ga0326597, IMG submission 203789) | Soil microbial communities from uranium-contaminated site in the Upper Colorado River Basin, Wyoming, United States - RVT100D185 | ecosystem: Environmental > Terrestrial > Soil > Contaminated >...
GCCACCTGCGTCTCGAACTCGCGCTCGAGCTCGCCCGCGTAGTGCGACACGTCGGTGGACGTGCCGCCCATGTCGAAGCCGATGATCTTCTCGAAGCCGGCGGCGAGCGAGGTCCGCACCGCCCCCACGATGCCGCCCGCGGGGCCGGAGAGGATCGAGTCCTTGCCGTGGAAGCGCCGCGCGTCGGTCAGCCCGCCGTTCGACTGCATGAAAAGGAGGCGCACACCCTCCAGCTCGGCCGCCACCGTGTCCACGTAGCGGCGCAGGATCGGCGACAGATACGCGTCGACCACGGTCGTGTCGCCGCGACCGATGAGCTTCATCAACGGGCTCACCTGGTGCGAAACGGAGATCTGCGTAAAACCGGCCTCCTTCGCCAGCGCGGCAACACGCGCTTCATGCTGCGGATACCGATATCCATGCATGAACACGATGGCGATCGAGCGATACCCCGCCTTGTAGCTTTTCTCGAGATCGGCGCGCGCTCGCGACTCGTCCAGCGCAAGGAGGACTTCGCCGCGCGCGCCGATCCGCTCTTGAACCTCGACCACGTCCGCATACAACAATTCCGGCAGGACAATGTTCCTCTCGAATATTTTCGGACGATTCTGGTACGCAATCCTCAACGCATCACGAAAGCCCTGTGTAATGAAGAGGACTGTTCTATCCCCCTTTCTCTCCAGCAATGCATTCGTGGCAACCGTCGTCCCCATCTTCACCGCCTCGATGCTCTCCCCCGGAATCCGCGCCCCCGGCGCGAGCTCGAGCAGCTGGCGTATGCCGGCGAGCGCCGCGTCCTTGTAGCGCTCCGGGTTCTCCGACAGGAGCTTGTGCGCTACGAGCGCGCCATCGGGGCGCCGCGCGACGACGTCGGTGAAGGTGCCGCCGCGGTCGATCCAGAATTGCCAGCGCATCGCTAGAGCACGATCTCGCGCGCGGCGCCGCGCACGTCCATCTCGTAGTCGAGCCCGACGACCGGCGGGCGCGCGAAGTGCCACGCCAGGCCGCCCGCGGCCGCGCCGCGGGCGACGATCTCGTTCTGCACCAGCGCGCCGATGTCGTGCACCGTGTAGGTCTGCGTCGAGATCGCGTCCTGCCAAGAAAAGCCGAGCGCGGCAAGGCGCCGCTCCATTTCCGCCACCACGTAGCGTACCTTCTCGCGCAGGCCTTCGGCCGAGGTATCGCCGCGGCGCACGATGCGGTCGTGGTAGCTGGCCTTGCCTTCCGGGGCTTCGCCGCCGCCCGCGACGATGAAGGTGCCGCGCGCGCCTTTCGCGGCGGGCACCGTATAGGAGAAGGCGTAAAGCGAAGGCGCTGCCGGCGGCTCGAAGGCGGGGCACACGTTGGTGCGCGCCACCGGATTGACGCCGTCCTTGGTGATGCCCCAGCGCTCGAGCTTTGCGGCGTACCCCTTGTTGAACTCGAGGAAGCCCTGCTCGGTGAACGGCGCGGGCGATCTGAGCTCGCAGGCGCAGAAGGCGGTGAGCGGTCGGCCGATCGATTGCAGGTGCGCCTCGACCGCCTTGAAGCCGTCGGCAAGCGCCACCGGTTTTGCCAGCCGCGCGCGCACGATCTCGAAGCCCGGCTCGGCGGCGACGCCGCCCGAGTACTGGAACACCGCCTTGATGTAGCGGTAGCCGCCTTCGCGGAATACGGGCAGCGCGCCCATGTCAGCCGAACCTGGCCGCCGCGTACGGCGCCGGATCGACGCACGGCGCCTCCCCCGTCACCAGCTCGGCCACCAGGCGCCCGGTGACCGCGGCGAGCGTGAGCCCGTGGTGCGCGTGGCCGAACGCGAACCACAGGTTGGGGTGCTTCGGCGCCGGCCCGATCACCGGCAGCATGTCCGGCGTGCACGGGCGCGCGCCCATCCACGGCTCGTTGTCGAGCCGCTCGGCGAGCGGAAACAGGTCGCGCGCGATCGGCTCGGCGCGCCCGAGCTGCACCGGCGTGCGGATCGCGTCGCGCAGCGCGAACTCCGCGCCCGTGGTGAGGCGGATGCCGCGCGCCATCGGCGCCATGAAGTAGCCGCGCTCCACGTCGAGCATCGGGTGGTTGAGCTTCGCCTCGCCCGCCGCGCGGTAGTGCATGTGGTAGCCGCGCTTGACCGCGAGCGGCAGGTCGTAGCCGAGCGCGCGCGTGAGCACGTCGGCCCACGGCCCGAGCGCGACCACCGCGCCGCCCGCGTCGAGCGCCCCGGCCGCGGTGCGCAGCCGCCAGCCGGCGCCGTTCGCCTCGAGCGTTGCCGCGTTGCCCTGCACGAACTCCCCGCCCAGCTCGCGAAAGCGCTGCAGGTAGGCCAGGCCGAGGGCGTGCGGGTCGAGGGCGCGCGTCGGCTGCGTCCAGTGCAGCGCGCCGGCGAGCACCGGCGCGAGGTAGGGCTCGGCGTCCTGCAGCGCGCGCGCATCGAGCTTGCGGTGCTCTACGCCGAAGTCCATTTTCCAGCCTTCGGCCTCGGCGAAGCGCCGGTCGCGCTCGCGCTCGGTGCGGAACACCTTCAGCCAGCCACCGCGCGCGATGAGCGCCTGCGCGCCCGCTTCGGCGGCGAGCGCGTCGTGCTCGGCGACGCAAAGCTCGATCAGCTTCGCGTACACGCGCGCCACCGCCGCGTGGCGCGCCGGGCGCGAGTGGTGCCAGTAGCGCCACAGGAACGGCGCGAGCTTCGGCAGCGCCGACGGGTGGTAGTGCGCGTCGATGGTGCGGTTCAGCCCGTAGCGCAGCAGCGCGCCGAAATCGTGCGGGAAGCCGTACGGGAAGACGCCCTCGCGCTGGATCAGGCCGGCGTTGCCGAAGGAGGTTTCCTCGGCGGCGCCGCGCCGGTCGACGAGCGCCACGGCGCGGCCGCGCTTCTGCAGGTGCAGCGCGACGCAGATGCCGACGATGCCCGCGCCGAGAACGGCGATGTCCTTGCGTGCCATTAGAATCGCATCCTAACTTGGATCGCATCGACACAGCGGTGGTCGGCGCCGGGCTCGTCGGCCTCGCGGTGGCGCGCGCGCTCGCGCTCGCCGGCCGCGAGGTGGTGATCCTCGAGGCCGAGGACGCCATCGGCGCGCACACCAGCTCGCGCAATTCCGAGGTGATCCACGCCGGCATCTACTACCCGCAGGGCTCGCTCAAGGCGCGCGCCTGCGTCGCCGGCCGCGAGCGCCTGTACGCCTACTGCGCCGAGCGCGGCGTGCCGCACCGGCGCTGCGGCAAGCTGATCGTGGCGACGGAGGCAGCGCAACTCCCGGAGCTCGAGGCGATTCTCGAGCGCGCGCACGCCAACGGCGTCGCCGACGTGACGCGCATCGGCGCGGCCGCGGCGCACGCCATGGAGCCCGAGCTGTCGTGCGCAGACGCGCTTTTCTCCCCCTCTACGGGAATCATCGACAGCCACGCGCTGATGCTCGCCTTGCTCGGCGACGCCGAGCGCGCGGGTGCCATGCTGGCGCTGAAGAGCCCGCTCGAGCGCGCGCGCGTCACGCCGCGGGGCATCGAGCTGCGCGTGGCGGGCGCCGAGCCGCTGCTCGCCCGCTGCGTGGTCAACAGCGCCGGTCTCAGGGCGCCGAGCCTCGCGCGCCGCATCGAGGGCTATCCGGGCGCGGCTGCGCCGCGCGAGCTCTACGCCAAGGGCAATTACTACGGCCTCGCGCGCCGCGCGCCCTTCACGCACCTCGTCTACCCGGTACCCGAGCCGGGCGGCCTCGGCGTGCACGTCACGCTCGACCTCGGCGCGCGCGCGCGCTTCGGCCCGGACGTGGAATGGGTGGACGCCATCGACTACCGCGTCGACCCGGCGCGCGCTCGAGCGTTCTACGCAGCGATCCGGCGCTACTGGCCGGGCCTGCCCGAGGGCGCGCTCGAGCCGGGCTACGCCGGCATCCGCCCGAAGATCTCCGGGCGCGGCGAGCCGGCGGCGGACTTCGTCGTGCAGGGCCCGCGCGAGCACGGCGTGCCGGGCCTCGTGCACCTGTTTGGCATCGAGTCGCCCGGATTGACAGCGTCGCTGGCGTTGGCCGATGATGTCGCGGCACGCCTTTCCGCATAAATTCAGGGGAACACATGAAATCCAGATTCGCAGTCCTGCTCGCTGCCTCGGCCGCGTTCGGCCTCGCCCACGCCCAGACCAAGTGGGACATGCCCACGCCGTATTCGGATGGCGAGTTCCACACCCGCAACATCGTGATGTTCGTGGAGGACGTGGCCAAGCGCACCGGCGGCGCGCTCGAGATCAAGGTGCACTCCACCGGCTCGCTCATCAAGCACCCCGACATCCTGCGCGCGGTCTCCACCGGCCAGGTGAACGTCGCCGAGTTCCTGCTCGGGCAGTTCGGCAACGAGGACCCGGTGTTCGCCGCCGACAACCTGCCGTTCGTCGCCGCCGGCTACGACAACGCCTGGAAGTTCTACCAGGCGCAGAAGCCGCTGCTGGCGAAGAAGCTCGGCGGGCGCGGCCTGACCCTGCTCTACTCCGTGCCCTGGCCGGGCCAGGGCATCTACACCAAGGAGCCGCTGAAGTCGGTCGCCGACCTGAAGGGCACCAAGTTCCGCACCTATTCGCCGCTCACCGCGCGCCTGGCGGAGCTGCTCGGCGCGAGCCCGACCGTGATCCAGGTGCCCGAGATTCCACAGATGTTCGCCACCGGCGCGGTGCACGCCATGATCACCTCCTCGGCCACCGGCACTTCGACCAAGGCCTGGGAATTCGTCAAGAACTACTACAAGACGAGCGCCTTCCATCCCAAGGACGTGGTGGTGGTGAATACACGCGCCTTCAAGGGCCTGCCCAAGGCGCAGCAGGACGCCGTGCTCGCCGCGGCCAAGGCGGCCGAGCCGCGCGGCTGGGCGATGTCCAAGCAGCGCGAGAAGGACGGCGACGAGACGCTCGCCAAGAACGGCATGACGATCCACCAGCCCGACGCCGCCATGAAGGCCGCGTTCGCCAAGGTCGGCGCGCAGATGGCGGCCGAGTGGGAGAAGAGCGCGGGCGCCGACGGCCAGGCGATCCTCAAAGCCTATAAAAAGTAGAACCACGACGTGCTGCGAAGCGGCAGTTCCCGCCGCATCGCAGCACCTTACTTTCAGAAAGTGCATAACCTGAGGCGGTTTCTCGACCGCCTCTACGCCGCGAGCGGCGTGCTCGCGGCGGCCTGCCTGGCGAGCATCGCCGTGGTGATGCTCGCGCAGGCCGGCATGCGCGAGGCGGGCATGCTGCTGCGCGGCGCCGACGACATCGTAGGGTGGCTGTGCGCGGCGAGCGCGTTCCTCGCGCTCGGCACTACCTTCCGCCATGGCGAGCTGGTCCGGGTCGGCCTGATCATCGACCGGCTGCCGCGCGCGGGGCGGCGCCGCGCCGAGTTCACGGCGCTTGGCTGCGCCGTGCTGGTGGCCGGCTACATCCTGTGGGCGGCGGCGGGCTTCGTCTACCAGAGCTGGCAGTTCGAGGAGGTGGCGCAGGGCCTGATCCAGATCCCGATCTGGATCCCGCAGATGAGCTTCGTCGTCGGCGCGCTGATTCTGTTCGTCGCCCTGCTCGATGAGTTCGTGGTGCTGGCGGCGGGCGGCACGCCCGCCTACCGCCGCGCCGAGGAAGCGCACCGCGCGCACCCCGAGACGATGGAGGCGCCCTGATGGGCACGCTCGCGGTCGCCGCGATTCTGCTCGCCATCCTGCTGCTGCTCCTCGCGGGCGGGCTATGGATCGCGATGGCGATGAGCGTGGTGGCCTGGGTGGGGCTGCAGTTCTTCACCACGAGCCCCCCGGACGTCAACCTGTTCCAGGCCTACTGGGGCTCGAGCGCCTCGTGGACGCTCGCCGCGCTGCCGATGTTCGTGTGGATGGGCGAGATCCTCTTTCGCACGCGCCTGTCGGAAGAGATGTTCAAGGGCCTATCGCCCTGGCTCGGCTGGCTGCCCGGGCGCCTGATGCACGTCAATATCTTCGGCTGCGCGATCTTCGCCGCGGTGTGCGGCTCCTCGGCTGCGACGGTGGCCACCATCGGCAAGGTGGCGCTGCCCGAGCTCGCCAAGCGCGGCTACGACGAGAGGACGAGCGTGGGGTCGCTGTGCGGCGCGGGCACGCTCGGCCTGCTCATCCCGCCCTCGATCATCATGATCGTGTACGCGGTGGCGGCCGAAGTGTCGATCCTGAAGATGTTCCTCGCCGGCGTCCTTCCGGGCGCGCTGCTGGTGAGCCTGTTCTCGGGCTACATCGTCGTCTGGGCGCTGCTCAATCCCGGCAAGACGCCCGCGGCGGTCGAGCAGATGAGCCTCGGCGAGCGCGTGCGCCGCGCGAAGAACCTGATTCCGTGCCTGGCGCTCATCTTCTTCATCATGGGCGTGATGTTCACCGGCGTCGCCACCGCGACCGAGGCCGCGGCCTTCGGCGTGCTCGGCGCGCTGGCGATCGCCTGGTGGAGCGGCTCGCTCACGCGCGCGAGCTTCGCCACCAGCCTGATGGGCGCGACGCGCCTGTCGTGCATGATCCTCTTCATCCTCGCCGGCGCTTCGATGCTGTCCTCCAGCATGGCCTTCACCGGCATCCCGCGCGCGCTCGCCGAGTGGGTGGCGGCCTCCCACTTCAGCCCCTACGCCCTGATCGCCGTGCTGGCGGTGATCTACCTGCTGCTCGGCATGGCGATCGACGGCATCTCGATGATCGTGCTCACCACCTCGATCGTGCTGCCGATGATCGACGCCGCGGGCTTCGACCTGATCTGGTTCGGCATCTTCATCGTGCTGCTGGTGGAGATCGCGCAGATCACGCCGCCGGTCGGCTTCAACCTGTTCGTGCTGCAGACCATGGCCAAGCGCGAGGCGAACTACGTGGCGCGCGCCGCGATCCCGTTCTTCTTCATGATGCTGCTGGCGATCGTGGTCGTCACGGCATTCCCGGCGATCGCCACCTGGCTGCCCGACGCGATACTCGGGGTAACGAAGAAATAGGGACAGTCCCCATTATTCCGCTATGTTGAATAATGGGGACTGTCCCCATTTAGCGCGGTGCCTGCGTTTGCCCTTTCCATGGTCTCGCCTTTTCCGGGCGGGTGAATCTTCCGCCCGGAAAAGGCGAGATGTATTAAAAGGCGGCCGCTACTTAGACGCGGCCAGCTCCCTGAGCGTGAACACATAGCCCGCCGCATCCAGCGGCTTGTGGCAGGCGAGGCACTCCGCCTGGTTCACGCCGGGACGCGGCTTCTTGTCCAGCGTGAACACCGCGTAGTGCCAGTTGCCGTTGCGCAGCATCTCCGGGATGTCCGCGCCCCAGCCCGCGCCGCTCGCCATGGCGGTGTAGAACATGAGCTTCTCCGGAACGTAGAAGCCGTCGGCGCCCGTCACCGGCTTCTTGTCGGCGTCGAGCCTGGCGGCGTACGCCTCGGCAAAGAGCACCGAGCCGTCGGGCAGGGGCCTGCCCGCTTTCGCTGCCTGCACAGCCACCGGGTTGGCGTAGTAGTAGCGCACCTGGCGCGTGGCCGGAAAGTTGATCGTGTGGTACCTGATGAACGAGTCCTTGTAGCCTTCGGGGAACGTCACGTTCGACTTCGCCACGTCCACGAGCAGGCCGGACTTGGCGCCGGCCTGCGCGCCGGGCTGGCCGGCGAAGTGCGCCGCGACGTTGGCGATGTCCTCGGCACTCAATTGGACTGCGATCGCGTTCATCAACGGGTTCTTGCGCGCACCCTCTTTGAAGGCTTTGAGTTGGTTCTCGAGGTAGCCCGCTCTCTGGGCCGCGAGATGCGGAATGTTGTCGCTCACGCTCACCCCGCCGGCGCCGTGGCAGGCCGCGCAGACCGCTTCGGCCCTGGCTTTCCCGGCGGCGACATCCGCGGCCTGGGAGACGGGTGCTACGGCAAGTATGGCGGTCAACGCGATCAGCTTTTTCATGATGTTCCTCCTTGTGCCGCGCAAACAGCGAAACGGCGGGCCACATTCCATGCCGGCGCGACCGCATAAAGGGGGTCAGAACAACTTTTTCTTGGCCAGGATCGATCGGCGTCGCGGTATCGGTCTTTCATGGTCTCGCCATTTCCGGCCGGAAGACTCACCCGGCCGGAAATGGCGAGATCGTTTTGAAAAGCCAAACCCACCCCCAGACGTTGGCATTCGCCCGATAATCCTGTTCCGACCCCCTTTTTGCCTTTTCCATGTCCGAGCCCATCTACCTCACCCAGGACATCCGCCGCATCGAGGAGGCGGCGAAGGACGTCCCCTTGATGGAGCGCGCCGGCGCCGCCGCGGCCGAGCTCGCCGCGCGCCTGTGCGCCGAGACCGCCAAGGACGTGCTGGTGCTCGCCGGGCCGGGCAACAACGGCGGCGACGCCCGAATCGTCGCCGAGCGCCTGCGCCAACAGTTCTTCCGCGTCACGCTCGCCGGTGCCGCCGAGGCCGCCACGCTGCCGATGGAGAAGAACTGGGGGCTCATCGTCGACGGCCTGTTCGGCGTCGGGCTGGCGCGACCGGTGGAGGGCGAGTACGCGCGTCTCGTCGACTACGTGAACGCGCAGCGCTGCCCGGTGCTCGCGCTCGACATCCCGAGCGGCCTCGCCTCCGACACCGGCCGCGTGCTGGGGCGCGCGGTGCGTGCGACGCACACCGTGACCTTCATCGCGCTCAAGCCCGGGCTGCTCACGCTCGACGGGCCCGACTACTGCGGCGAACTGCAGGTCGCCGACCTCGGGCTCGACCTGCGAAAGCTCGCGCGGCCGACGGCGTGGAAAGCGTCCCCGGACCTGTTCGCCGACGTGCTCAGGCCGCGGCCGCGCAATTTCCACAAGGGCAAGGCCGGCGCGCTCGGCATACTCGGCGGCGCCGCCGGCATGACCGGCGCGGCGCTGCTCGCGGGCCGCGCGGCGCTCAAGCTCGGCGCCGGGCGCGTGTACGTGGGCATGCTCGAGGAGACGACGATCGACCCCGGCGCGCCCGAGCTGATGCTGCGCCACCCCGACGACGCGCTCGGCCAGGACCTCGACGCCATCGTCGTCGGCCCGGGCCTCGGCCAGAGCGGGCGCGCCGAGGCGCTGGTCGGGGCGGTGCTGGCGAGCGACATGCCGTGCGTGCTCGACGCCGACGCGCTGAATCTCCTCGCCGACAACAAGGATCTGCGCACCGCCTGCGTCAGGCGCCGTTCGGACACGCTGCTCACGCCGCACCCGGGCGAAGCTGCGCGGCTGCTCGGCACGGGTATCCCCGAAGTGCAGGGCGACCGCCTCGCCGCGGCGCAGCGCCTCGCGGGCGACCTGAACGCGCACGTCGTGCTGAAAGGCAACGGCAGCATGCTCGTGGCACGCGACGGCCACTGGTTCGTCAATACCTCGGGCAATCCGGGAATGGCCTCGGCGGGCATGGGCGACGTGCTCTCCGGTATCCTCGGCGCGTTCCTCGCGCAGAAGCTCTCCGGCGAGGCGGCGCTGGTGCTCGGCGTGCACCTGCACGGTGCGGCCGCCGACGCGACGCGCGTCGGCACCGGGCTCACGGCGTCGGAACTGATTGAGCCAGCGCGGCGCATCTGGAACGGCTGGCTACGTAAATAGGGACAGTCCCCATTTTTCTCATTTGCAAATGAGAAAAATGGGGACTGTCCCTATTTACTCGCACCGGTAGAAGGCCTGGCGCTGCTGCAGGCTGATGGCGTCGAGGTCCTCGGGGTGGCGCGGCCGGCCCTGGCGGTCGAGCACGCGTGATTCCAGCACCGCGAGGCGCTTCTCCAGGCGCGCGGTCCCGGGATCGGCGTTGAGCGCCGCGAAGCGCGTGCGCAGCTGCTTCAGGTCGGCAGCCCGCCCCTCGACCTCGGCGAGCACTATCGCGCGCCGCAGCTTGCGCTTCTCGCACTGCACCGGCTCGAGCTTGGCCGAGACGTCGATGAACTCCTGCGCCGCCGGTGTCAAAGCGAGCGCCGCGCATGGCCACAGCAGGACCACGAGCACCCGCCACATCAGGATTTCAGGCGCCTGACGACGTCGATGATCTCGTTGGCGTGGCCGCGCGGGCTGACGCCGTAGTGCACGTGCCGCAGCACGCCGCGCTTGTCGATGACGAACGTGGAGCGCACCAGGCATTCGCGGCGCACGCCGTCGGTCTCTTTTTCCTGCAGCACGCCGTAGCTGCGGCACACCTCGCCCTCGGGATCCGAGAGCAGGCCGATCGACAGCCCGTGCTTGTCGCGGAAGGCGGCGTGCGACAGGCAGTCGTCGCGCGACACGCCGAGGATCACGCAGTCGTGCTTGTCGAACTGGTCCTCGTGGTCGGAGAAATCGGCGGCCTCGAGGATGCACCCGGGCGTGCCGTCGCGCGGGTAGAAGTACAGCACCACGTGCTTGCGGCCCTTGAACTCCGACAGGCTCACCGTCTGCATGTCGGCGTCCGGCAGCGTGAAGATCGGCGCGGGTTGTCCCGTTTGCAGCATGGGTCGATTCGTTGCGGCCGATTCTAATGCACATCGATTGCCGCATGGCAAGCGCGCGCGTGACGTTTGCGGGCTCCTATAATCCATCGATGAAACTTCGCGCCCTGGGCGGCTTGAGCGCGCGGCAATTCCTGCGCCGGCACTGGCAGAAGCGGCCGCTCCTGGTGCGCGGCGCGCTGCCCGGATTCCGCGGCGCGGCGACGCGCGCGCAGCTCGCCGCGCTCGCCGCGCGGCCCGACGTCGAGTCGCGCCTGGTGCGGCGCCGCGGCGCGCGCTGGAGCGTGGTGCACGGCCCGCTCGCGTGCACCGCGCTGCGGCGCAACTCGACGCTGCTGGTGAGCGGCGTCAACCTGCACCTCGCCGCGGCCGATCGCCTGTTGCGGATGTTCTCGTTCCTGCCGCAGGCGCGCCTCGACGACGTCATGGTGAGCTGGGCGGCGCCCGGCGGCGGCGTCGGCCCGCACTTCGACAGCTACGACGTATTCCTGGTGCAGGGCGCCGGGCGGCGCGCGTGGCGGCTCGAGCGCGCGCGCGCCTTTCGCCTGCTCGAGGGCGCGCCGCTCAGGCTGATCGCGGACTTCGAACCCGAAGAGGAGCTGCTGGCGGAGCCCGGTGACCTGCTCTATCTGCCGCCGGGTTGGGGCCATGACGGCGTCGCGCTCGAGGATTGCCTCACCTGCTCGATCGGCCTGCGCGCGCCGCAAGGCGAGGAGCTCGCCGCCGCGTTCCTCGACTACCTGCACGAGCGCGGCCTGCCGCGCGCCCGCTATCGCGACCCGCAGCTGCGCCCCGCGCGGCGCAGCGCCGAGATCCCGCGGCCGCTGGCGGCGCACGCGGCCGCCGTGCTCGGCCGCATCCGCTGGCGGCGCGGCGAGGTCGAGGATTTCCTCGGCCGCTATCTGAGCGCGCCCAAGCCGCACGTGGTGTTCGCGCATCCGCGGCGCGCGCTTGCGCGCGGCGCTTTCGCGCGCGCCCTGCGCCGCGGCGCGGTGGCGCTCGATCCGCGCACGCAGATGCTGACCCTCGGTGCGCGCTGCTTCGTGAACGGCGAATCGCTCGGCGCGACGCGCGCGCTGCGCGCGCTCGCCGACCATCGCCGGGGGCGGTTGCCGGCGGCGCTTGCCGATCGCGCCTACCGCTGGTATTTGTCGGGCTACCTGCACCTGGAGCGCGCACGGTGAGCGAGACCGCCCCGCAGATCGAGTACCAGCCGTTCGACGGCGAGGCCGCGTTCCGGCTGGCGGTGGAGCGGCTGCTCGCCGCGCCCGGGCGCGAGCTGCGCATCTTCGACCCGAACCTCGCGGCGCTGCGGCTGAACGACCCCGAGCGCATCGAGCGGCTGAAGGCCTTCCTGCTGGCAAGCCGCACGCGGCGCATCTTCATCGCGCTGCACGATCCCGACCACGTGACGCGCGAGTGCCCGCGCATGATGTCGCTGCTCGCGCGCTTCGCGCACGCGATCCAGGTGAACCGCACGCACGAGGAGATCCGCGGCATCCAGGACAGCTTCCTGGTGCTCGACCAGCGCCACTACGTGCGCCGGCCAGTGGCGCAGTTCTACCGCGGCGCGCTCGGCCTGAACGACGAGGCCGAGGCGCTCGCCATGCGCGGCCGCTTCCAGGAGATCTGGGCGGCGTCGTTTCCGGGCGTCTCGAGCACGACGCTCGGGCTGTAAACAAAAGGGGTCAGAACAACATTTCCTTGGGCTGGGGACGCGAGAACGCTCGTGCCTTCGGTGCTTTTCCCATAGTCTCGCCTTTTCTGGCTGGGTGAATCTTCCAGCCAGAAAAGGCGAGATCGTTTTGAACTGCAACGGCGGCGAGACGACACCTGCTCTGTCGCCTGCCTTGGGAAATGTTGTTCTGACCCCCTTTTCTGACCCCCTTTTCAGGCGAGGTCGCGCCAGCCGCAGCCCTCGTCCTGGGTGGCGACGCCCACCCAGTCTTCCTCGCAGCCGAGCGCCGCGGCGAGCGCCGCGCGCGCCAGCGCCTCGGTATTGTTCTGCCGCGACAGATGCGCGGCGATCACATGCTTCAAGCGCGAGCGGTCCAGCGCCGCCAGCAGCCGCCCCGCGGCGGCGTTGTCGAGGTGGCCGAACGGCCCGCCGACGCGCTCCTTCAGCCACTTCGGGTAGTCGCCGCCCCAGAGCAGATCGAGGTCGTGGTTCGCCTCCAGCACCAGCGCGTCGCAGCCCGAGAGCATCGCTTCGACGTGCGCGGTCGAGGTGCCGAGGTCGGTAAGCACGCCCAGGCGCCGCGCGCCGTCGCCGAGCACGAACTGCACCGGCTCGCGCGCGTCGTGCGGCACCGTGAACGGCTCCACGCGCAGGTCGCCGACCGCGAACGGCGCGCGCCCCTCGATCAGGCGCAGCTCGACGCCGTCGGCCGGCGCGCCGCTCGCTTCCTGCGCGCGCCGCGTGCCGTGCGTGAGGTACACCGGCAGGGAGTGCTGCGCGGCGAACGGATAGGCGTGGCCGACATGGTCGTCGTGCTCGTGGGTGACGAGAATCGCGCTCAGGTCCGCGGGCTCGAGCCCGAGGCGCGCCAGGCGCCGCGCCGTCTCGCGCGGCGACAGGCCGCAGTCGACCAGCACGCGGCTCGCGCCCGCCTCGGCAACCAGGCAATTGCCCTTGCTGCCGCTGGCGAGCGACGCGAAGCGCACTACTTCAGTTGCTCGTGCAGCAGGGCGAGGATGCGGCTCGCCGTGGGCGAGCTCTCTGCGGCGCCGTTCTTGTCGAGCACCTGCACGCGGCTCGACTGGTCGGCGGCCGTGACGGACACGCGGTACTGCTCGGCCTTGATCTTCGGCTTGTCATCGCGCCAGAACGCCAGCCGCCCGAGCAGGCCCTCGTCCTTCTTTGCCGCCGTCCCCTGCGGGTCCGCGTAGCGCACGAAATACACGCCCTTCTGCCGGTCGCGGTCCTCCACCGTGAAGCCGATGCGATCGAGCGCCAGGCCGACGCGCCGCCAGGCGCGGTCGAAAGGCTCGACCAGCTCCAGCAGCTCGGCGCCGTCGAGCTCCTTGCTCAGGGTGGCGCGCTGCTGCTGCGGCGGCGGCGTGCCCGCCACCAGCGCCTTGGCCTGCTCCCGCGGCGCGCCGAGGCGCGCCATCAGCCGGCCCAGGAATTCGATCTCCCGCTCGGGGTCGGGCGGCCGCGGCTGCCATACCGTCGTTTTCGGCGCTTCGCTCCCGCGCGCGTCGGCGACGTCGCCCTGGCTTACATGCACCTCGGCGATACCGCGGTGGCTGATGTAGATCTCGGTGCCGCCGTCCGGCGCGCGCTCCAGGCGCGTGCGGTACTTCTCGCGCTCGGCGCTGGCACGTGCCGACTCGACGAGCGAGCCGAGCATCCGGCGCAGCCAGGTGTCCGGGAGCCGGGCGCGGTGCTCCGCCCAGTCGGTCTCCATGACGCCGGCCTCCGGCAGCTCGAGCCTGATGGCAAAGCCGTTCTCCTGCCAGAACTCCTTCACCCGCGGCCAGATTTTCTCCGGCGGCTCCCTGACCACCAGCCAGCGCTCGTTGCCGGCGCGCTCGATGCGCATGCCCGCGATCACCGGCAGCAGCGAGGTGGCGCCGGGCGCGGGTTGATTGGCGCGATCGGCCTGGTAGCCCGAAAACGTCGCCGTGCCGGGCCCTTCCCCGGGCACCTGGAAGCGGCCATCGCGCGACGGCGTGGTCAGGTCGGGCGGCACGTCGAGCGGCGCCACCTTGCCTGCCGACTTGTAGTCGGTCGTGGACTCGAACAGGGTGCCGCTGCAGGCGCCGAGCAGCGCCAGCGCCACCGCCGCCGCCACAATCCTCAAGCCCGCTTCTCCACCACGCGCAGCCCGGCGATGTTGATGCCCGCCCCCGCGAGCGCTTCGCGCAGCGCGTCGTGGAAGCGGTCGGCGAGCGGCGTCATCGGCAGGCGCAGCCCCGCCTCGATGCGGCCCATCTGCGCCAGCGCCCACTTGACCGGGATGGGATTCGCCTCGGCGAACAGGCGCTGGTGCAGCGGCAGCAGCCGCAGGTTGATCTCGCGCGCCTTCTTCACGTCGCCGACCAGCGCCGCGGCGCACATCTCGTGCATCAGGCGCGGCGCGACGTTGGCGGTGACCGAAATCGTGCCGTGGCCGCCAAGGAGGATCAGCGCCAGCGCCGTGGCGTCGTCGCCGCTGTAGATGGCGAAGTTGCGCGGCGTGCGCTTGACGAGGTCGGTGCCGCGCTCGATATTGGCGGTGGCGTCCTTGATGCCGATGATGCCGGGAACCTGCGCGAGGCGCAGCACCGTGTCGTTCTGCAGGTCGGCGACGGTGCGCCCCGGCACGTTGTACAGGATCATCGGCAGGTCGACGGTTTCCGCGACCTTGCGGAAGTGCTGGACCAGGCCTTCCTGCGTCGGCTTGTTGTAGTACGGCACCACGGAGAGGCAGGCCGTGGCGCCGGCTTTCTTCGCCGACGCGGTGAGCTCGATGGCTTCGGCGGTGGAATTGCCGCCGGTGCCGGCGACGATCGGGATGCGGCCCTTGCCGTGGTCGACGGCGACGCGGATCAGCTCCTTGTGCTCGTCGAAGTCCACGGTGGGCGATTCGCCCGTGGTGCCGACGACGACGATGCCGTCGGTGCCTTCGGCGACGTGCCAGTCGATCAGCTCGCGAAAGCGGGCCATGTCGAGGCGGCCGTCCTCGTGCATCGGGGTGACGATCGCGACCAGGCTTCCGGTAATCATCGCAGGACCTCCTTCGACTTCGTCATGCCCGCGATTTTATCCGTTCCGCGCCCGCCGGGCGCATAACCGCTGCACCATGGCGGGCCTGGGCTGCGGGCTGAGCCCCTGCTCGAAGGCGATGACGTGCAGACCGGCGAACGCCGCCCACAGTTCCCCGGGCGCGAGCAGGAACGCCGGGTTGGAAGGCTTGCCGAAGCGCTCGTTGCCCGCCATGAACGTCTCGTAGATCAGCACGCCGCCCGGCGCGAGCGCGCGCTCGATCACCGGGTAGAGCGGCCGGTGCAGGTAGTTGGCGACGACGATGCCCTGGAACCGCTCGCCGGGCAGCGGCCAGGGACTGCCGTCCTCGAGGTCGGCCCGGACGAAGCGCACGCCGGCAAGCGGCCGCGGCTCGCGGTCGAGCGCGGTCACCTCGTGGCCGAGGCCGGCAAGAAGCCGCGCGTGCCGCCCGCTGCCGCAGGCGAGGTCGAGCACCCTGCCCGGCGTAATGAGCGGCGCCCAGCGCACGACCCATGCGGAGGGCGCGACAATGTCGTGCTCCTTCACCCCGCCGAGTCTAAATCATGCCCACCCAGAGCATCCGCTTTCCCGGCCGCGAGGGCCGCGCGCTTTCCGCACGGCTCGACACGCCCGCGCAGGCGCCGCGCGCCTACGCCCTCTTCGCGCACTGCTTTACCTGCTCCAAGGACAGCAAGGCCGCGGCCTACGTGGCGCAGGCGCTCGCCGCGCACGGCATCGCCACTCTGCGCTTCGATTTTTCCAGCCTCGAGTTCTCCTCGAACCTCGAGGACCTGCTCGCCGCCGCCGCGTGGCTGCGCGAGCGCCACCAGGCGCCGCAGATCCTCGCCGGGCACAGCCTCGGCGGCGCTGCCGTGCTTGCCGTCGCGGCGAGAATCCCCGAAGCGCGTGCCGTCGCCACCTTCGCCGCGCCGTTCGATCCCGCGCATGTGACGCACCTGGTGACGGTAGCGAAGGAGAACGAGTCGGACGTCGAAGTGACGATCGCCGGGCGGGCGTTCCGGGTGGCAAAGAACTTCTTCGACGATCTCGCCGGGCAGCAGGCGGCGCAAGCCATCGCCGCGCTGCGCAAGCCGCTGCTCGTGTTCCACTCGCCGCGCGACACCGTGGTCGATATCGAGAACGCCTCGAAGATCTTCCTCGCCGCCAAGCATCCGAAGAGCTTCGTGTCGCTCGATCGCGCCGACCACCTGCTCACGCAGAAGGACGACGCGCGCTACGCCGCCACCGTGCTCTCGGCCTGGGCGTCGCGCTATCTCGAGCCCGAGGCGGCGGCGCAGGCCGTGCCGGGCGTGCGCGTGGCCGAAGCGGGCGAAGGCCGCTTCGCGCAGCTCGTCGCCGCGGGGCGGCACCGCCTGCGCGCCGACGAGCCTGCGTCCGCGGGCGGCGACGACAGCGGGCCGGGCCCCTACGACCTGCTGCTCGCCGGACTGGGTGCCTGCACCTCGATGACCGTGCGCATGTACGCCGAGCAGAAGAAGTGGCCGCTCGAGCACGTCACCGTGGACCTGAAGCACGACAAGGTGCACGCCGCCGATTGCGCGGAGTGCGAGACGCGCGAGGGCAGGATCGACCGGATCGAGCGCGTGCTCACGCTCGAGGGCGACCTCGACGACGCGCAGCGCGCGCGGCTCCTGGAGATCGCCAACAAGTGCCCGGTGCACCGCACCCTGCACTCCGAAGTGTGGATCCCGACGACGCTTGCCAAATACTAGTTACTAGTTGCGGCCCTTGCTGCCCTTGCCGGCGGCCTTGGCGGCGCCCTTCGCGCCGGGCCGGTAGCCCGGCTCGTACTCCGCTGATCTAACGAAATACACCGGGCGGCTGCAGGCGTTGTACTTGCTGCAGTGCTTGGCCCAGTTGCGCGCGTGGCCGGGGGGCACGTGCATATAGATGGGCCCCTGAGGGCCGGCGTGCTTCCCGATCATCACGGGCTTCGGGAACAGCAGCGGCGGCGGCGGGCGGCCGCCGATGTCGACGCGGCCGTAAACGCCCGGCGCGACTTCACCGGAAATCGTGACGCGGACGTCCTGCGCCACGGCGGGCGTCATGGCCGCCGCGCAAGCCAGCGCTGCAAGGATTCGGATGGGCATCGTCATGTACGCATCATGGCAGAAAATGCAGAAAATGGGTGTCCCTATTTAAAGCCGCAGAGCGCGAGGAACGCGTTGGTGAGGGAGATCATCGTGTCGGGGCGGAGGTAGGCGGCGAAGATCGCCGCGCTCGCCGCGGCGAGCAGCGCGAGCCCGGCCCACTTCCACGCATTCATGCGGCGGCGACCGCCGGGCGCCTTTCCGCCAGCGGCTTTTCGTTGACCGGCAGGTTGACCAGGGCGGCGAACACGCCCAGGCCGATCGAGATGACGAGCGCGCCGTTGTAGCTGCCGGTCTGGTCGTACAGCCACCCGGCGAGCCACACGCCGATGAAGCTGCCGATCTGGTGGCCGAGGAAGACGACTCCCGTCAGTGTCGCGACGTAGCGCAGCCCGAAGATCTGTCCGACGAGGCCGGTCGTCAGGGGCACGGTACCGAGCCAGAGGAACCCGATGCCGCAGGCGAACACGTACAGCAGCAGGGGGGTGAGCGGCAACGCAACCAGCATGAGGATCAACAGCGCGCGCAGCGAGTAGATCGCCGACAGCAGATACTTCTTGCTGTAGCGCCCGCCGAGCCACCCGGCAGCGAAGGTACCGACCATGTTGCACAGGCCGATCAGCGCGAGCGCGACCATGCCATGCTCGGGCTTGAGGCCATTGTCGGTGACGTAGGACGGCAGGTGCACGGTCAGCATGGCGATGTGGAAGCCGCACACGAAGTAGCCCCAGAACAGCAGGTGGAAGCCGCGCTCGCGCAGCGCCTCGTGCAGCGCTTCGCCGAGCGACTGCTGCGGGCCGGAATGCCCTTCGGACTTGCCGCGGGTGAAGAAGGCGAGCGGCACGATAAGCGCGGCCATCGCCGCCAGCACCAGCAGCGCCACGCGCCAATCGAACCCCGAGATCAGCAACTGCGTGATCGGCAGGATGGCGAACTGCCCGAAGGAGCCGGCCGCAACTGCGATGCCGAGCGCGGTGCTGCGCTTCTCCGGCGGGGTAACGCGGCCAATCACCGCCAGGATCGTGGCGAATGTCACTCCGGAAAGCGCCAGGCCGATGAGAAAGCCCGAGCCGACATGGAGTGCAAGCGCCGTCTCCGTGAAGGCCATGACGATCAGGCCGAGCACGTAGGCGACGCCGCACAGCACCACCACGCGTCCGGTACCGTAGCGATCGGCGATGCCGCCGGCGAACGGCCCGAAGATGCCCCAGAGCAGGTTCTGGATCGCCATGGCGAAGGAGAACGTCTCGCGCCCCCAGCCGTTCTCGAGGCTCATCGGCTGCAGAAAGAGGCCGAAGCCCGAGCGCACGCCGAAGCCGATGCACAGGATGACGCAGCCGGCGACGAGGACGGCCGTCGGGCTGCGCAGCGCCGAAGGATTCATAAAGGGGGTCAGATTAACATTTCGTGCACGGGTCTCGGAGCACAGTCTCGCACCGGGAAAATGTTGTTCTGACCCCCCTTATTGGATCTTGGTCACCTGCGGCAGGTCGCAGGCGAGGATCGACTGGCGCAGCGCCTCGATCGCCTGCGGCCGCGGAAAGCTCTTCCTCCACGCCAGCACCACGCGCCGGTCGGGCACCGGCCGCGTGAACGGCCGGAAGCGGATCAGGTCGCCGCCGCTGTCGCCCGCCTGCACCGAGGTCGAGGGCATCACGGTGAGGCCGACGCCGCTCGCCACCATCTGGCGGATGGTCTCGAGCGAGCCGCCCTCGAGCGTGCGCGCGAGCGGGCCGCGCGGCCCGCGCTGCACCGAGGAGCAGAGATCCAGCACCTGGTCGCGGAAGCAGTGCCCGGCGCCGAGCAGCAGCAGGCTCTCGCGCGTGAGCTCCTCGGCGGAGATATGCTTTTTCTTCTCCAGCGGATGCCCCCGCGGCAGCGCCACCAGGAACGGCTCGTCGTACAGCGCGCGCGTCGCCACGCCCGACTCGGCGAACGGCAGCGCCACCACGATGACGTCGACCTCGCCCTGCTTGAGCGCCTCGCCCAGCTTGTGCGTGTAGTTCTCCTGGATCAGGAGCTGCATGCTCGGCGCCTTCCTGCGCAGCACCGGGATGAGCTTCGGCAGCAGGTACGGCCCGATGGTGTAGATCGCGCCCAGGCGCAAGGGGCCGGCAAGCGGGTCCTTGGCGCTGCTGGCGATGTCCTTGACGCGCGCCGACTCCTCCAGCACGCGCTGCGCCTGCTCGACGACGCGCTGGCCGACCGGCGTCACGCTCACCTCGCCGGGTGCGCGCTCGAACAGCATCACGCCCAGCTCCTCCTCCAGCTTCTTGATCGCCACCGAGAGCGTCGGCTGCGACACGAAGCAGGACTGCGCGGCGTGGCCGAAATGGCGCTCGCGCGCCACGGCGACGATGTAGCGCAGCTCGGTGAGCGTCACTTGCGGCGCGCGAGGAAGTACAGCGGGATGCCGAGCGCCATCACCCCCAGGCCCGCCAGCGCCATGAGGCCGAATTTCGGCCCGTACGCCGGATCGCGGATGTAGTCCACGGCCGACCACAGCATGAAGGCGCACATGGCGAGGAAGGCGATCGGCACGAGCGGATACAGCGGCACCCGGAACGCCGGCGCTTCGCCGCCGCGCGCGCGGAACACGAACAGCGTCGCGCCGGTGAGCAGGAAGAAAGTCCAGAACACGGGCGCGGTGTAGGCCACCATCGCGCCGAAGCCGTCGGGCGTCGCCGACCCGGCGCCGATCAGGGCGAGCGCGATGGCGCCCTGCAGGAGCAGGGAATTGGCCGGCGTGCTGCCGCTCTCGCGCCAGGCGCCCAGGCCGCGCAGCAGGCGGTAATCCCGCCCCAGCGCCCAGTTGGTGCGCGCGCCGGTGAAGATCGCCGCGTTCATGGTGGTGAGCGCCGAGGCGCAGACGATCACGGCCACCGCCACGGCGCCCTCATCGCCCACCGCCAGCCGCATCGCGTCGGCGGCCACCGCGCTCGAGCTGCGCATGCCCTGCAGCCCGAGCGCCGAGAGGTACGCGACGTTGACCAGCAGGTACAGCGCGGTCACGGCGAGGATGCCCCAGACCAGCACGCGCACCATGTTGCGCCGCGCCTCGCGCAGCTCGCCCGAAAGGTAGGCCGCCTCGTTCCAGCCGCCGAAGGTGAACAGCACGAAGATCATCGCCAGCCCGAGCGCATTGCCGGGGGCGGCGGCGGATTGCGCGATCTCGGGTGCCGGGGCGTCCGCCGTGAACGCGACCAGCGCCAGCACGACCAGCGCCGCGATCAGCACCGTCTGCGCCACCTTCTGCGCGGTTTTCGACTCCCAGGTGCCGGCGAGGTTGAGCCCGGTGAGCGCCGCCACCGCGATCGCCGCCCACAGCGCGCTGCTGTGCCGGCCGAGGGCCAGCATCTGCGTCGCGTACTCGCCGAAGGCGAAGGCGACGGCGGCGATGGCGCCGGTCTGGATCACGGTCATTCTCGACCACGCGAACACGAACGCCGCGCCGCTGCCCAGGCCGCGCTGCAGGAAGACGTACTCGCCGCCGGTTTCGGCATGGCGCGCCGCCAGCTCCGCGTACACCAGCGCCCCGCACAGCGACACGATGCCTCCGGCCACCCACAGCAGCAGGAACATCGCCGGGCTGGACGTGTTGTCGGCCACCAGCGAGGGCAGCTTGAAGATCCCCACCCCGACGACCATGCCGACGGTGAGGAAGATGCCGTCACCGACCGACAGCAGCGGCCGCGGGCCCGCCGCCGTCACTGCGCTCTTGTCGCCGTCCATGGTTGCGTCCTCGTGTGCTCGCCGTCGGAGATGGTCAGCTCGCCCGCGATGCGCCCGCCGTCGATGCGCCCCGCGAACAGGTGGTTCCACGCGCGCCCGCCGACGATGCCGGTGACCGCGAGCTTGATCTCGGCGCCGCGCAGGCGGCTCGCGCGCACCAGGAGCTCGCGGCCCTGCGCGCGCGTGTCGACCTCGAGCTCCTGGAAGCGCTGCGCGATGTCGAAGCTCCAGCGCCCGCCGTGCAACGGCACCTCGCTCACCCAGCGCCCGCGCGCGTCGGCCGGCACCACCCAGAGCTCGATGCGCGACAGGCCGCCGATGCCGAGCGCTTTTTCCGGCACGCGCAGCTCGAGGCGCTCGTCGGGCGGCCACTCGCCGATGCCGCCGTCGTGCGACACGATGCGCGTGCCGGGCTTCAGGCGCAGCAGCCGCGGCAGCAGCTTCGCGTTGAACTCGGGCAGCAGGTAGAACGCGACCACGCTCGCCTGCGACAGGTCGGTCTCGAACAGGTCGCGCAGCTCGAAGCGGGCGCGCTCCGCCACGCCCGCCTTTTTCGCGTTCTCGGCCGCGAGCCGCACGAGCTCCGGATCGAGGTCGACGCCGAGCGCCGTCGCGCCGCGCTGCGCCGCGGCGATGACGATGCGCCCGTCGCCCGAGCCGAGGTCGACGAGGTGGTCCCCCTTGCCGACCTCCGCCATGCGCAGCATGCGCTCGACGATCTCGGGCGGCGTGGCCATGAACGGCACGCTGCCGTCGTCCCAGGCCCAGCTTTGCGCGGCGGCGGGGGCGGCGGCGAACAGCAATGCAGCGGGGAGGAGAAATCGCAAGCGGTAGAATCGGGGCTCGCGCCCCGGTAGCTCAGTGGATAGAGCAGCCCCCTCCTAAGGGGCAGGTCGCACGTTCGATTCGTGTCTGGGGCGCCAAACGGCCGAATTCTACCGCGAGGCCTATAATTTTCCGCTTGGCAACTCTCGTGAAGGAGGTATGCCATGAAACGCACTGGACGTTGGCAGGACTGGGCAATCCTGATTCTCGGCGTGTGGCTGCTGCTCTCGCCATTCATTCTCGGCTACGCCCCGCTGGCTGGCGCGGCGTGGAACGCCTACGTGGTGGGCGCCGCGGTCGCGATCCTGGCGGCCGGCGCGCTGTGGGCGCCGTCGTTCGGCCTGGACGAGGAATGGGGCAACCTGGCGCTCGGGCTGTGGCTGGTGGCTGCGCCCTTCGTGCTCGGCTTCTACAGCGCCGATTCGCTCGCCGCCTGGAACCAGATCGTGGTCGGGGTCCTGATCGCCGGCGACGCCGCCTGGGTAGTGGCGATGCGGCCCCTCGAATCGCGAACCCCTCAGGCCTGAGCCGGCCGGATCGTTGCCGTAAGCCGCAGTGGCGGCGGCGCTACGCCGGCGCGCGCACGACCGCGTTTCGCCGCCGCAGCATCCAGTAGCCGACGAACAGGCCGACGCCGACGCCGGCCATCGCCGCCACCTGCCGGTCGGGGTGAAACAGCACCACCACCGCGACCGCGGCGAGCGCCAGGCGCAACGCGATGTCGACACCGCGCCGGTCGGCGAACCGCGCCTGCATGCTGAAACTGAAGCCGATCGTCGCGGTCATGATGAGCAGCATCGCGCCGATCTGCGCGACCCCCGGCTCGAGGACGAGCTCCGGGCGGGTGAAGACCCCGGCCATCAGGACGAACAGCGAGAAGCAGATCTGGATGGCGTGGAACAACGTCGGCATGAAAGGCGCGTCCGCGATCTTCGCCGTGATCGCGGCAGTCACGGAGGTCGGCGGGGTGAGCTCGCCCCAGACCGCGAGAAAGAAGGCGAAGAAGTGCACCACCCACGGGTCGACGCCGACCCTGATCATCGGGGGCGCGAT
>Ga0326597_10003450_pt1 | contig 22811 bp, 20 predicted proteins | sample RVTome_12_FD_203789 | JGI IMG/M metagenome (GOLD analysis project Ga0326597, IMG submission 203789) | Soil microbial communities from uranium-contaminated site in the Upper Colorado River Basin, Wyoming, United States - RVT100D185 | ecosystem: Environmental > Terrestrial > Soil > Contaminated >...
CCCAACAGGGCCCTGGGCAGGTTCGAGCCCGATGGCCTCCCCTCACCGAACCCGTCCACCAACCTCGCAAACGCGCCCAACGGGGCGCTGGGCAGGTTCGAGCCCGATGGCCTCCCCTCACCGAACCCGTCCACCAACCTCGCAAACGCGCCCAACAGGGCCCTGGGCAGGTTCGAGCCCGATGGCCTCCCCCGTACCGAACCCGTCCACCAACCTCGCACGCGAGCCCAACGGGGCGCTGGGCAGGTTCGAGCCCGATGGCCTCCCCTTACCGAACCCGTCCACCAACCTCGCACGCGAGCCCAACGGGGCGCCGGACATGCGGTCACGCAACGAGAAGCGCGCGCGTTCGCGATCGGTTGGAGCGCTCAGTTCGAACTTTCCGGGAGGCTTGCGTCGGGCCTAGGCGTTGGCGGCCGCTTCGGTTGCCGCGGCCTGGGCGGCTTCCTGCTTCTTCATCCAGGTCTGCCAGCTCTTCCCCGATGCCGTGTCCCGACCCGTGAGTTCGACGTGCTTGATGTGTCGGATCGGTATCTCGAGCAGCGCGGTTTCACCGCGGCACCAGAGGCGAATCGCGTCTTCGCTGAAATTGGACACGTAGCCGTCGACGCGGCTGTCGTCGTCGAGTAGCAGGGTTACGTCGCCGCGATATTCGAAGGCCACGCGGAGCGATTCCATGCTCGCGGGAGCCGACCAGCCCTGGCTCGGCCCACTCGCCTCCTCTTCCTTCGCAGCACCGCTCAGCGTCTGTGTCTCCGCGGGAGCGCTCTCCAGCTGCGTCGAAATTTGCAGCAGCGCTGCGGGGTCGCCCTGGGGTGCCGGGATCGCCGGACCGAAGACGGCCGCTCGGATCATCGCCGTCAGGCCGCGAAACGACGAAAAAATTTCTTCGACGGCGCTGGCTTCGAAGCCGCTGTGGACCATGCAATCCCGACAATGGGGATTTCCGCTCTTGGGTCCGTAATTCTCCCACTTCGTCTCTTCCATCAAACCCTGGAAACTGTCCGCGTATCCGTCCTGGAGCAGGTAGCAGGGCTTTTGCCAGCCGAAGACGCTGTAGGTCGGGTTGCCCCACGGCGTGCAGTCGTAATCCCGTCCACCGGCCAGGAATTCGAGAAAGAGCACCGACTGGTTGAACTGCCAGCGGCCGTTGTTTCCGTGGAGGATCTTCCGGAACAGTTCCTTGGTCCGCTCGCGCCCGAGGAAGTGTCCCTGATCGGGCGCTTTTTGATAGCTGTAGCCCGGAGATACCATCATGCCCTCGACGCCGAGTGCCGTCATCTCATCGAAGAATTCCTGGGTTCGCGTCGGGTCTGCGCCATCGAAGAGCGTGGTGTTGGTCGTGACCCGGAATCCCCGGCTGATCGCCTTCTCGATTGCGGCCCGCGCGATCTTGTAGGTTCCATCCCGGCAGACCGAGAAGTCGTGTTCCTTTTCGAGGCCGTCCATGTGGACGCTGAAGCTCAGGTATTTGCTGGGTTCGAAGAGGTCGAGCTTCTCTTCGAGCAGGAGTGCGTTGGTGCAGAGGTAGATGTACTTCTTGCGTTCGATCAATCCGTAAACGATGCGGTCGATTTCGGGGTGCAGCAGGGGCTCGCCGCCGGGAATGCTGACGACCGGGGCCGGGCACTCATCGACGGCCTTCATGCACTCTTCGTAGGAGAGCTGGGTCTTCAGGATATTCGAGGGGTATTGGATCTTCCCGCACCCCGCGCAGGCGAGATTGCAGCGGTAGAGCGGTTCGAGCATCAGCGCCAACGGGTAGCGCTTGCGGCCCTGGAGCTTTTGCCGAGCCAGATACAGAGCCACCGTCGCCATCTGCGAAATGGGTACAGACATGCTGGATCTCCTCGGCCAACGGCCCGCTCGGGGCGCGGTGGAGCATCGATGCAGTGGGATCAGAACGAGCCGGCTCGCCCACCCCCAGGCGCCGCGCGAGTGTAACGAACCTTTTCGAAAACGAGCACTTGTCTCGAGCGGCCGGATTTTCGGGCGGCGCCGATTTTCCAGAGCCTTGCCGCTGTCCGCGATTTCGCGCAACCGTCCTCAGCGGGGATGCGCTCGGCTATAGTCGCATCCTGGAGCCGTCGATCCCGCTGGAGAAGCATGCCCGAAGTGCACATCCCGCCCCGCTACCGGGGGCCGACGAAAGGAGAGCGCCTGGTCGAGGTCGCCGGGGGTACGGTGCGGGAGTGCATCGACGCGGTCGACGCGCGCTATCCCGGCTTTGGCGAGCTCGTGTTCGACGCCAATGGCAAGCTCCGGCTCTTTGCGACGCTGTTCGTGAACGGTGAGGAGCTGGATCGCGGGGCGGGCGACACGGAGGTTGCCGGAAACGATCGAATCGAAATCCTCGCCGCAGTCGCGGGAGGATAGACGTCGATACTCGGAGGCACGAGCTCCGGTGTCTCATCTGGGTGTTCGATCTGGGCGTTCGAGCGAGGCAGCTGCGTCGACTGGAGTTGGAGAGTTGGAGAGTTGGAGGATTGGAGGAGAGGGAATGAGCGATCAGACTGGCGAACGAATGATTCGCGTCGACATGACGCATCAGACCGCGACCATCGAGGCGTTCCCCGAGGCCTGGAAGTTCCTCGGCGGGCGCGGCCTCTCGGCGCGGATCCTGCTCGAAGAGTGTGACGCCGCCTGCGATCCGCTCGGCCCGGACAATCTGCTCGTGATGGCGCCCGGTGTGCTTTCGGGAACCTCCGCGCCGACCTCGGGCCGGATCTCGATCGGCGGCAAGAGTCCGCTCACCGGCGGCATCAAGGAGGCCAACGCCGGCGGCAACCCGGGTCAGGATCTCATGAAGCTCGGCTTTCGGGTGGTCGTGGTGAGCGGCCAACCCGCGGATCTCGAGCGGCGCTACGCGCTCGAAATCGATGCCGACAGCGCCACGGTCGTTCCCGCGGACGAGCACAAGGGAAAGTGGAACTACGCGCTGATCGGAGATCTCGCCAAGAGTTACTCTGAGACGGCTTCGTTCATCTCGATCGGACCCGCTGGCGAAATGCGCCTCGCGGGCGCGTCGGTCGCGTGCACCGATCAGGAGAAGGAGCGCAATCCCGCCCGACACGCGGGGCGCGGTGGTCTCGGTGCCGTCATGGGCAGCAAGGGCCTCAAATACGTCACGATCGAGGCGGGCAAGCGACCCGCCCGAAAGCCCGCAGACAGGAAGGAGTTCGGAGCGCTCTGCAAGAAGTACACGAAGTATTACCTCGATGGCCCCGCGAAGGAGCCGTTTCCCAAGTGGGGCACGAGCGTGGGGTGTGTCGAGGCGGACGCGCTCTACACCTTTCCGTACAAGAACCGGGTGGAGGGGCGTTCTCCCGACGTCGAGACGCTCGACGGGATGCGCATCGTGGAGAGTTTCGACGAGCGCGGCGGCGGCATGCACAATTGCATGACGGGTTGCATCGTCAAGTGCAGCAACGTCGTCCACGACAAGGATGGCAACTACAAGACCTCCGCACTCGAATTCGAGACCCTCACGTTGCTCGGAGCGAACTGCGCCATTCAAAACTGGGAGGACGTCGCCGACCTCGATCGCCTCTGCGACGAGATCGGCCTCGACACGATCGAGACCGGTGCCGCGATCGCAGTCTACATGGATTCCGGCGGCATGGAGTTTGGCGACGCGGAGGGCGCCAAGCGGATTCTGCGCGAGATTGCGGAGGGGACCGAACTCGGCCGGGCGATCGGAAATGGTGCCGCTGCAATCGGTAGGAAGCGCAAGCATCACCGGGTTCCGGTCGTCAAGGGGCAATCCCTGCCCGCGTGGGACCCCCGTCCGCTCAAGGCTTCGGGAATTACCTACTGCACGAGTGCGATGGGCGCCGACCACACGGCGGGGCTCATCGTCGAGCCCGGGCAGCCGCAGGAGGAGATGGCAGAAGCCTCCCAGCGCGCTCAGATCGTCAACGCCGTGGTGGATTCGTCGGGCTTCTGTTCCTTCATGATGATCAACCTGGACGAAGTTCGCGGTTTCTATGCTGCGTACTTCGGCGACGAGATGACGCGTGAGCGCATCGCGGACATGGGTTGGCAGATCTTGCAGGACGAATGGGCATTCAATCGGCGCGCTGGTTTCGGTCCGAGCGACGACGTGATGCCGGACTGCATGAAACAGGACGCGATCGGACCCGCCAAGCTGGTCTGGGACGTGCCGGATGACGTGGTCGCGAACGCCTACGAGCGGTACGAAAATACCGACGCGCTGTTTGCACTGAGAAGCTGATTTCGCGAGCGATCGAGCACTTCGCATTCGCGTGATCCCCGTGCATCGCCGGCGCGATGCCGCGGTGGAGAAACTTTCGTGAGTCGAGCTTTCGTCAATGAGGATCTTCAGAGTGAAGCGCAGGCCGAACTGCCCGAGCGGCCGCAGAGCGACCACCCGAACTATGTGACCCCGCAGGGTCTTGCCGCCCTCGAGCGCCGCCTTGCGAATCTGCTGGCCGAACGGTCGGAACTGGCCGACGACGCCGACGAAATGCGCCACGAGGCGGTACGGCGTCGAATCGACCGCAACGCCCGCTACCTGAGAGCGCGCATCGATCGCGCCATCCTCGTCAGCCCCGACGCACAGCCGCGCGGCGAAGTGGCATTCGGTGCCAGGGTGCGCGTGTGCGACGCCGATGGAGAGGAGCGCAGCTTCGCGATCGTCGGCGAGGACGAAGCCGACGCCGGCGTCGGCAAGGTCAGCTGGGTCTCGCCACTCTCGAATGCACTGCTCGGTGCGCGGATCGGAGATGTCGTGATCTGGCGCCGACCAAACGGGAACGTCGAACTGGAGATTCTCTCGATCGACTACGCGCCGCCCGCGGCAGCCCCACTGCCTGGGGGGGATTCCGGTACGTGAATGTACACCGCGTCTACGATCTCCTGATCCGAGGATTTCGTCGACGCCGTATGAGGCGTTTCGCGGACACGTTCCGGCCCACTGGCGAGACCACGGTGCTCGATGTCGGCGGCACGCCCTACAACTGGGAGCAGATTGGGGCGAGCTTCTCGATCACTCTGCTCAACACCGAACGGCTCGAAGCCGACGGCCTTGGTGCCCACTACACGCTGGTCCAGGGCTCTGGAACGCAATTGGGTTTCGCCGACCGGAGCTTCGATATCGCGTTCTCGAATTCGGTCATCGAACACGTCGGATCCCTCGACGCACAGAGCGTCTTCGCGCGGGAGTTGCGAAGGGTGGGGCGGCAGCTGTGGGTGCAGACACCGGCCCGGAGCTTCTTCTTCGAGCCGCACCTCCTCACGCCGTTCATCCATTTCCTTCCGCTCTCCTGGCAGCGACGCCTCGTCCGGAATTTTACGCTCTGGGGCTGGGTCACGCGGCCGTCGCGGGCGGCTGTCGATCGAATGTTGGGAGGGTTGCGCCTGCTCGATTACGCGACTTTCCGTGCGCTGTTTCCGGACTGCGAGATTCGCCGGGAACGCTTCTTGGGCTTCACCAAGGCCTTCGTGGCCGTGCGAATCGAAGCGCGCAAATCGCCGTTGTTCGAGTAACAGCAATCGGTCAAAATGAGCGGCCGGGGAGGCATTCAGCTGTGGCGCGAACCAGTGCGAGAGTTTCGAGTCTGACGCAATACCCCATCAAATCGTGTGCGGGCATGGCGCTCGAGCGGGCGGAGATCGACGCGAGCGGATTGCGAGGCGACCGACTGCTTTTTCTGATCGACGAGAACGGTGAGGCTCTCGGCCAGGAAGAGCTACCGCGCATGGCGTTGATCCAGGTGAGCCTGATCGGCGCGAATCTCGCGGTCGTGGCACCGGGCCGGGATTCACTCGAGCACGCCGTGGTCGATCGGGGCGAGCCGCGGCAGACGAAGCACTGGCACGACGCGGCGCCAGCGATCGATCAAGGCGATGAAGCCGCGCGCTGGTTCAGCGAATTCCTGGACACTCCGTGTCGTTTGATGGCAAGCGGCGAGATCCACAAGCGGACGGCTCCCGAAAAATACCGCCACATCTTTCCCGCGGAACAGAGCCGCTTCACCGCGGTTGCTCCCATCTTGCTGACGAGCGAAGCCTCATTGGTCGACCTCAACGGCCGGATCGCGAAGCCGATCCGGATGAATCGCTTCCGACAGAATCTCGTCGTCGAGGGGAGCGCTGCGTTTCACGAGGAGTGGTGGGTGCGCTTGCGGATCGGCGATCTCGAATTCGAAAAGGTGGCGTCCAGCGAGCGCTGCAGTGTCACCCAGCTGAATCAGGAAACTGCCGAGCGGGGTGTCGAACCGATTCGCACGCTCGCGAAGTACCGCCGACAGCCCGGGGGGATTGGCGGTGGTGTCGTGTTTGGCGTCTACTTCCGGCCGCTCGGGCCGGGCGTTTTGCATCTCGGCGACGAAGTCAACGTCCTCGAAACCCAGGATCGGTTCGTCCCGAACGATCGCACGGCCATCGTCGCCGAAACCGACCTGCCGGTGCCCCCGAGCGATCTCTGACGCGCGTGCGCGATTCGATGGCTTGTAAAATTCCCCTCGGCGAGGGATAGTCTCGCGTCTTCCGGTCGGACTGAAGCCGCTCCCCAGCGAAACCGAAATGGGTGCCTGTGTTTGCGCACAACGTGCACCAACGCTGGCGAACGGGAGCACGCAGACGATGCCGGAATTCCGCTTGAGCCTGGACGCGTTTCTCCTCCATGTGCGGCGCGAATGCCGCTTCGTGCTCGCGACGTGCGCGGCGTCCGGTATCGGCTATCTCGGATCGGTGGCGGCGCCGGTGATCGTTCAAGCGCTGATCGAATCCGGGCTCGGTCACGAGCAAGCGGGTGATCTCGGAACGATCGAGCTGCTGACGCTCGCGTTGGCCTCGATGCTGGTCACCCCCTACGTGCCGCTCGTTTCGCACCGCAAGCTGGCCGTTGGCGGGACGTTGATTGCCGCGCTGGGTCTGGTGGTCTCCGCGTTCAGCGTCGGCTACGCGGCGATGATCGCGGGGCGCCTCGTGACCGGGGCCGGATCGGGGTTCGCGATCGCCGGGGCAAACGCCGCCGTAGCGGCTCGCGAGGACGCCGAGCGCATCTTTGCGATCATCTGGACGATTGGAGGAGCGTTCACCGCGACTCTCGCCATGACTCTCCCCGGTGTCGTGGAGGGCGGGAAATACCCGCTGGGTTTTGGCGCTCTTCTGCTGCTCTGCATGCTGGGCCTGCCTTTCATCTTCTGGCTTCCGCCAAGGCCTGTCGCGCTGCGCAGTCGGGCTGCTGCAGCGGATGGGCGCGCGCTGACCGATGTCCCCGGAAACTCGGAGCCCCGAATCGCCGGGGCGTTCGGCCCACTGGCGTTGATGGCCCTCGCCGGGATGCTCCTCTACACCGCGGGCGACCAGGCGCTCTGGAATTTCGCCTACAACATTCCGATCGAGGCGGGCGTCGATCCCACGATCGCGAGCCAGGTGCTCGGTTTCACGACCATGATGGGTTTGGCGGGCGGAGCCATTGCGGTGCTGCTGGGCGTGCGGTTGGGCCGGATCTTTCCGATCGTCGTTGGAAGTCTGCTCAGCGTCAGCGGGCGCTGGCTCTACATCAGCGCTGCGGGTACCTGGACGCTGCTGGCGGGTTCGCTCCTTTGGGGAATCGGTTTCTATTTCGTTTTGCCCTATCAGATCGGGCTGGTCGCCGCGATCGACCGCAAGGGGCGAGTCGCCGTAGCGGCCGCGGGCGCGATGAATCTTGGTTATGCGATCGGGCCGAGTGCTGCGGGTCGGATTCTCGAGTTCATGGACCGCGAGTGGTTGGTGACGATGATCGCGGCATCGACGATCGCGTCCATGTTGCTGCTCTTGCCCCTCGCGATTCGGGTGGACTCCGCCGCGCGCGCCGCGCGCGCTGAAGTGGGACGCGCGGCAGGCGCACGCTGAATTTCCGGCGCCGCAGGCGTGTTCGGAATCCGGCTGGCGTCTGCGGAATCTGCAGGGCCGGACTGGCGTTCGCGCAGCGGCAGCACCGGCCCCGTATCGGTCGCTTTGGGAGCGAGGCTATCCCGCTAAGTATTCGTTTTTGAATGAGTTGTGGATCCGAGTAAATACTCTTAGAATCTGCGCATGGAATATCGGGTCGAGCAACTCGCCGCGGCTGCGGGCCTGCCGGTGGACACGCTTCGCTTCTACCAGGCGCGCGGTCTGCTGCCGGCGCCCCGGCGCGAAGGCCGCATCGCGGTCTACGAAGATCTTCACCGCGAGCGCCTGACGCGCATCCGTTCGCTGCAACAGCAGGGTTTCTCGCTCTCTCAAATCCAACGCGTGATCGAAACACCGGCCGACGGAACCAAAGAGCCCCTGCTCGCCGCACTGCTCGAAGAGACCGTCGGTGAGCGGACGCTCAGCCGCGAGGCATTCGCCGCCGAATCGGGCATGCCAGAGGTGATGATCCGCGCGGCCGAGCGCGCAGGATTGTTCGAACCGGTTCTCGTGGATGGCGAACCGCGCTTCGTAGAAGCGGATCTGGGGATGGCTCGCGCGGGCCTGATGTTCCTCGAGGCCGGCATTCCGCTACAGGAATTGTTGGAACTCTCTTCCCGCCACGCGGAAAACGTCCAGGCCGCGTGCGACGCGGCGATCGATCTCTTCGACACAAGCATTCGCAAGCGCGGTGCATACGCCAATGACGAGAGCGTAGTCCGCATCTTCAAAGAGATGCTGCCCCAGGCCACGCGCCTCGTCGCGCTTCACTTTCAGCGCACACTCGTCGCGCGCGCACTCGATCGATTCCGCGACCATCAGGAGCACGGAGCCCTGGTGGAAGCACTGGCGGCGACCGAATCCGCTCAGCTCGATGTCGAAGTCACATGGCGATAGATCCCCTGCCGCCGCTCGACCAGAAGGGCGCCCGGGTGCGCGCGATGTTCGATCGGATCGCGCCGCGCTACGACCAGCTGAATCGATTGCTGAGCGTCGGTCTCGACCAGCGCTGGCGCCGCGAAGCCCTGGATCGGATCGGCGTCGGCAGAGGGGACCGCGTCGTCGATCTCGCCTGCGGAACCGGCGATCTGGCAGAACTCTCGATGGCCCGGGGCGCGCACGTCGTCGGTGTGGATTTCGCGTTCGAGATGCTCTGCGCGGCGCGGCGCCGCGGCATTCGAACCGCGCTGCTGCAGGCGGACGGCGAAGCGCTTCCGCTCACCGACGAGTGGGCGACTGTCGTGACCTGCGGCTTTGCGCTGCGCAATTTCGTCAGTCTGCCGGCGATCTTCCGCGAACTCGCGCGGGTGCTGGAGCCGGGCGGACGCGTGGCATTCATCGAGGTGGACCGGCCGCGCCCGGCGCTGATTCGGGCCGCGCACGCGCTCTACTTCGACCGCATCGTCCCGTTGGTGGGTGGCCTGCTCTCGGATCGAAGCGCGTACGCATACCTCCCGAAATCGACCGTCTACCTGCCCCCCACCGGAGAATTGCTCGCGCTGCTCGAAGACGCGGGCTTCGAACAGGTCGAACACCGGCCCTTGTTGCTCGGAGCGGCGCAGATCGTGACTGGGATCCGGAGGAAGCCGTGAATTCGAAACGCAGTGCGGACCGAGAAGCCGCCGCGCAGGCTGCGCTGGATGCTGCCGGGAGGACCGGTGAATCGCAGTGGGTCGCGATGCGAGCGGAGATTCCGCCTTGCGACGCCCTCGCGGCCTTTGCGGGCTCGGAGTCGCACGACCGCTTCTACTGGGAGCGCCCTGTCGACGGGCGCTCGATCGCGGCTTTTGGCCGCGCGGGGGCGATCGAGGCCGAGGGAGACGGGCGTTTTGCAAAGACTTCCGAACGAGCCGAGCGCCTTTTCGCGCGCCTGCACGTCTCTGGGCAGGGTGCGCCCGCGACCGCGGGACCGTTTCTCGTCGGAGGCTTCGCGTTTGCGAGTGCGCCGTCGAGCGCGCCGCATTGGCGAGAATTTCCGGCGGGTCGCCTGATCCTTCCGGAGGTCACGATTGCCGGCGCCGCCGGGCGGAGCTGGTGCACGCTCATCCGAACCGTCGATCCCTCCCAATCCGGAACCCGCGCGCGGGAAATCTGCGACGAATTGCGCGCCGATTTCGATGCGGTCGGGCACGCGCTGGCCAATCGAAGTCTGATCGACGAATCGGCTGCGGAAGCCGTCGTTCCTCCCGGTTATCGCGCCAGCGCGGATCGAACCCACGCCGAATACCGCGCGCAGGTCGAAACCGCCCTGCGCGAGATTGCAGATGGCCGGTTCGAAAAGGTGGTGCTCGCGCGGTCCGTGTGCATGCGGGAAGAGGGAGATTACGATCCGTGCGCGCTGCTCGACACCTTGCGTCGCGCGCATCCGACCTGTGCGATCTTCGCCGTTGGACGGCCCGGCGTCGTCTTCCTGGGTGCCACACCCGAGTGTCTGGTGAGACTCGTCGGAAGCCGGATCGAGACGGCCTCGGTGGCGGGTTCTGCGCCGCGCGGACGCAGCCCGGAGGAGGACCTCGAGTTCGGCCGCCAGTTGCGTGAGAGCAAGAAGGAGCAGGCCGAGCACGCGTTCGTGGTGAGGGCGCTCTGCGATGCACTCGCACCGCATTGCGATGCACTCGAGATTCGGGAGTCACCGCGTCTGATGCGCTTGCAGGACATCCAGCACCTCGAGACACCGATCACCGGAAATCTGCGCGCGCGCCGATCGATCCTGGAGTTGGTGGGTTCGATCCATCCGACGCCGGCGATTGCCGGAGCACCGCGCGAGGCGGCTCTCGAATGGCTGAACGCCAACGAAAACCTCGATCGCGGTTGGTACAGCGCTCCAGTCGGCTATGCGGATTGCGAAGGAGGTGGCGAATTCTACGCCGCATTGCGCTCGGCGCTTCTGCGCGGAAGTGAAGCGCGGCTGTTCGCCGGAGCGGGCGTCGTCGACGGGTCGGAACCCGAAGCCGAGCTCAGGGAGACCCGACTCAAACTGCGCGCCATGCTCGCCCCGCTGATGGAGATCTGAATTGCGCGCCGACACAAAATCCAGCGCAATCCCGGATGTTGGCGCCAACCCGGCCCACCTCTTTGCCGCGGCGCTCGTCGATGAGCTCGCCCGCGCGGGTGTGCGGGAAGTCTGCATCTGCCCCGGTTCCCGCTCGACGGCGCTCGCGATTGCCGCAGCCCAGCACCCTTCGCTCCGCTGTTGGTCACAGATCGACGAGCGCTCCGCCGGTTTTTTTGCGCTGGGCGCCGCGAAGGCGACCCGCGGGCCTGCCGCACTCGTCTGCACATCCGGTACGGCGGCCGCGAACTTCTACCCCGCGGTGATCGAGGCCTACCACGCCCGCGTGCCGCTGGTGGTGCTCAGCGCCGATCGGCCGCCCGAACTGCGCGAATGGGGCGCGGGGCAGACGATCGACCAGGTTCGGCTGTACGGCACGCACGTGCGTTGGTTTGTCGAGACCACCGAGCCCAACGCCGACCCGCGCATGCTGAGATATGCGCGTGAGGTGGGTTGCCGCGCAGTCGCCGAGGCCTGGGGCCCACCGGCGGGCCCCGTCCACCTCAATCTTCCCTTCCGCGACCCGCTCGCGCCGACCCCCGCCTCGGGCGAGTCGGAGATTGCGGCCAGCGCTCGCGGCACCCATCGGTACACCCGAGTTTGTCGGAGTGTCCAGGCTCCGCGCCCCGAAGACGTCGAGCGGCTCGCCGAACTCGCGCACGCATGTGAACGCGGTGTGATCGCGTGTGGCCCGATGGACGCGCGACCGGAACTCTGCGTCGCGGTTGCTGAGCTCGGCTCGCTGCTGGGCTGGCCGATCCTCGCGGATTCGACGTCGCAGCTGCGATCTGGCGCGCACAACGCGGGAGGCCCCATTCTGGGGAATTCGGATCTCTTTCTGCGAGATGAGTTGGTTGCCCGCGCGTTCGAGCCCGACGTCGTGGTGCGTTTCGGCGCTGCGCCGACCAGCAAGTCGCAGCGTCTCTGGCTCGAGGCGCATCCGCCGGAGCATCTGATCCTCGTCGATCCAGAGGCGGCCTGGAGCGATCCGAGCCAGCTCGCCTCGCTGGTCTTCCGGGTCGATCCGCTGGCGCTTTGCGACGCGCTGATCCGGCGTGTAGCGGGGTCGAGGGGCGAATCCCGCTGGTTGCAGCGCGTCCTGCGCGCCGAGCGTTGCACGGCGGATGTCGTCGAGAAGCTCGTCGCCGATGAGCGCGAATTCTTCGAACCGCGCGCGATTCGCGAACTCGCCGCGGGCTTGCCCGATGGCGCGATTCTATACGTGTCGAACAGCATGCCGGTGCGCGACCTCGATGCCTTTCTACCGGTTTCGAATCGACCGATGCGGGTGCTCTCGAATCGCGGCGCCAACGGTATCGACGGCATGATCTCGAGCGCGCTAGGCGTCGCGGCATCGCAGGCTCAGCAGGTCGTGCTGCTCACCGGGGATCTCGCGCTGCTCCATGATGTGGGTGCGCTGCAAGCTGCTCGGCGTCATTCCCTGAATCTCACGATCGTGGTATTCGACAACGACGGCGGTGGAATCTTCTCGTATCTGCCCGTCGCCGATCGAGTGGATCCGGATGTTTTTGAAGCGCACTTCCGGACGCCTCACGGCGCGGATCTCGGGGATATCGTCGCGGGTTTCGGAGCGGGGTTTGCGCGCGCCAGTTCGTGGGAACACTTCCGCGCATCCTTCAAGAGCGCGCTTGACACACCCGGCGTCTCGGTTGTCGAGATTCCCGTGGATCGCGACCGAAGCGTCTCCCACCACCGGGAGATCGATCGCCGCGTAAGCGAAGCGCTCGCTCGAGACGGATTGGGAGAGCCACTCGATCGCGGCGGCGTGGCTGATACGCGGCTTCACCAAACCGGGAATCCACAAGCGTGAAGGAGGTACACGCGATCGACGCGGGCGGTGTTCAGCTTCACGTAGAGGAAACGGGGAGCGGGACGCCTGTCGCGCTGCTCCACGGCTTCAGCGGCTCGGCGCGCGCAATGGCGTGCATCGCAGAGGGTTTGAGCGATACGCGTCGGACGCTCTCGATCGACCTCGTCGGTCATGGGCGAAGTGCCGCTCCCCGAGACGCCGCCGCCTATTCGATGTCGGCGTGTGTCGACCAGCTCGCAGCGGCTCTCGATGAGCTGAACGTGCGCGACGCTCATTGGATCGGATATTCGATGGGCGGGCGCGCGGTGCTCGCGTTTTGTGTCGCTCATCCCGCGCGCGTGAAGTCCGCGCTGCTGGTCGGAGCGAGCGCAGGTATCCGCGACCCTCAACAGCGTGCGGATCGCATGCTCGCCGACGAGGCGCTCGCAGCGCGCATCGAACGCGACGGCGTCGCGGCGTTCGTGGACTTCTGGGTTTCGCAGTCATTCCTGGTCGACGAGCAGCGGTTGGGCGCGCGCGGCGTTGCCGAGGCCCGGAAGTTGCGGTTGGGGAACTCCGCGCGAGGACTCGCGGCGAGTCTGCGCGGAATGGGATCGGCTGCGCAGCCGCCGCTACACGGCGCGCTGGCCCGCGTCGGCATTCCGATCTGTCTGGCCGTTGGCGAGGAAGATGCGAAGTTTCGGGCTCTCGCCGCAGAATTGTCCCAGGAGCTGCCGAACGCGCGGGTCGAAATCGTGCCCGGGGCGGGGCATGCGGCCCACACCGACAATCCCGCGGCGTTTCTCGGATTGGCGCGGCGCTTTCTCGCAGAAGTGGAAGCCCGAGACACGCCGCCGCTATTCGCCGCAGATGCGGCACCCCCTACTCAGATGAGGACGACATGAGCGCAGTCAGCTGGAAGACGGTCAAGAACTACACCGATATACGATTCGAGAAGAGCGAAGAGGGAATCGCAAAGATCACGATAGCGCGCCCAGAGGTGCGCAACGCCTTTCGGCCGTGCACGGTGAAGGAATTGATCGACGCATTCATGTGCGTGCGCGAAGATTCCAGCGTGGGTGTCGTACTGCTTACCGGTGAAGGGCCGGACGCCTTCTGTTCGGGCGGCGATCAAAGGGTGCGCGGAAGCGCCGGATACGTCGGAGAAGATGGCGTACCCCGCCTGAATGTATTGGATCTCCAGCGCTTGATCCGGACGCTCCCCAAGCCCGTGATCGCGCTCGTGGCCGGCTACGCGATCGGCGGAGGTCACGTCCTGCATCTCGTCTGCGATCTCAGCATCGCGGCCGAGAACGCCCGCTTCGGACAGACGGGGCCGCGGGTCGGAAGTTTCGATGGCGGATTTGGCGCTTCCTACCTGGCCCGGGTCGTCGGACAGAAGAAGGCCCGCGAAATCTGGTTCCTGTGCCGGCAATACGACGCAAAGCAGGCGCTCGACATGGGGCTGGTGAATGAAGTGGTTGCGCTCGATGCACTCGAACAAACCGGCGTCGATTGGGCGCGCGAGATCCTGCAGAACAGCCCGATGGCAATTCGCTGTCTGAAGGCGGCACTGAACGCGGATTGCGACGGGCAGGCCGGCCTCCAGGAACTCGCGGGCAACGCGACGATGCTCTTCTACATGAGTGAGGAGGGGCAGGAGGGTCGCGACGCCTACCTCGAAAAGCGGGCGCCCGATTTCTCGCGATTTCCGTGGCTTCCGTAGAGGCATCGCCCGCCGCTTTCCGGGGCTGGGGGCCCTGGCTGCTCGCTGCGCGGCTGCGAACGCTTCCCGTGGCGGCGGCGCCGGTGGCGGTCGGGACCGCGCTGGCGGTTGCGAACGGGCAGGGGCACGCCTTGCCCGCCTGTGCTGCACTGCTGGGTGCGCTGTTGATCCAGATCGGTGCGAACTTTGCGAACGATGTCTTCGATTTCGAGCGCGGAGCCGATACGGAGGCTCGAATCGGACCGCCGCGCGCCGCCCAGCTCGGCTTGCTGACGCCGCGACAGATGAAGACTGGAACCGCACTGGCGTTCGGATGTGCCGCGCTCGTCGGCCTCTACCTGGTCGGCGTCGGCGGTTGGCCGATTGCACTGATCGGCATCCTTTCGATCGCAGCCGGCCTCGCGTACACCGGGGGCCCATTCGCGTTTGGCTATCACGGCCTCGGCGACGTCGCGGTCTTCGCGTTCTTCGGTATCGCCGCGGTCTGCGGGACCTACTATGTCCAGGTGCTGACGCTGCCTCCGATCGCATTCGTGGGATCGCTTCCGATCGGCGCCTTCGCGACGGCGGTTCTCGTCGTCAACAACCTGCGCGACGTAGATACCGATCGCAGCGTTGGCAAGCGCACACTCGCCGTGCGCTTCGGTCGGCGGATGGCTCGCCTCGAGTATGCGGGACTGTTCGTCTTCGCCTACGCAATGTTGCCCGGGCTCTGGCTCGCCGGGGCTTCGCGCGCCGCGATGCTGTTTCCTCTCGCAACCCTTCCGTTTGCGGTGTTGTTGATCCGCACGGTGTCGACGACCAGCGACGGTCCGACGCTGAACACCGCACTTGCCCGGACCGCGGCGCTCGAGGTCGTCTTCGCGGCGCTCCTGGCCGCCGGGCTGCTCGCATGAAGATCGCGCGCGCCACGTTGACCCGGGTTCGACTTCGCCTGCGCGCGCCGCTCGCGACAGCGCGGGGCCTGATCGACAGCCGGGAGGGCGCGCTGCTCGCGCTCACGAGCGAGTCCGGCCTGTCCGGCCACGGCGAGACCTTGCCCCTGGCGGGGTTTAGCGACGAAACTCCCGATCGGGCCGCCGGGACGCTGGCGGGATTGGCGCGGGTGCTGATCGGGCGCGAGGTCGAGGATCTCGAGGCGTTGCTCGACATGGTCGAGGCGCTGGCTCCCGAAGCGCCGACGACGCGTGCGGCTGTGGACGTCGCGCTCTTCGATCTGGCGGCCCGCGCCCAGGGAGTCGGCGTCGCTGCGATGCTCGCGCGATCCGAACAGCCACGCGCGCGAGTCGAGGTGAGCGCACTCGTGTGTGGAGAGCGCCCTGAGATCGTCCATCGACAAGCGTCGGCCGCAGTCGCGGAAGGCTATCGAACCGTCAAGCTCAAGGTCGGCGCCCTTGCGCTCGAGCGCGACGAGGCGCGAGTCGCGGCGGCGCGGGAGGCCGTCGGAACGGAGACGAAGATTCGCCTCGATGCGAATGGCGGCTGGAAGGAGCGAGAGGCCGAGCAGGCGATCGCGCGCTTCGCGCCCCATCGGATCGAGCTGCTCGAGCAGCCCGTCGATGCGCGCGATCTGGGCGGGCTCGCGCGCCTGTCTGCGGGATCGCCGATCCCGATCGCAGCCGACGAAGCACTCGCCGGAGGTTACGCGCTCGATGAGATCTTCGCGCGCGCGGCAGCGAGCATCCTGATCCTCAAGCCCGCCGCACTGGGAGGTTTGCGCGCCTCGCAACGGATCGCCGCTCGCGCTCGCGCGGCCGGTTGGGGTGTGGTCGTGACCTCCGCGCTCGATTCCGCGCTGGGCCTCGCAGCGGCGCTCCAGCTCGCCGCAGCGCTTCCGGGGCCGCACCTCGCAGCAGGCCTCGCGACCGGCGCTCTGCTCGATTGCGATCTCGCGAACGCTGCGTCGCCGATCGACGGAGCGCTCTGCTTGTCCGATGCACCCGGGATCGGCGTGGCTCCGCTGCGCGATCGCCTCGCTCGCTGTGCGCTGGGAAGGGCCGAGGAGATCACCTCGTGATTCCGAATCTCGCCCAACTCGCGGAGCGCGCGCGAACCTCGACCGGCCGCCCCGCGCTCTTCGCGGCGGAACGGGCGATCGATTACCGCGAACTCGCGAGCCGTGTGAGCGAAACCGATCGAGGACTCGAGGCGCTCGGAGTCGGCAGCGGTGATGTCGTCGCGGTGCTGCTCGAAAACGGGCTCGCGTTCGCCGAAATCCTTCACGCAATCGCGCGGCGCGGCGCGATCCTCTTGCCGTTGAACACGCGTTTGACGCCGCGGGAGCTCGCCCTTCAGCTCGAAGAGAGCGGCGCGCGGCTGCTGATTCACGGATCGGGGCCGCTTGCCGATCTGGCCGCGAAGAGCTCCGTGCGGATCGAAGCGGGCAGAAGCATCGATCGCTTTGAGGCCGAGTCGGGCGCGGCGCCGGCCCTCGCCGCCATGACTGCGGCTCGAACTGGAACGCAGACCGATCCGACGCAAATCGATCCCGCCCGCCCGCTCGCGCTCATCTACACATCGGGAACGACGGGCTCGCCAAAAGGCGCGCTGCTCTCGCACCGCAATCTGTTCTGGAACGCGATCGGATCGGCGATCCATCTCGGTGTGATGCCAGAGGATCGCTGGCTCGTCTGCATGCCGCTGTTTCACGTTGGAGGCCTGTCGATCCTGCTCCGTTCTGCGCTGTATGGGAGCGCGGCCATCCTGCACGAGCGCTTTGATCCGGATGCTGTCAATCTCGCACTCGACGAAGAAGGCGTCACGCTCGTGTCGTGGGTTCCCACCATGTTGGAGCGCGTGCTCGCCGCGCGGGGTGGACGCCGGGCGCCGCGCTCACTGCGCTGCGTGCTGCTCGGCGGAGGGCCCGCACCGCGAGACCTCATCGAGCGCGCGAGATCCCAGGGGTTTCCAATTGCGGCCACATATGGCCTGACGGAAGCGTCGTCGCAGGTTGCCACGCAACTGCCGACGCTCGCAGCGTCTGCAGGCGCTTCGGGCCTGTGCCCGATCTTCGGGATCCAGTTGAACACGATCGACGGCGACGGGAAGTCCGTTCGAGGGCGGCCCGGAGAGATCCTCGTGCGCGGCCCGACGGTGATGGAAGGCTACTGGAATCGACCGCAGGAGAGCGAGCGTGCGCTGCGCGGCGGTTGGCTTCACACTGGCGACATCGGCGTCCTCGATCCTGCGGGGGCGCTCGAGGTTCTGGAGCGACGCTGCGATCTCATCATCTCTGGCGGTGAGAACATCTATCCCACGGAAATCGAGAGGGTTCTGCTCGAGCACCCGGCGGTCCTCGAAGCGGCAGTTGCCGGCCGCGTGGATGCGGATTACGGACAGCGACCGATTGCGCGGCTGGTTGCTGCCCCCGGCCAACGTCTCGATCCGGTCGACATCCGCCGTTTTTGTGTAGATCGCCTCGCGGGCTACAAGATTCCCGTGGATTTTGTGATCGTCAATGCACTCCCGCGCAACGCTACGGGCAAACTCGCGCGAGAGCGCATCGCGTGATGGAGGGAATTCCATGTACGAAGGTGGGTGTCTTTGTGGCGCGCTCCGCTTCAGCGCGGCGGTTCGCCCGATCGACGCGGGCTACTGTCATTGCAAGCTCTGCCAGCGCTCGACGGGAGCGCCGGTTCTCGCCTGGGCGTCGTTTCCGGTCGAAGCATTCGCCTATACGAAAGGCCGCGCCACGCGCTACGCCTCCTCTGCCTGGGGGCATCGGGAGTTCTGCAACCTCTGTGGGACGCAGATCTGCTATCGCAAGACCGATGCCGCGACGACGGTCGACGTAAATGTGGGCAGCATGGACAATCCGGCGGAATTCCCCCCGGAGCACCATCTCTACTTCAAGGATCGAATTTCGTGGTTCGATACCGCCGACGACCTGCCGCGCAACGCGGAGTCGGCGCCCGGTGCCGAGTAGCGTTCGGCGATTCATCGATCGGGTTTGAGCGCAGATGAACGAGGAACGCTGCCGCTTCGCGCCCACGACCTCCGGGCCCGCCCACCCGGGTACGCTGCTGGCTGCGCTGCTCTGCTGGCTCGATGCGCGCAACCGCGGAGCGACGCTATCGCTGCGACTCGAAGACGTCGACACGACCCGATGTACACCCGAAAGCGCCGACGACATGCGCGCTGCGCTCGAGTGGTTTGGTCTCGATTGGGACGCGGTTTGGCTGCAGAGTGCGAATCGCAGCTCGCACGAAGCTGCTCTCGATCGGCTCGCAGATCGTGGGGTGCTGTACCCGTGCGGGTGCAGTCGGCGTGAGATCAAGCAGTCTGGCGAGCGCGCGGCAGACGGCGGATGGCGCTATTCGGGTCTCTGCCGGGAAAGGCCACTTCCAGAGGCCGGTTGGCGCGCCGTTCGGGAGACGTTGCGTTTGCGTCTGCTTTCGGAGCGCATCCACCCCGAAGATGAAGGTGGAGTCGATCTCGCGCAGAATCCCGCCATCGAAATGGGGGATCCCGTGCTACTCGGTCGAAGCGGAGGACTCGCCTATCACCTCGCCTCCGTTGTCGATGACGGCTGTCAGCAGATCACGCGCGTGGTGCGCGGCCGGGATCTCGCTGCGTCAACCGCGGTTCACGTCGCGCTGCAGCGACTCCTCGATCTACCAACTCCCGCCTATCGACATCACTTTCTGTTGCTCGAAGAAAGTGGGGGCAAGCTCGCAAAGCTCCACGGCGCGGTGGGTTGGCGCGAATTGCGCGGGCGTTACGCGCCCGACGCGCTCTGCGGCCTGCTGGCCGCGGCGGCTGGCTTGATCGACGCGGCGGTTCCGATGCGCCCTCGGGAATTGCTAGCGACCTTCGATTGGAAGCGGGTTCGCGACAGGGACCTCTTGATGCACTGGACGGGCGAGCGCCTCGTGCATCCGATCTGAACCGGGTCGGTGTCGGAGATCCGCCTCGACCCAAGAAGGCCCCGTGAATCCGGTCAGACGGCGGCAATTCGCACGAGGGTGCCGTGCACGCTAGAACTTTCGCCCATGTCGGCGCGTTCGCCCGAGTTGAGGACGTTCACGTTGCTCGTGCTGGGCTCGAGCCGCGGCCAGCGGCCTTTGTGGGCCAATGCGACGCCTCTCGTGACGATGTCGGAACAGCGGATGCGCAGCTCGATCTCGCCAACCGGACTCGAGACGATCGCCATCTCGCCATCTTCGAGTTCGAATGCCTTCGCGTCTTCGGGATTCAGGTAGATACAGGCGGGTCCGATCTTGCGGAGCACATTCGCGTCGTTTCCGTAGCTGTCGTTCATCAGCCACTCACTCGCGGGCGAAAGCAACCGGAGTTGGCCGGCTTCGGGTCGGGCATCGGCGTGGGGCTGTGGAACGCGCGGGTGTCCGTTGGTTTCGGCGCTCGCGGAGGCGATTTCGACGCGCCCGGAGGGCGTCGGAAACTTCCGATCCGCAAAGCGAATCACCGGGTCGGGGAATGGGTCGATCGTGCCGCGCTTGGCGAGTTCGTCGAAACCGAAGCCGAGCCCGGTCCGGGACAGCACCACGTCGAGAATCGCCCGATCGCCTTCGTAGAGCTCAGGCTCCCGGTATCCCATCGCGCGCGAGAGCCTGCGAAAGATTTCGGGGTTCGGCAGCGCTTCGCCGGGTGGATCCTCGACCTTCACCTGTGCGGAGACGTAGAGGTGGAAATACGGAGTCACGAGGTCGTCGAATTCGAGAAAGCTCGCGGCCGGCAGCACGATGTCCGCGAATTCTGCGGTGTCGGTCTGAAACAGGTCGACGACGACCGTGAATAGATCCTCACGCGAGAGCGCCTCGCGCAGCGCCCGCTGACGCGGCGCGGAAGCCGCCACGTTCATGTTCCAGCAAAAGAACGCGCGGGCGCGCTCGGAATCTGCGAGTGCGTCGGCGAGATCCATGTGGCTGAGCGTCGGGGTTGGCGCGCGTTTCAGCTGGGCGGCGCTCACGTAGTCGGAGTCGATGTTGCGCGGGCCGTCGCCGTTGAGATAGCAGATTCCCGCGCCGGGCTTGCCGAGATTTCCCGTGATCGCGGGGAGGATCGCGCAGGCGCGCATCACATTTCCACCGTGGGGTTGGCGTTGGAGGCCCTGACCCAGCCAGAGCAGCGACGGACCCGCCGCGTAGTGATGCGCCGCCTCTTCGATTGCGGCGACCGGGACACCGGTCACTTCCGCGGTCCGGTGGGGTGTCGCCGCTTCGATCAGAGGTTCGATCTCTTCCCACCCGACGGTGTGCGCCGATATGAAGTCTTCGTCGATCAGGCCCGCGCGGCGGATCACGTGCATCATGCCGAACGCGAGCGCCGCATCCGTTCCGGGGAACGGCTGCAGATGAATGTCCGCTTGTTCGGCGGTGGGATGGCGTATCGGATCGACGACGATCAGCGTCGCAGCCGTTTCTCTCAACCATTGAGAATGGGCGTGCGGAGCCGACGCGGAGGGATTGGCGCCCCAAACCACCACGCAGCGGCTGTCCGCGATCGTCTTTGGGTCGAAGCCGTCGACCGAGGTTCCGAGTACGTAGGTCAGGGCTTCGTGCCCCGCCTTGTTGCAGATCGTATCCGGCTCGACTTCCGTGGCGCCGAGGCGATGGAAGAAGCGCAGCGGGAATTCGCTCGCGAGCAGCGAACACGTGCCCGTGTAATGAGCGTGGAAGACGGACTCCGGCCCGTGACTTTCGATCGCCCGCTCGAGGTTCGCCGCGATTTCCGCGAGCGCATCGTCCCACGAGATGGGTTCGAAGCCGCCGCCTGGTTTCGAACCGCGGCGCCGAAGCGGACGCTGGAGTCGCGCCTCGGGATCGCGCCAGACTCCGTTGTAGGCGAGCGCGCATTTCTGGCAGAGTTTGCCGCGGCTGACGGGATGATCCGGGTCGCCGAGCACCCGGGTGACGCGCCCAGCCGTCCGTTCGACGACGATTCCGCAGCCGTCGTAGCAGTCTCGGGGGCAGGAGGTGCGGATTTGCTCCGTCATCGCCCAGCCAGGGTAGCGCGCGCCGCCACTTCGCCGGGAGGCGAGCGGGAGAGAGGGTATGGAGTGCCCGACCGCTCTTCCCCGAGGCCCGCTTCAGCTCGAAAAACGGAGCTTGACCGCGATTTGGGGTTGTCCGTATCCTAGGCGGACCGAGGTTCTTGGCCCCGCGGGGTGACGAGGCTCCCGGGGAGCCGCGCACTTACCCGACAGAGAAGATCGAGCCGATGAGAGATTTACTTCCACATGCTGGCGCTAAACGGAACCCCGATCTCCGTCGTGGTCGCGGACAAGAGTTCTCTGGTTCGCGCGGGACTCCAGGGTTTGCTCAACGAAGACGAGCGCTTCGAGCTCGTCGGCATGGCCGAGAACGGTGAGCAGTTCCTGGCCCTCGTCGATCGGCGGCCATTCCAGGTCGGCATCGTCGGTTGGGTAATGCCCGGGATTGGAGGTCGCGGCGTGCTCGATAGCCTGCGCGACCGGTCGGACGCGCCGCGCGTCGTGATCTATACGGGAGACCCGAGCAGCGACATCCCGCGCCAGGCGATGCGGCTCGGCGGGGCGGGCTACTGCTCGAAGAGCGAGCCCCCGAGCCAATTGCTCGACAGCGTCGCTCGGGTCGCGACGGGGCAGATGATATTTCCGTTCGTAGATGTTCGAGGGCTCCACAGCTGCCCGCTGTCGTCACTGACGCCGCGAGAGCGCGAGTTGTTGGCGGCGCTCAGCGAGGGGAACAGCAATGCGCAACTCGCGGCCCGCTTCGAGATCTCGGTCCAGACGGTGAAGTTCCACCTCAAGAACGTCTACGAGAAGCTTGGGATCGGCAATCGCGCGCAGGCGGTTGCGCTCTACGTCTCCGAGAACAGCTAGGACCTACCCATTCGGGTGGTTTTTCGCCTGTCCAAATGATTTCATGGATCGACCCGGTTGGGCGTTCATGCTCGACATCTTTTTCACGTAGGGTGTTGACCCAGCACCAGCTTCGATCCAGCTACGGCCCCAAACCACGCGGTGAGAATCTCATGAGCGAAGACCAGACCCCGCAGATCCTGGCAGCCCTGCGCAGCGCCACCGAGTCTGCCGCGCGCGCGGCCTTCGATCAGATTGGCAGCGGGCTCGCAGAACGCGTGGATGGAGCGGCCGCGCGCGCGATGAGCGAGGCGTTGGCTCGGCTTCCGTTTGCGGTTCGCATCGCGGCCGGAGAGGGTCGAGAGGCGGAGGTGTCGAGTCTTTACAACGGCCAGATCATCGGCGGTGATCAGCGGGATCCCGCATTCGACCTCGCCGTCGACCCCGGTGAGGGGACCACCTATCTCGCCGATGGGCTCACCAACGCGATGACCGTGCTCGCGCTCGCGCCTTTGGG
>Ga0326597_10003451_pt1 | contig 22805 bp, 19 predicted proteins | sample RVTome_12_FD_203789 | JGI IMG/M metagenome (GOLD analysis project Ga0326597, IMG submission 203789) | Soil microbial communities from uranium-contaminated site in the Upper Colorado River Basin, Wyoming, United States - RVT100D185 | ecosystem: Environmental > Terrestrial > Soil > Contaminated >...
ACGAGATCCGCTCGCCGACGCCGTATTTGGCGATCGCCGCAAGCGTGTCGCCGCCGCCCGCGATCGAGTAGGCCTGCGATTGCGCGATCGCGCGCGCGATCGCCTCGGTACCCTTGCCGAACTGGTCGTGCTCGAACACGCCCAGCGGGCCGTTCCAGACGATGGTGCCGGCCTGCTTCAGGCGCTCGCCGAGCAGCGCCGCGGTCCGCGGCCCGATGTCGAGGATCAGATCGTCCGCGGCGACCTCGTTCGCGTCCTTCACGCTCGCCTTGGCGTCGGCCGCGAGCGCCTTCGCCACCACCACGTCGACGGGGATCGGCACCTCGGCGCCGCGCTGCTTCATCGCCTGCATGATTTCCCCCGCTTCGGCCGCGAGGTCGGGCTCGGCGAGCGATTTGCCGATCGGCAGGCCGGCCGCGAGCATGAACGTGTTGGCGATGCCGCCGCCGACGATCAGTTGGTCGACCTTTGCGGCGAGCGCGGCGAGGATGGTGAGCTTGGTCGAGACCTTCGAGCCGGCGACGATCGCCACGAGCGGCCGCGCCGGCCGCGCCAGCGCCTTGCCGAGCGCATCGAGCTCGGCCGCGAGCAGCGGCCCCGCGCAGGCGACCGGCGCGAACCGCGCCGCGCCGTGGGTGCTCGCTTCGGCACGGTGCGCGGTGCCGAAGGCGTCGTTCACGTAGACGTCGCACAGCGCGGCGATCTTCTTCGCGAGGGTCTCGTCGTCCGCCTTCTCGCCTTTGTTGACGCGGCAGTTCTCGAGCATCACCACTTCGCCCGGCCCGATCTCGACGCCCTCCACCCAGTCGGCCTTGACCGGCACCGCGCGCCCGAGCAGCTCGCCGAGGCGCCTGGCCACCGGGGCGAGCGAGTCCTGCGGCCGCAGCACGCCTTCCTTGGGGCGACCGAGATGCGAGGTGACCATGACCGCCGCGCCCTGCTCGAGGGCACGCCGGATCGCGGGCACCGAGGCGCGGATGCGGGTGTCGTCGGTGACGTTGCCGGCATCGTCCTGCGGCACGTTCAGGTCGGCGCGGATGAGCACGCGCTTGCCCCCGAGCTCGAGGTCGGTCATGCGCTTGAAGCGCATGACGCTACTTCGCGTTCATCAGCGCAACCGTCGTGTCGAGCATGCGGTTGCTGAAGCCCCACTCGTTGTCGTACCACGCGGTGACTTTCACGAGCGTCCCGTTGCAGACCTTGGTGAGCGTCGCATCGAAGATCGAGCTCGCCGGATTGTGGTTGAAGTCCGAGGACACCAGCGGGTCCTGGTTGACCTCGAGCACGCCCTTGAGGTCCTTCGTCGAGGCGTCCTTGACCGCCTTGTTCACCTCCTCGACCGAGGTCGCTCTCTTGGCGACGAAGGACAGGTCGACCACCGAGACATTGATGGTGGGCACGCGGATGGCGAACCCGTCGAGCTTGCCGTTCAAGTGCGGCAGCACCAGGCCCACCGCCGCCGCGGCGCCCGTCTTGGTCGGGATCATGTTCTGCGAGGCCGAGCGCGCCCGGCGCAGGTCCTTGTGATAGACGTCGGTCAGCACCTGGTCGTTGGTGTAGGCGTGCACCGTGGTCATCAGCCCCGCGACCACGCCGATGCGCTCATCGAGCGCCTTGACGAGCGGCGCCAGGCAGTTCGTCGTGCACGAGGCGTTCGAGATCACCGTGTCGCTCGCCTTGAGCGCCTTGTCGTTCACGCCGAACACGATCGTGCGATCGACGTCCTTGTCGCCGGGCGCGGAGATGATCACCTTCTTGGCGCCGGCGGCGATGTGCGCGCCGGCCTTCGCCTTGCTGGTGAACAGCCCCGTGCACTCGAGCACCACGTCGACGCGGAGCGCCTTCCACGGCAGCTTCGCCGGATCGCGCTCGGCCACCACCTTGATGCGATCGCCGTTCACCACCAGCGAGTCGCCGTCGACTTCGACGGTGCCCTTGAACGGGCCGTGCGCGGTGTCGTGCTTGAGCAGGTGCGCGTTGGTCTGCGCATCGCCCAGGTCGTTGATGGCGACGAACTTGAGGTCGTGCTTCTTTCCTTCCTCGTAGTGCGCGCGCAGGATGTTCCTGCCGATACGGCCGAAGCCGTTGATGGCGACGTGGATGGTCATGTGCGTTCCCCGTTGATCGCGGCCTAGCGCAGCACGCCCTTGACGGCGGCCACGACGTTGTCCGCGGTGAATCCGAAATGCTTGTACAGGTCCGGGGCCGGCGCCGACTCGCCGAAGCGGTCGATGCCCACCACCGCGCCCTCGAGCCCGACGTACTTGCGCCAATAGTCGCTGACCCCGGCCTCGACCGCGACCCGCGGCACGCCGCGCGGCAGCACGTCGTCGCGGTACGCCGCCTCCTGGCGGTCGTACTGGGTGCACGAGGGCATCGACACGACGCGCACCGGCACGCCGCCCTCGGCGAGCAGCTTCTGCGCCGCGAGCGCGATCGGCACTTCCGAGCCCGTCGCGATCAGCACGGCCCGAGGCGCTGCGCTCGCCTCCGAGAGCACGTAGCCGCCGCGGCGCACGTTGGCGAGCGCCGCCGCATCGCGCCTGGCGAAGGCGACGTTCTGACGCGAGAAGAGCAGCGCCGTGGGACCGTTCTTTCGATCCAGCGCCGCGGCCCAGGCCACCGCGCTCTCTACCGTGTCACAGGGCCGCCACACCTCCATGTTCGGAATGAGGCGCAGACTCGCCGCGTGCTCCACGGGCTGGTGCGTCGGTCCGTCCTCGCCCAGCCCGATCGAGTCGTGCGTGAACACGTACACCACCCGCACGCCCATCAGCGCCGCCATGCGCAGCGCATTGCGGGCGTAGTCCGAGAAGACCAGGAACGTGCCGCCGTACGGGATGTGCCCGCCGTGCAGCGCGATGCCGTTCATCACGGCGCACATGCCGAATTCGCGCACGCCGTAGAAAACGTAGTTGCCACCGCCTTCGCGGCCGAGCGGCCTGGAGCCCTTGACCATCGTGAGGTTCGAGCCGGCGAGATCCGCCGAGCCGCCGACCAGCTCCGGCATGAGCGGTGAGATCGACTCGAGCACCAGCTGCGAAGCCTTGCGGGTGGCGAGCGTCTCGGCCTTGGCGTCGAACGCCTTCACCAGCTGCTCCATGTAGGCGGCGAAGCCTACCGGCAGATCGCCCGCCGTGCGGCGCCGGAACTCGGTGGCAAGCTCGGGCTGCGCCGCCTCGTACTGGGCGAACGTCTTCTTCCAGCGCCGCTCGGCCGCGGCGCCGCGCCGGCGCGCGTTCCACGCCTCGTAGAGCCGCTTCGGAATCTCGAAGGACGGATGGCTCCAGCCGATCGCCTCGCGCGTGGCGGCGACTTCCTTCTCGCCGAGCGGCGCGCCGTGCGCCGCCCCGGTGTTGGCCTTGTTGGGCGCGCCCTTGGCGATCGTCGTCTTCGCGCAGATCAGGCTCGGGCGAGAGGTATCGCGCTTGGCGCGCAGCAGCGCACGGTGCATGGCCTGCTCGTCATGGCCATCGACACCCGGAATCACCTGCCAGCCATAGGCGGCGAAGCGCTTGGGCACGTCGTCGGTGTACCACTGGCGGATCTGGCCCTTGTCCGAGTCGATCGAGATGCCGTTGTCGTCGTAGATCGCGATCAGCTTGCCCAGGCCCAGGGTGCCGGCGAGCGCGCACGACTCGTGCGAGACGCCCTCCATCATGCAGCCGTCGCCCATCAGCACGTAGGTGTGGTGATCGACGATTTCCATGCCCGGCCGGTTGAACTCGGCGGCGAGCAGCCGCTCGGCGATCGCCATGCCCACGGCGTTCGAGATGCCCTGCCCGAGCGGCCCGGTGGTGGTCTCGACGCCCGGAGCGAGGCCGTGCTCGGGGTGGCCGGGGGTCTTCGAGCCGAGCTGGCGGAAGCGCTTGAGCTCCGCCATCGGCAGGTCGTAGCCGGTGAGGTGCAAGAGCGCGTAGAGCAGCATCGAGCCATGGCCGTTCGAGACCACGAAGCGGTCGCGATTCGCCCAGGCGGGATCGGCAGGATTGTGGCGCAGGTGGCGCGTCCAGAGCGCCACGGCGATCTCGGCCATGCCCATCGGCATGCCGGGATGCCCGGAGTTCGCGACCTGCACGGCGTCCATGGCGAGCGCGCGCAACGAGTTCGCCAGCTCGTGGGATGCAACGGAAGATGTGCCTCGGGTCGGGGAATCGGTCGTCACAGTGGTATTCAGGTTCATGATGGCGTCGAAAGGGTGCGGGATCGGCATTCGCCGCCTCCGCGGCCGGGGAGGCCGCGGAAAGCGTGGATTATCCTAGAAACGCTCCGCGAGGGCCAAGGCGGAGTGCAAAACGCGCCTGCGCCCCGGGGGCGTCACGCCGCGCGCAGCGGTGCGCGCGGGTAGCGCTGCGCCATGCGCTCGAGCGGCACCGGCGCGATGCGCGGCGCCTGCCCCGCGCAGCCGAAGGCCTCGAAGCGTGCCTTGCACAACGCACGTGCCGCGAGCATCGCTTCCTTGAGGAACTTGCGCGGGTCGAACTCGGTAGGGTCCTGCGCCATCGCGCGGCGCATGGCGCCGGTCATGGCGAGCCGGATGTCCGTGTCGATGTTGATCTTGCGCACGCCGTGGCGGATGCCTTGCTGAATCGCCTCCACCGGCACGCCGTAGGTTTCCTTGATCGCGCCGCCGTGCGCGCGGATCGTCTCGAGCCACTCCTGCGGCACGCTCGAGGAGCCGTGCATCACCAGATGCGTACCCGGCAGCCGGTCGTGGATCTCCCGGATCCGGTCCATGGCGAGCACTTCGCCCGAAGGCTGACGCGAGAACTTGTAAGCGCCATGCGAGGTGCCGATCGCCACGGCGAGCGCGTCGACCCCGGTCTGGCGCACGAACTCGCCCGCCTGCGCCGGATCAGTCAGAAGCTGGTCGCGCATCAAGTGCCCCGCGGCACCGACGCCATCCTCCTCGCCCGCCTGCCCCGTCTCGAGCGAGCCGAGACACCCGAGCTCGCCTTCCACGGATACGCCCACCGCGTGCGCCATCTCGACCACCTGGCCCGTCACGCGCAGGTTGTACTCGTAGCTCGCAGGCGTCTTCATGTCCTCGAGCAGCGAGCCGTCCATCATCACGCTGGTGAACCCCGAGCGGATCGCCGACTGGCATACCGCCGGGCTCGCGCCATGGTCCTGGTGCAGCACCACGGGGATGTGCGGGTAGCTTTCCACCGCCGCCTCGACCATGCGGCGCAGGAACGGCTCGCCGGCATATTTCCGAGCGCCCGCCGAGGCCTGCAAGATCACCGGGCTCGCGGTCTCGTCGGCCGCCTGCATGATGGCCTGGATCTGCTCCAGATTGTTGATGTTGAACGCCGGTACGCCGTAGGCATGCTCGGCGGCGTGCTCGAGCAGCTGTCGCAGCGAGATCAGGGACATGATTGCGCCTCCTGGATGGGTAAGCGGGGGGTGCGCTCGCGCCCGAGCGCCTGGTGCTTGCGGTCGATCAGCCGCCAGATCATCGGCGTGAAAACCAGCTGCATGGCGAGATCCATCTTGCCGCCCGGGCACACGATGGTGTTGGGGCGCGACATGAACGAGTTGTGCAGCATCGACAGCAGGTACGGAAAGTCGATGCCGCGGGGGTCGGCGAAGCGAACGACGAGCATCGACTCGTCCGCAGCCGGGATGTGGCGCGCGATGAAGGGATTCGACGTGTCGACCACCGGGACGCGCTGGAAGTTGATGTGCGTGCGCGCGAACTGCGGGCAGATGTAGTGCACGTAATCGTGCATGCGCCGCAGGATCGTGTCGGTCACCGCCTCGGTGGTGTGCCGGCGCGCGCTGCGGTCCCGGTGCAGCTTCTGGATCCATTCCAGGTTGATCACCGGCACCACCCCGATCAGCAGATCGACGTGGCGCGCGACGTCGACCTTGTCGGTGGCGGCCGCCCCGTGCAGACCCTCGTAGAAGAGCAGGTCCGTGTCCGCGGGCAGGTCCTCCCAGGCGGTGAAGGTGCCGGGCCGTTGCGCGGAGGGTGCCGCCTCCTCGTCGTTGTGCAGGTACTTGCGCGTGCGCCCGCGGCCGCTCTCGGCGTAGCCTCGGAACAGCTGCTCGAGTTCCTCGAACAGGTTGGCCTCCGGCCCGAAATGGCTGAACTGGTGGTTGCCGAGTGCATGCGCCTCGGCCATCCGCTCCTTCATCTCGTCACGGTCGTAGCGGTGAAAGGCGTCGCCCTCGATGAACGCGGCATTGACGCCCTCGCGGCGGAAGATCTGCTCGAAGGTCTTCGATACCGACGTGGTGCCGGCGCCCGAGGAGCCGGTGATGGCGATGATGGGGTGCTTGGCGGACATGGCAGGCTCCTTCAGGCCGCTGCCGACGCACGAAACAGCCCGCGTGTACCGAACAGCGGCGCGTCGTACTCACGCTGGTTGAAGTCGCGATGGTAGCTTTCGATCAACTCGACCTCGCGCCGTGCGCCGAACACGAAGCCGATGCGCTGGTGCAGCGCCTCGGGCGCAACCTCGAGCACCGGGCCGTAGCCGGTGCTCGCGCGCCCCCCCGCCTGCTCGATGAGAAAGCCGATCGGATTCGCCTCGTACAGCAGGCGCAGGCGCCCTGGCTTTGCCGGGTCCTTGCTGTCGCGCGGGTAGAGGAACACGCCGCCCCGCATCAGGATGCGGTGCGCCTCGGCCACCAGCGAGGCAATCCAGCGCATGTTGAAGTCCTTGCCGCGCGGTCCGCTGCGTCCGGCGAGGCACTCGTCGACGTAGCGCTTGACCGCCGGCTCCCAGAAGCGCGCATTGGAGGCGTTGATCGCGAATTCGCTCGATTCCTCCGCGATCTTCAGGTCCGGGTGCGTGAGCACGAACTCGCCGATCTCGCGATCGAGCGTGAAGCCGTTCACGCCGCGACCGGTGGTGAGCACGAGCATCGTGGTCGGGCCGTAGATCGCATAGCCGGCGCATACCTGCTCGAGTCCGCGCTGCAGGAAATCCGCCTCGGTGGGCTCGGTGACGCCCTCCGGGCAGCGCAGGACCGAGAAGATGCTGCCCACCGGCGCGTTGACGTCGATGTTGGACGACCCGTCCAGCGGATCGAAGGACAGCAGGTAGCGCCCGCGGGGATACTGCGCGGGAATGCCGTACGGGTGCTCCGCCTCCTCGGACACCATGCCCGCGAGGTGTCCACCCCACTCGTTGGTGCGCACGAAAATGTCGTTCGACAGCACATCGAGCTTCATCTGCGCCTCGCCCTGCACGTTCTCGCTGCCCTGAAGCCCGTGCAGGTCGGCGAGCGCGCCCTTGCCCACGAGCGTGGCGATGCGCTTGCAAGCGAGCCGGACGTCGTTCAGCAGGCCGGTAAAGCCGCCGGTCGCGCCGGGAAAGCGGCGTTGCTCGCCGATGATGAACTCGGTCAGCGTCATGTGGCGCATCGGCATCTCGGCTCCCCTTGAGCGGGTCTACGCTGCGCGCTTTGAGTGCCAGGCGGCGTGCAGCGCATCGAGCCTGGACAGAACAAGGAAAGGACCGCCCGCGGCCGCGGCGCTCACCGCGTCGAGCGGCGCAAGCGGGTCCCCGAGGCTGCGCAGCACCAGGCCGGCGCTGCTGAAGTCCTCACCGTAGGTCCAGATTGTAGGCGTCACCACGGTGTACAGTCCCGCCGCTTGCGCCGCGCGCAGCCCCTTGGCCGAGTCCTCGATCGCAACGCAGGCCGAAGCCGGCAGTTTCAGCGCCGCAAGCACGAACCGGTAGAAATCGGGCGCGGGCTTGCGTTGCGCCACCTCGTCGGCACACGCGATCACTTCAAACCATTCCAGCGCGGCCTCGCCCAGTGCGCAGGTGATGAGCGCCTCGACATTTTTTCGCGTCGTGCCCGAGGCGATCGCGACGTGCACGCCCGCGTCGCGCGCTTCGTGGATCAGGCGCTCGACGCCTGGCCGCAGCGGCGCGCCGCCTGCGGCCACCAGCTCGGCATAGATGCGCGTCTTGCTTCGATGGGCCGCCGCAACGAGCTGTGCCAGACGCGCGCGCTCGGGCTCGGCCTCGCCGAGCGAGTCGATGTAGCGGAGGATGCGCTCCTTGCCGCCGGAGATCGCCACCAGGGCGGCGTAATCGCGCACGCTCCAGCTCCAGGGCAGGCCGTGCTCGCGGAACGCGGCGTTGAACGCCTGGCGATGCACTTCCTCGGTATCGGCCAGCGTGCCGTCAGCGTCGAGGATCAGCGCTGCGATGCTCATCGCGTGCCCTCCTCATGCGCGGCGAAGACCCGGCTCGCCCGCAGGTCCTCGGCCTCGATCGTCATCAGGTCCCGGGCGCAAAGCGGCGCGTCGCGGCGCTCGAACAGGCGGCTCGCCTGGCGCAGGCGAGCGCGGTCGAGCGCATTGCGGACCGAGCGTGCATTGGCGAAGTGCGGCTGGGCCCTGCGCCGCTCGATGTACTCGGCGAGCGCGGCTCGCGCCGCGTCGGACAGCTGATATTGCATGGCAGCGAGCATGCGTTGCGCGATCGCATACAGCTCCTCCGGGGTGTAATCCGGAAAATCGACGTGGTGCGCGATGCGCGAGGACAGGCCCGGGTTGCTTTCGAAGAACCGATCCATGCGGTCCTTGTAGCCGGCGAGGATCACCACCAGGTCGTCGCGCTGGTTCTCCATCACCTGCAGCAGGATCTCGATCGCCTCCTGGCCGTAGTCGCGCTCGTTCTCGGGGCGGTGCAGATAGTAGGCCTCGTCGATGAACAGCACCCCGCCCATGGCGCGCTTGAGCACGTCCTTGGTCTTGGGTGCCGTGTGGCCGATGTACTGACCCACCAGGTCGTCGCGCGTCACCGCGACGAGATGGCCTTTGCGCACGTAGCCCAGCCCGTGAAGGATTTCGGCCATGCGCAGCGCTACCGTCGTCTTGCCGGTGCCGGGGTTGCCGGTGAAGCACATGTGCAGCGGCGGCGCGGCAGCCTCCAGCCCTACGGTGCGCCGCAGCTTCTCGACCAGCAGCAGCGCGGCGATCTCGCGCACGCGGCGCTTGACCGGCGCGAGGCCCACCAGGTCGCGCTCGAGCGCCTCGAGCGCCTGGGCGACATTCGAGTCGCGGTACAAGGCGTCGAGGTCGAGCGTGCCCGGGAAGTCCCGCGTCTGCGCTTCAGCCATGACGGAGTCCCCGGGCGATCAGGCGCGGCGCATCGCGTAGCGCTGCACGCGCCCCGCGCCTTCCTCGCGTTCCAGCGTGAAGCGCGTTTCGGCGGCCGGGCGCTGCACGATGAACGAAAGCCGCATCGTTTCGAAACCGCGGGTGGCGTCGAAAGCGTTCAGCTTGACGTAGCACTGCGGATGCGCGGCGCGGCAGGCCTTGATCTCCTCGAGCACGCCGGCGGCATCGCGCAGGTCGAACATCGGCTGGCCCCACATTTCCCAGTAGCTGTTGCGCGGGTGCGGGTCGTCGGTGAATTCCACCGAGCAGGCCCAGTGCTGGCCGAGCGCGTAGTCGACCTGGGCGCGGATCTCGTGGTCGCTGAGGTCCGGCAGGAAGGAAAAGGTTCCTTGCGTGAGTCTCATGGCTTGCTCCTTCAGACGGGGCTCGGCGTGGGCACGAAATCGGGCGTGTCGGTCGAGGCGTAGTCGAAGGTCACGTCCTTCCAGGTATCGAGCGCGGCCTGCAGCGGCTTGCAGCCCCGCGCCGCCGCCTCGAGGATCGAGGGGCCCTCGTTCCAGAGGTCGCGGCCTTCGTTTCTCGCCTTGATCGTCGCCTCCAGCGCAACGCGGTTGGCGGTAGCTCCGGCGGCGATGCCCATGGGGTGGCCGATGGTACCGCCGCCGAACTGCAGCACCACGTCCTCGCCCAGGTAGGTGAGCAGCTGGTGCATCTGGCCGGCGTGGATGCCGCCCGAGGCGACCGGCATCACCTTGCGCAGCCCCGCCCAGGGCTGCTCGAAGAACAGGCCGCGCTGCAGGTCGACCGGGTTGTGCGGCTCGCGCAGCACGTTGTAGAAGCCCTGCACCGAATTCGGATCGCCCTCGAGCTTGCCGACTACCGTGCCGGCGTGAATGTGATCGACGCCGGCGAGGCGCATCCACTTGGAGATCACGCGAAAGCTGATGCCGTGCGTCTTCTGGCGCGTGTAGGTCGAGTGCCCGGCGCGATGCAGGTGCAGGATCATGTCGTTGCGGCGCGCCCATTTCGACATCGACTGAATCGCCGTATAGCCGATCACCAGGTCGATCATGATAATCGCGCTGCCCAGCTCTTTGGCGAGCTCGGCGCGCTCGTACATGTCCTCCATCGTCGCCGCCGTCACGTTCAGGTAATGGCCTTTGATCTCGCCGCTCGCGGCCTGGGCGCGGTTCACCGCCTCCATGCAGTACAGAAACCGGTCGCGCCAGTGCATGAAGGGCTGCGAGTTGATGTTCTCGTCGTCCTTGGTGAAGTCGAGCCCGCCCTGCAGCGCTTCATAAACCACCCGCCCGTAGTTCTTGCCCGACAGGCCGAGCTTGGGCTTCACCGTGGCGCCGAGCAGCGGCCGGCCGAACTTGTCGAGGCGCTCGCGCTCGACGACGATGCCGGTGGGCGGGCCGTCGTAGGTCTTCACGTAGGCGACCGGCAGGCGCATGTCCTCCAGGCGCAGCGCCCTCACCGGCTTGAAGCCGAACACGTTGCCGATGATCGAGGCGCTCAGGTTGGCCAGCGACCCGGGCTCGAACAGCTCGAGGTCGTAGGCGATGTACGCGAAGTACTGACCGGGTGCGCCGGGCACCGGCTCGACCTTGTAGGCCTTGGCGCGGTAGGCCTCGCACGCGGTGAGCCGATCGGTCCACACCACCGTCCAGGTTGCGGTGGAGGACTCGCCCGCGACCGCCGCCGCCGCCTCCTCGGGGTCCACGCCTTCCTGCGGCGTGATGCGAAACAGCGCCAGCACGTCGGTCTCGAGTGGTTCGTAGTCGGGCACCCAGTAGCCCATCTCCGCGTACTTGAGCACCCCCGCGCGATAGCGCTCCTGCGCTGCGCGCTGGGCCTGCGGTCGTTCCATGGTTCCCATGCGTCCTCCGATGCAATGCGGTATCCGGCAGCCACCCTAGCGTCCTGTTATCATAAAAACTATTTAAATGTTCTAATAACTTCGATAAGATTATCGAAAACCAAATGCGCCACGCTACGCTCAAGCAGCTGCGAACCTTCGAGGCGGCGGCGCGCCACCTGCATTTCGGGCGCGCGGCCCACGAGCTGCACCTGACGCAGCCCGCGGTGTCGATCCAGCTCAAACAGCTCGAAGCGAGCGTCGGACTGGCGCTGTTCGAGCAGATGGGACGCCACATGCACCTCACCCGCGCGGGCGAGGAGCTGCTCGGCCACGTCAAGGCGGTGCTGGCACGCGTGCGCGAGACGGAGGAGGCGATCGCGGCGCTCAAGGGCGCCGGCGGCGGCGAGCTGCACCTCGCCGTGACCAGTACCGCCAAGTACTTCGCCCCCAAGCTGCTGGCCGAGTTTCGTCGCGAGCGCCCCGAGACGCGGGTGCGCCTTACGGTCAGCAACCGCGAGGCGGTGATTCGGGAGTTGTCCGAGAACACCGTCGATCTGGCGGTGATGGGGCGTGCGCCCCGCGGCCTGGACACCATTGCGGTCGGCTTCGCCAGGCACCCGCTGGCGATCATCGCCGCCCCCGACCACCCGCTGGCGCGCCGCCGCCGGGTGACGCTCGCGCAGCTCGCGGGCGAGACCTTCCTCATCCGCGAGCGCGGCTCGGGTACGCGCAATGCCATGGAGCGCGTGTTCGCGGCGCATCGTTTCACGCCGGCCGAGATGATCGAGATGAGCTCGAACGAGACCATCAAGCAGGCGGTGATGGCCGGAATGGGCGTGAGTTTCCTGTCGATGCATACGGTCGGGCTCGAGGTCTCTACCGGGCGGCTCGTGGTGCTGCGCGTGGCGGGCACCCCGACGATGCGCGAGTGGTACGTGATCCACCGCGAGCGCAAGCGCCTGTCGCCGGCCGCCGAGGCGTTCAAGGCGTTCCTGGTGGAGCGCGGCGCGGCGCTCATCGAGCGCGTGATCGGTTGATTATGGCCTAGACTTGCGCCCGGTGATTCATCTCCCGTTCCACAGCCCCGCGGGCTACGAGCATCTCACCGAGGCCGAGGCCGCGCACGAGGGTCACTGGTTCGTGTTCCGCGGCGACCAGCTGCTGGTCGAGATCGGTCCGCCGAGTGGCGCGCCGAGCGACGACCCGCGGGTGCGCGCGCGCCCGAGCTGGGCGCGGCTGCCCTTCGGCGCGGCGCCTGCGGCGCTCGCCGGGTCGCTCACGCGCACGCTCTATATCGGGCGCATCGGCGAGGCGCATTTCTTCGCTGCCGAGGCGCCGCCCGAGACCCCGCCCCCGCCGGGCACGAACTGGGAGGGGCTGCGAACGCTCTTCTCGGTGCTCGAGGACGCCCACTTCGCGCTCGCCGGGCGCGCGCTACAGCTCATCGATTGGGACCGCACGCACCAGTTCTGCGGGCGCTGCGGCACGCCGACGGTGCCCAAGCCCGGTGAGCGCGTACGCGCATGCCCGGCCTGCCGGCTCTCGGCGTATCCGCGCGTCGCCCCTGCAGTGATGGCGCAGGTGCGCCGCGGCCGCGAGCTGCTGCTCGCGAGGAGTCCCCATTTCCCGCCCGGCATGTACAGCGCGCTTGCCGGCTTCGTCGAGCCGGGCGAGTCGCTCGAGCAATGCCTGCGCCGCGAGGTGCTCGAGGAGGTCGGCGTCGAGGTGAGCAACATCCAGTACCTCGTCAGCCAGCCCTGGCCATTCCCGCACTCGCTGATGATCGCCTTCACCTGCGACTGGGTAGCGGGCGAGATCCGGCCCCAGGAGGGCGAAATCGAGGCCGCAAACTGGTTTGAAGTATTCCATTTGCCGAAACTTCCGAGTAAGATCTCGGTCGCTCGACGCCTGATCGACGCGGTAGCGGAGCAGATCCGGCGCGAGATTGATAACGGGTGACTGGCTTCACGGCGCCTGGATGAGGCGGCGCGGGGCGGCCCAAGAGGGGTTCTGCACGAATTGAACGAGTCGCACACTTTTCGTTTTTTCGCCGCGAGGCGTAACGGAAGGGCGCAGCCTGGTGAGAGCGCTGGGTTGCGCCTTCGCTTTTTTCGGGGGGAACGAAAATGAACGGTCTGCATCTCATCGGTGACCTGAGCGGGTGCCGCTGCGATCCGCAGCGCCTTCTGGACTGCGACAGCTTCCGCGCGAAGTGCGGCGAGTTCGTGCGCGACTCGGGGCTGACCATCATGGACATGACCTTCCACCCGTTCGACGGCGGAGGGTTCACCGGCACCGTGGTGCTCGCCGAGTCGCACGTGGCGATCCATACCTGGCCGGAGTGCGCCGGCCTGACGCTCGACGTCTACGTCTGCAACTACAGCGCCGACAACTCGACCAAGGCGAACGCGCTGTTCGACGCCATCGTGGCGTACTTCCAGCCGACCGAGGTGGCGAGGCACGCCATCGACCGGGGCGAGCACCTGCTGATGGAGCCGCTCAACGAGACCACGGGCTTTTACATCAAGGCGCGCCGCCAGCTGGGCGAGTGGCAGACCCGCTACCAGAAGATGGCGATCTACGAGACCGCCCAGTACGGCAAACTGTTCCGGCTCGACGGGTTCAACATGACCTCCGAGAAGGAGGAGTTCGTCTACCACGAGAACCTGATCCACCCGGCGCTCACCGCGCACGCGGCGCCCAAGCGCGCGCTCATCATCGGCGGCGGCGACGGCGGCTCCTCGGAAGAGGTGCTCAAGCACCCCTCGATCGAGCAGGTGACGATGGTCGAGATCGACGCGGACGTGATCAAGGTGGCCAAGGAGCACTTCGGGGCGGTGAACAACGGCGTGTTCGACCACCCGAAGCTGCGCGTGCTGATCGAGGACGGGCGGCGCTTCGTGCGCGAGACGCCGGAGAAGTTCGATCTGATCGCGCTCGACCTGAACGACCCGATGGGCCCGGCCGAGGCGCTTTACTCGACCGGGTACTTCCAGAGCTGCCGCCAGGCGCTCGCGCCCGGCGGCGCGCTCGCGCTGCACATCGGCTCGCCGGTGGCGCGGCCCGAGCGCGTCGCCGAGCTTGCCCAGCGCCTGAACGGCGTGTTCCGCATCGTGCGGCCCTACACGATGTACATCCCGCTTTACGGCTCGCTGTGGGCGATGGCGGTGTGCTCCGACAAGCTCGATCCGAAGGCGTTCACCGCGGACGAGATCGACCGGCGCATCGAGCAGCGCAAGCTCTCGGAGCTGCGCTTCTACAACGGCGAGACCCACGAGGGCGTGTTCGCGCTGCCGAATTATGTGCGCGACCTCGTTACCCCGCTGCGCGTCAAGCAAAACGCCCGCGGGCGGCGCCTGGGCGTAGTGCGGGCCGCCGCGGCCGGAAAATAGCCCGCTCGCGACAAGAAAAAGGGGCGCTTCGGCGCCCCTTTTTGTTTCTCAGCTGACGCGGATCACGGCAGCGCCTTCAGCACCGCGCGTGCGTGCTCGAAGAGCTGGTCGATCTGCGCCTTCTGGATGATCAGCGGGGGCGCGAAGGCGAGGATGTCCCCGGTCACGCGAACGTAGAGGCCGCTTTCGAAGGCGCGCACGTGCGCCTCGAAGCCGCGTGCGCCCACGGCACCGGCCCGCGGCGCCAGCTCGATCGCCGCGATCAGACCGATGTTGCGAATATCGATGACGTTAGGCAGGCCCTTGAGCGAATGCGCCTGCTCCTCCCAGTAGGGCTCGAGCTGCTTGACGCGAGTAAGCAGTCCCTCCTCCTGGTAGACCTGCAGGGTCGCGAGTCCCGCGGCGCAGGCGACCGGGTGCCCTGAATAGGTGTAGCCGTGCGGCATTTCGATGGCGCTGTCCGGCCCGGTGAGGAAAGCGTCGTACAACGTCTCCTTCATGAACACCGCGCCCATCGGCACGGTGCCGTTGGTAATGCCCTTGGCGGTAGTGATCAGGTCGGGCGTGACCTTGAAGCGCTGGGCGGCGAACGGCTCGCCGAGGCGCCCCCAGGCGGTGATCACCTCGTCGAAGATCAGCAAAATGCCATGCCGGTCGCAGATCTCGCGTAGCCGCTCGAGATAGCCCACCGGTGGCACCAGCACGCCGGTCGAGCAAGCCACCGGCTCGACGATCAACGCGGCGATGGTCGAGGGATCGTGCAGCTGGGCGAGCCGCTCGAGATCGTCGGCGAGCTCCGCGCCGTGGCTGGGCTGTCCGCGCGAGAAGGCGTTGCGCGCCAGGTCGTGCGTATGACGAATGTGGTCGACGCCGGTGATCAGCGCGCCGAAGATCTTGCGGTTGCCGACGATGCCACCGACCGCGGTGCCGCCGAAATTGACCCCGTGGTAGCCGCGCTCGCGGCCGATCAGGCGCACGCGTTGCCCCTCGCCGCGCGCGCGATGGTAGGCAATCGCGAGCTTCAATGCCGTGTCCACCGACTCGGAGCCCGAGTTGGTGAAGAACACCTTCGACAGGCCGGGCGGCGCGAGTGCCGCGATCTTGTCGGCGAACTCGAACGCGAGCGGATGTCCCATCTGAAACGGCGGAGCGAAATCGAGTGTCGCTACGCCCTTGGCGACGCCTTCGACGATCTTCGGGCGGCAATGGCCCGCATTGACGCACCACAGCCCGGAAGTGCCGTCGATCAGCTCGCGGCCCTCCGGCGTGTAGTAATAAATGCCCTCGGCGCGCGCGAGCAGCCGCGGCGCCTTCTTGAACTGGCGGTTGGCCGAAAACGGCATGAAGAAGGCCGACTTCTCCAGCGAGTGGGTGACGGTTTCGGGACGGGCGCGTTCGTTCATGGTCGATCTCCTAAGCGGCGCTGCGCGCGGCGGCGGCGGCGCGGCCAGCGCGCTCGAGCACCGCGTGCAGCAGGACGTTGCAGCCGGCGGAAAGGTCCTCCGGGGTGGCATTTTCGATTTCGTTGTGGCTGATGCCGCCCTCGCACGGCACGAAGATCATCGCCGTCGGCGCCACGCGCGCCACGTACACCGCATCGTGGCCGGCGCCCGAGACGATGTCGCGGTGCGAGTGGCCGTGCACCTTCGCGCCGGCGCGCACGCTGGCCACCAGCGCGGGATCGAACTCGCACGGCGGGAAGTGCGTGATCTCCTTCAGCTCGATCGCCACGCGGCATTCGTCCTCGATCGACTTGAGCGATGCGTACAGCGCCGAGACCATGTCGAGCAGCGTGTCGTCTTTTGCGTTGCGCAAATCGACGCTCAGGCGCACTTCGCCGGGCACGACGTTCCTCGAATTCGGCTTGACCTGCATGGAGCCCACGGTGCCGCGCGCGTTGTCCGGAAAGGCGGTCCCGACACGGTTGACCGCCAGCACCACGCGGCTGGCCGCGAGCAGCGCGTCCTTGCGCAGCGCCATCGGCGTCGGCCCGGCATGCGCGTCCATGCCGGTGATGAGCGCGTCGAACCAGCGCTGGCCGAGCGCCCCCTGCACCACGCCGATGGTCGTTTTCGTATCCTCGAGTACCGGACCCTGCTCGATATGCGCCTCGAAGTAGGCGCCGAGGCGGTGCGGCTTCGCGGGGCCGGCGTAGCCGATTCTCTCGAGCGCCTCGCGCACCGACACGCCTTCGGTGTCCTTCTGCGCCAGCGCGTGCTCGAGCGTGAACACGCCGGCAAATACACCCGAGCCCATCATCACCGGAGTGAAGCGCGAGCCCTCTTCGTTGGTCCAGGAGATCACCTCGAGCGGTGCGCGGGTGACGATGCCTGCGTCGTTCAGCGCGCGCACCACCTCGAGGCCGGCCATCACGCCATAGGCCCCGTCAAAGCGCCCGCCCGATGGCTGGCTGTCGAGATGGCTGCCGATCGCGACCGGGGCCTCGCCCGGGTCGGCGCCCGCACGGCGCGCGAACACGTTGCCGATGGCGTCGACCGCCACCGACATTCCAGCCTCGCGCGCCCAGCGGGAGAACAGTTCGCGCGCCTCGCGGTCGAGCTCGGTGAGCGTCAAGCGGCGCACGCCGCCCTTAGGGGTGGCGCCGATGCGGGCGAGCTCCTCGAGCGAGCGCCACAGCCGCTTGCCGTCGATGCGTGGTTGGTTCATGCGTGAGCGCCAGGCACTGGTCCAGTCAAGCTTACCGCAACCCGCAACCACGAGCCCGCGGCAGCGCAATCGAACGAACGTCCGCCGAACGCGGGCGTTCGGCGAGCGACGCGCCTGCCCGCTCCTAGCCGGGAGGGGGAACGACGCGCTGGCGCTGCTCGCCCAGGCCGCGGATGCCCAGCGTGACCACGTCGCCGGGCTTGAGAAATACGGGCTCGGGCTTGATGCCCATGCCCACGCCCGGCGGCGTGCCGGTGGTGATGATGTCGCCCGGCAGCAGCCTCATGTACTGGCTCACGTAGGACACCAGGTGGGCGACGCCGAAGATCATGGTGCGCGTATTGCCGGTCTGCATGCGTTTGCCGTTCACCTCGAGCCGCATGTCGAGCCCCTGCGGGTCGGAAATCTCGTCGGTCGTCACGAGCCAGGGCCCGATGGGGCCGAAGGTGTCGCAGCCCTTGCCCTTGTCCCACTGCGAGGACTGCAGCTGGAACGCGCGCTCCGAAACGTCGTTGACGACGCAGTACCCGGCGACGTGCTCCAGCGCCTTCGCCTCCGACACGTACTGCGCCTTGGTGCCGATCACCACGCCCAGCTCGCACTCCCAGTCGAGCTTGGTCGAGCGCCGGGGCTGGACGGTGTCGTCGTTCGGTCCGCAGATCGAGGTGGTCGCCTTCATGAACACGATCGGCTCGCTCGGCACCGGCAGGTTCGACTCCCTGGCGTGATCGCTGTAGTTCAGGCCGATGGCGACGAACTTGCCGATGCCGACGTAGGGCACGCCGAAGCGCTGATCGCCGTTGACTACCGGCAGCGACTCCGGCTTCACGCCGGAGAGCATCTTGAGTCCGCGCGGCGAGATTTCCTTCGGGCCGATGTTCTCGACCACCTTCGACAGATCGCGCAGCCGCCCCGCGCCATCGATCATGCCTGGCTTCTCGAACCCGTTCTTGCCGTAGCGGCACAGTTTCATCTGTCGATCCCCATCAAGAAATTACTTAAAGAACTGCTTGTTCTGAAAGTAAGGTGCTGCAATGCGGTGCGCAGCAACGCTTTGCAGCACAGCGTTGTTCATATGGTCATGCCGCCATCGATCGAGACCATGTTGCCGGTCGCGAACTGCGACTCGTCGGAGGCGAGAAACACCAGGATGCCGGTGATATCGTCCACCGTGCCCAGGCGCCCCATCGGCTGGCGCGCGACGAAATCCTTTCTCGCCTGCACCGGGTCGGGGAAGGCGTTGATGCGATCATGCAGCGAAGGCGTATCGACGGTGCCCGGGCCGATGCAGTTGCAGCGGATGCCCCGCTTCACGTAATCGGCTGCGATCGCCTTGGTGAGCCCGATGACCGCCGCCTTGGTCGCGCCGTAGACGAAACGGTTCGGCAGGCCCTTCACGCTCGAGGCGATCGAGGACATGTTGATGATCGAGCCCTTGCCTTTCTTCAGCATGCCGGGCAGGAGGGCGCGCGTCACGAGGTACATCGACTTTACGTTCAGGTTGAAGCTGAAGTCCCAGTCCTCGGGCGAGCAATCGAGGATCGTGCCGTGATGCACGTAGCCGGCGCAATTGAACAGCACGTCGATCGGGCCGACCTCCGCCGCGAGCTTCGCGATCGCCGCCTCGTCGGTGACATCGAGCGGGCGCGTCTTGATGCCGTGCTTGCCTTCGATGTCCGACAGCAGCTTCCGGTTGATGTCGGTCGCCCAGACCTGCGCGCCTTCGCGCGCGAAGGCGAGCGCGGCGCCGCGCCCGATGCCTTGACCGGCCGCGGTGATGAACGCGACCTTGCCTGCCAATCTGCCCGCCATGCGGATTTTCGGAATGTCGAAGGAGGGAAGCGATTATAGCCGAGCGTCCCGGATCGAACGCCCGGCGCTAGGCCGCTGTTTCGCTGCCTGCCGCCCGGCCCGCGACCCGCCAAGCGGTCTGACCACTTGACCACCCGCGATGCCGGGTCTAGGCTGCCTCGTCCCGCCGAAGCACCCCCATGATTTCCCGTACCGATGCCGATCAAGGCCGTCGCGCCGCGTCGACTCTACCGTCAGATCGCCGAACAGATTCAGGCGCTGATCGGCAGTGGCGAAGTTGCGCCGGGATCGCGCCTGCCCTCGGAGCGCGAGCTGGCGCAACAGCTCGGCGTCAGCCGGCCGTCCTTGCGCGAGGCACTGATCGCGCTCGAGCTCGAGGGCCTGCTCGAGGTGCGCGTCGGATCGGGCATCTACGTGACGAAGCCCGGCGAGCGGCGCACCGGCCATCGGCTGCCACGCGGCGAGACCGGGCCGGTCGAGCTGATCCGCGCGCGCAAGCTGATCGAGGGCGAATCGGCCTCGCTCGCCGCGAAGCACGCGAGCCGGGCGCAGATTGCCGCGATCCGCCGCGCGCTGGCGGAGATGGTGCGCGAGAGCCGGCGCGGCAACAACCCGCTGCACGCCGACCGCGTCTTCCACGTGCGCGTCGCGGAGGCGACCGGCAACAGCGCGCTGGCGAGGGTCGTGGAGACGCTCTGGGACCTGCGCACGGGAACGTTCTTCAGGCGGCTCGAGCACCTGCACTTCGAGCCGCCCATGGCGGCCGACGCGATCGCCGAGCACCGCGCGATCGCCAAGGCGATCGCCGCGCGCGAGCCGCGCGGGGCGCGCGCCGCGATGCGCCGGCACATGGACCGCACCTACCGGCGCTACTTCAAGGACTGAGGAGCGGGGCCCGACCATGGCACAGGTGAGCATCCACGGCGCGCGCAAGTCCTTCGGCCAGAGCGAAGTGCTGCACGGGGTCGACATTTCGATCACCGACGGCGAATTCTGCGTGCTGGTCGGCCCGTCCGGCTGCGGCAAGTCGACCCTGCTGCGTATGATCGCCGGGCTGGAGAACGTCACCGCTGGGGAGATCCGCATCGGCGATCGCGTGGTCAACAACGTGCACCCGAAAGAGCGCGACATCGCCATGGTGTTCCAGAACTATGCGCTCTACCCGCACATGACGGTGGCGGACAACATGGGCTTCTCGCTGTCGCTGCGCGGCACCGGCAAGCAGGTGATCACGGAGCGGGTGCGCGTGGCCGCCGAGATCCTCGGGCTCGTGCCTTACCTCGAGCGCTTCCCGCGCCAGCTCTCCGGCGGCCAGCGCCAGCGCGTCGCCATGGGCCGCGCCATCGTGCGCGACCCCCAGGTGTTCCTGTTCGACGAGCCGCTTTCCAACCTCGACGCCAAGTTGCGTGTGGCGATGCGAACCGAGATCAAGGAGCTGCACCAGCGGCTCAAGACCACCACCGTCTACGTCACCCACGACCAGATCGAGGCCATGACCATGGCCGACAAGATCGTCGTCATGCACGACGGGCGCGTCGAGCAGATGGGCGATCCGCTGGCGCTCTACGACCGCCCGGCGAACCGCTTCGTGGCCGGCTTCATCGGCTCGCCGGCGATGAATTTTCTCGAGGGCGCGGTACACGGCGCCGATGGCCAGCGCGCCGTCAAGATGGCCTCGGGCGCGCACCTGCCCGTGGCTGCCGCCGGCGCCGCGCTCGAAGGCCAGCCGGTGATCTACGGCATCCGTCCGGAGCACCTCGAGCTCGCCGACGACGGCTTCGACGCCGAGGTGATCGTGATCGAGCCGACCGGATCCGAGACGCAGCTTTTCGCGCGTGTCAGCGGCCAGGAGATCGTCGCCGTGTTCCGCGAGCGGCACGAGTTCGCGCCCGGGCAGAAGATCCGCCTGCGGCCGCGCCCCGACATGGCGCACCTTTTCGACCCGTCGAGCGGCCAGCGCATCTGAGGCCGCCGGCACTTTCTTGCATGCGAACCGCAACCAGGAGGACAGGCACATGACACATCGCAAAACCACGCGCCGCGACGTACTCAAGGGAGGCGCGGCGTTCGCTGGCGCCGCCGCGCTGCAGGCGTCCCATCTATCGCTGTTCGCCGAGGCCTGGGCGCAGAGCTCGCCCTGGAAGCCGGAGAAGGGCGCCAAGCTCCAGCTGTTGCGCTGGAAGCGCTTCGTGCAGTCCGAAGAGGACGGCTTCATGGCGCTGGTGGCCGCCTTCACCAAGGCGACCGGCGTGCCGGTGACGGTGCTGAACGAGTCGCTCGACGACGTGCAGCCGAAAGCCTCGGTCGCCGCCAACACCGGCCAGGGGCCGGACCTGTTCTGGGGCCTGTACTCGCTGCCGCATCTGTTCCCGAGCAAGGTCCTCGAGGTCACCGACGTCGCCAACTACCTCGGCAAGAAGTACGGCGGCTGGGTCGCGAGCGCGGTGGTGTACGGCAAGTCCGGCAACAAGTGGATCGACATCCCGGTGGGCTACAACGGCAACGTCATCAACTACCGCCAGAGCATGATCGAGAAGGCGGGCTTCAAGGAGGTGCCGAAGGACACCGCAGGTTTCATGGAGCTGATGAAGGCGCTGAAGGAGAAGAGCCAGCCGGGCGGCTTCGCGCTCGGCCGCGCCTCGGGCGACGGCAATGCCTGGGTGCATTGGTGCCTGTGGGCCTTCGGCGGCAACCTCGTCGACGCCAAGGACAAGGTGATCATCAATTCGCCCGAGACCGCCAAGGCGCTCGAGTACGCCAAGCAGATGTCGGCCTACTTCGCACCCGGCACCGCGGCCTGGAACGACGCCTTCAACAACAAGGCCTTCCTCACGAGCGAGATCTCGCTCACCAACAACGGCGTTTCGATCTACGCCGCCGCCAAGGCGGGCGCCGCGAAGGGCGACGCCAAGATGAAGGAGATCGTGGACGACATGGACCACGCGCTGTGGCCGGTCGGCCCGGTCGGCAAGCCGACCGAGTTCCACATCGCCTACCCGATGCTGGCGATGCGTTACACCAAAGTGCCGCAGGCGGCGAAGGCCTTCCTCGCCTTCACCATGGAGGCGGCGAACTACAACAAGTGGCTCGAGGCGGCGGTGGCCTACATCACCCATCCGCTCAATGCCTACGACGCCAACCCGGTCTGGACCTCCGACAAGAAGCTCACCATCGTGCGCGACGTCGCCAAGCGCACGCTCACCGCGGGCGGGCTCGGCTCGGTGGGCGAGAAAGCGGCCTCGGCGCTCGCCGATTTCGTGGTGCTCGACATGTTCGCGACCGTCTGCACCGACCGGGCAAGCGTCAAGGAGGCGATGGCGGTGGCCGACCGCCAGGCGCGGCGCATCTACCGCTGAGCGCAACGCGGGGCGGGCGACGCGCGCGCGCCCCGCGGCACCCGAGGACACGACGAGTCGGATGAGCAACGGGGCAAACACCGCGACCGCGGCGATCGCGCCAGGCGAGCGCATCACCTGGCGCGCGCTGAGCATGAACCGCAACTGGCTGGGGTTCTGGTTCATGCTGCCGGCGGCCGCGTTCCTGATCGCGTTCCTGGTCTACCCGCTCGGCCTGGGCATCTGGCTCTCGTTCACCGACGCGCGCATCGGCACGCCGGGCAAGTTCATCGGGCTGGAGAACTACGAGTGGATCATCGGCGACTCGAAGTTCCAGACCGCGGTGTTCTTCACGCTGCTCTATACCTTCGTCGCGAGCGTGTTCAAGTTCGCCGTCGGGCTGTACCTCGCGCTGCTGCTCAACCAGAACATGCCGTTCAAGGCGATCGTGCGGGCGATCATCCTGATCCCGTTCATCGTGCCCACGGTACTCTCGGCGATCGCCTTCTGGTGGATCTACGACCCGCAGTTCTCGATCATCTCCTGGTCGCTCAAGCAGCTCGGCTGGATCGAGGGCAACATCAACTTCCTCGGCGATCCGTGGAATGCGCGCTGGGCCGTGATCTTCGCCAACGTCTGGCGCGGCG
>Ga0326597_10003452_pt1 | contig 22804 bp, 21 predicted proteins | sample RVTome_12_FD_203789 | JGI IMG/M metagenome (GOLD analysis project Ga0326597, IMG submission 203789) | Soil microbial communities from uranium-contaminated site in the Upper Colorado River Basin, Wyoming, United States - RVT100D185 | ecosystem: Environmental > Terrestrial > Soil > Contaminated >...
GTCCAGGGCGCCGAAGGGCTCATCGAGGAGAATGATGTCCGGCTCCGCCGCGAGCGCCCGGGCGACGGCGACACGCTGGCGCTGGCCACCGGACAATTCACCCGGCCACCGGACGCCGAACGTGGCCGGGTCGATACCCACGAGGTGAAGGGCTCGGTCGGCCCGCTCTTCCAGATCGGGGAGCCCCCGAAGCCAGGGCACGAGGAAGACGTTCCGCCGCACCCTCCAGTGGGGAAGCAACCCGCCGTCCTGGGGCACGTAGCCCACTCTGCGCCTGAGCGCGATGGGATCGAGCGCGGACACATCCGAGCCATCGACGACCACCCGACCCGCGTCGGGATCGGTCATCCGGTTGAAGCAGCGGAGCAGCGTCGTCTTTCCCGACCCGCTCTCGCCGATCAACGCCACACATTCGCCACCGTTGACCTCGAGCGACACTCCCTCGAGCGCCGGCACCACGCCGAACCGCTTGAACACGTCTACCGCGCGGAGAGCGAGGCGCTCGGGCATCAGGGCCACCTATCCTTGGCCTGGTCGTCACGCATGGACTGCGGGGGCCCTCGCAATCTACCCGATCGGGTGCGGACGCCCCGGCCGAAAGCAGATGCAATACCCTGCCTCCAAAGTGGACCACTGCCTGCCGGTCGGATTCTTCTGCCACGTCAAGCCGGTAGCCTAAGCCGTTCAGGCTTCGCCCGTTCTCGACGGCATTCAAGGGGGAGGATCAGCCCGCCACCCACGCCAGGCGACCCGTGCCGCTGCCAAGCAGACATGCAGAATTGTGCACACCCGACCGAGCACGAAATTGGCGTGTCAATCCGCCTATCCATTCGCATGTCGAGGGGTTGAGAATGTACCGGATCGAGCTCTCGCGAGGCGAGGAAAGCGTCTTCCGCACGGTGGAGGAATTGGCGACCGCCATCCGGAACGGATTGGTCACGCCCCGTGCCAGAATCTATCACAGCGCGTCGCAGAAGTGGCTTCCGATCGAATTCCACCCCCACTACAAGAAAGCGCTGGACCTGCCGCCCCAGAAGGCGATCGAGGTGTCGACCGGGTCCACCGGGCGGAACATCGTTGCCACCCCCCCAGTGCTCCCGAGTCCGGCGCCTTCAGCACCTGAACCGGCCCGGAAGGTGGCACCGGCCCGGTTGGAGCCCGCGCCCATCTTTTATCCCGAAATCACTCCCGCGGAGGCGCCGGTCGCTCACGCCTCGCCGGCCCGCGCGCGTTCGATGGGGCGACGGATCCGGCACCTGGGGGTGGCCGCCGTCGTGATCGTCACCTGCAGCTACCTGGTGGTGCTGGCTGCCACTCCATCTTCCCGGGCGCCAAAGGGGGAATCGGTCTCGCTGCAACCGGCATCCCTCCCCACCCCCGCGCCCGACCCGACACCCCTCCCCCCGAACAGCGGCGAGGTCCGGCCGGCCTCCGTGCCCGCTGCTGCCCCCGATCTGCCCGCACCAGCGGTGACGCGGATATCCCAGCCGAAGCGGTCGGCCCCGTTGCCAGCGGTCGCACCACCGGCGATGACTGCCCCCCTCGCCGTCGGATCCGACCAGGCGGCTCCCTCGGTCGAGCCGCCGCCGGCCGAGGTCGACCTTTCGCTTCCGGGCCCGATCCCCGCGGAATCACTCGCCGGCATACCCCGCTCTAAGAGGGATTCCAACGCCATCGGCCGGATTCTCGAGGCCGTAGGAGCAACCCGAACCGGCCAGCCTCGGACGGTTGCCCAGTAGCCACCTCGGCAGCCGGCCCTCGCGCCGGCGCTGGGGAGTTGTCAACAATGCTGTGTGGACGGGTCTGGGGGAAACGGTGTTGGGGATGTTGACGGAGTAGTCCATCGGGCCGTCCACGGTACACTTGGACCGAGGCCGGCCTCTCAACTCTTGGGGGAAAAATGTCGTCTTGGCACAGGGGACGTAAGGCACTGGGACTGGCCCTGGCCGTCGCCGCGTGGTGCGGCACGGTGACTACGGCCGCGGTGGCTCAGGGTAAGGGCAAGCACTATGCGGTCTCCAGCGACCGCGCGATCGTGGTGACCCGCACGGTGCTGGAGCGGCAGGGCTACGACGTCGTGCGTATCGAGCACGAAGGGTCGACCCAGGTGGTCTACTACCGGCGGGGCAACATGGGACGAGGCAAAGGCAAGGGCCGGCTGGAGAAGCTGGTCATTCGCACGGTTGACCGGCGGGTCGTCTTCGAGGATACGCCCCCGGAGCTGCTGGTGGATATCGACGTCCACCTGAAGCTGTAAAGCCGGAGCTCACTCCAGCTCCACGGTCCAGGGGTAGTCCTCCAGGCGCTCCCGCCGTGGTGCCGCGCCTGCCGCCGGCAGCGGAAACTCCACCCCGTGGATCGCGGTCAGGTACATCCGCTCGACCGCGTTCTTGAACGACCTCGGACAGGCGCCCGTAATCCCGGCACCGTGACTGGGAGCGGGCGTCCACCGCATCCAGAGGGCCCAGCCGGCCGGGTTCCGGTCGTCGGGAACCACAACTCCCTCGGCCTCGACCTGCCCGTCTCCGAGCAGAACGAGCTCGCAGGCCTCCGTCGAGCCCCCGTGCGCGCCACAGAACAGCATCCGGGTGCGGCGATGCAGCTCGCCCCGGTAGCTGCCATCCGCTCCGCGACTCACCACCCCGTCCAGCGCCTCCTCGCCGCCGTTGGTGCACCGGGAGGACGGCTCCGAGTGCTGCGGCCACATGCTGCGCAAGCGGACACGATAGGCACCTTTGAGTGTGGTTGCCCCGGGGCGCAAGGCGCCGCCGGCTGCCGCGACGGCCTCGGGAGCCGGGGGTGACGCATACTGGGCCGCCGCCGAGGTGGAGAACGCCAGTGCTCCAGTCAGCAGCGACGCGAGGGGTCGCACCATGTCTTCTCCCGGGTGGTACGTAGGCGTTGGGCACCCGGCGCCAAGCCGAGGGCCTGCGCAACCTCGATGGCGGCCGTATCAATCGGAGGAAGAACCGGTGCCATCGAGGTCACGCCTGGCGCACGAGGATAAGACAAGGAGCATGCCCACCGAGGGGGGAACCGGCAGGGGGTTCACCGGTCGACCCAGTGCGCTGCGCCCCACTGACTTGGACGCTGCCGCCGGAAGTCGAGCGGAAACGGAGGTGGCCGGAGCCGCCGACAGAATTGTCGGACGCCGGCCGGGGGGCGTTCGGAAAGCGTCGGGACGGCGCGAAGTGGAGGCGGTCGTGACTCAGGCGCGGAAGCGCTGCGGATCGATCTGGTAGCGCCGAATCTTGTACCGGAGAATCCGTTCCGTGGTGTTGAGCACCCGGGCCGCTCGGGCACGGTTCCCTCTCGTGCTCTTGAGGGCATCCTGGATCAGGTTGCTCTCGAACGCGGCCACCGCCTCGCCGAGCGAGCGGGAGACCACCGTCCCCAACGCCTCCGCCGTCTGCAGGGTGGGCGACAGATGATGACCGTGAATCACCGCGCCGTCGGCCACCAGGACGGCGCGCTCGATCGCATTCTCCAGCTCCCGCACGTTCCCCGGCCAGTGATAGCTCATGAGCATGTCGATGGCCGGGGTGGAGATCCGCTTGATGCTCCGGTGGTGGAGACGAGCGTATCGCTCGACGAAGTGGTCGGCCAGGAGGAGGATGTCCGATTTCCGCTCCCGGAGCGGCGGCACGTAAATGGCGAAAACGTTCAGCCGGTAGTAGAGATCCTCGCGGAACGCGCCGGCGGCGAGGGCCTTTCCCAGATCCTTGTTGGTCGCCGTGATCAGGCGGACGTCGACCGGTATCGTCCGGTTGCCGCCCAGGCGCTCGAACTCCCGTTCCTGGAGGACCCGGAGAAGCTTCGCCTGCGTCGCCGGGCTCAGGTCACCGATTTCATCCAGGAACAGGGTCCCCCCGTCGGCTTGCTCGAAGCGGCCCTTCCGGCGGGCCTGCGCCCCGGTGAAGGCCCCCCGCTCGTAGCCGAACAGCTCCGATTCGACGAGCGTCTCGGGGAGGGCGGCGCAGTTCACCCGGATGAAGGGCTTGTCGGCCCTCGCAGAGTGGTAGTGCAGGGCGTGGGCAATGAGCTCCTTCCCGGTGCCCGATTCGCCGTGCACCAGCACGGTGGCGTTGGTGCCCACCACCTGCGAGATCTGGGCGTACACCTGCCGCATCGGCCCGCTGTTCCCGATGAGATTGGAGAACTCGTACCGCTCCCGAAGCTCCTCCCGGAGCTGGGTGTTTTCTTCTTCGAGTCGCCGGCGCTCCATGCGGACCAGCTGTTGAATGCGCAGCGATTGCGACACCATCGCCGCCACGATCCGCAGCACCGTCATCATGCGCTCCGCGCCCGGCTCCTGTCCGGAGCCCATTTCCACCGCCAGGGTGCCGGCGGACGCATTGTCCAGTAGGATCGGGACGCAAATGAACGTCACATCCTCGGCCCGCTGTCCCCGAGGGGCTGCGCGGTAGAGAAACCCCGGCTCCCCGCTTACCCGCGGCACGATCACGGGCACCCCGGTCTCCGCGACCCGCCCGGTGACCCCTTCCCCCATCCGGTAGTGTACCCGCCGGCCCGTGCGAGGATAGCCATGCGCGGCGGCGACCGTGAGCAAGCCGGTCTCCTTATCCAGGAGCGTCACCGCCCCACGCGTCGTGCCGCAGCGGCGCTCGAGCACTTCCAGCGCATTCTGCAGAGCGGCTTCGAGATGGAGGGTGCCGGCGAGCGCCTCCCCCACTTCGATCAGGGTGGCGAGCTTGAGGGATTCGGTGCTCGTGATCGGGGCCTCGTCGCCGGGCTGGGCCGTGGCCTCCGGCATGAGCGAGGGGACACTGAAGACGATCTTCCGGGGGGGAGACGCGTGCGGCATGTCGAGTGGCCTGGGTGCCGGAAACCAGCGGATTGACGATGACGAAGTGTACCCAGGAAGCTGCTAATCCTGCAAATCTTTAGCTTCATTACAGGCCATATAAATGCTCATAAGTGTGTTCGTTGAGCGTAATTTGCATGACCGGCACATATCGCTTGACACATTGGAGGTCACGCGGTAGGCTCGGATAGCGGGGGCTCTCTCCCTCCGCTCAGGCGCGAGGCCGCTTCCGTTTCCCCGCGACCTTGCGCCGAGCCGCGCCGAGGGCCGCGTGCACCCAGTCGCGGAGCTTCTCGGGATTCTCCAGAACCTCCCCGGGCAGCTCGTAGTACTGCATGGTGTACGATTGGTCGCCGTAGGGCCGGAATGGCTCCGACCCTGCCCGTTCATACTCCGGCCGGGTCTCCCGGTCGACCTTGAGGTAGAGCGTATCGTTGTCGATGAGTCCGAAGAACAGGCCCTCGCGATAGAGCCCCACCCCACCGAACATCCCCTTCGCCGTAACCGGCCCGACGGCGTTCAACTGGTCGAGAACGTAGGCCCTGTAGCTGGGGCTAACCGGCATCGGGGGTGGCCAAGGAGGGTGGAACGGGCGATGGGCGCCCGTTCCCGCGAGATATGTAAAGAAGAGATTGGTGAAGGGATAATGCAGCGAGAGCAGTGGACCGGGCAACTCGTCCGGCCTCGGGGCAGGGTGCCGCGGGCTGGTTCGGACGTCTCGCAATCGCCGCCCGGTCGTCCTCTCACTACGAGGCAAGATAGACCGGGTCGACGCGGGCGCTGTGCCATGGATCACACGGCTGGCAATCCACTCACCGCTCGTCCTTCGGATCGAAGCGATGCCTGATCCACCCACTGGCTCCGCGAAGCATCGAGCGGTCCCGTCTCCAGTTGACTTCCGCCCCACCACGCCCTAAATCCCGGCAGGGTATCGGGTTCACGCTGGGGTCGCGGGAGGCACACGATGGCTGGTGCGATGTCGCGCCGAAGCTTCATCGGCACGACCGGGGCCACTGCGGTCGCCGCGGCGCTCCCGTTCCCACGTCCTACCCTCCCACAACCTCGCCCTGCCCGCCCCGCCGCGATCGCGTCGGCCAACGGCCTCAGAGCGGTGAGCCGGGCGGTAGAGCTCATCCGCGGGGGCGCCGATACGCTTGAGGCCGCCGTGGAAGGAGTCAAGCTCCAGGAGCTGGACCCGGCCGACAACTCCGTGGGATACGGCGGGCTCCCGAACGAGGAAGGAGTCGTTCAGCTCGACGCCTCCTGCATGCACGGCCCCACCCGGCGGGCCGGAGCGGTCGGAGCGCTCGAGGGGATCAAGACCCCGAGCGCCGTGGCGAAGCTGGTGCTCCAGTATACCGACCACATTCTGCTGGTCGGCGAGGGGGCCAAGCGGTTTGCGCTCTCCTACGGCTTCAAGGACGAGGAGCTGCTGACTCCGCAATCGCGCCAACTCTGGCTCGCCTGGCGCGCCAACCGAGGGAAGGACGACGACTGGCTGGAGCTTCCCGACACCGAGCCGATGGTCGTCCGGCCGACCGGGACCATCAACCTGAATGTGGTGAACGACCGGGGCGACCTCTCCTCGGTCACGACCACCAGCGGACTCGCCTGGAAGCTCCCGGGAAGAGTCGGTGACTCCCCCATCGTCGGCGCGGGACAGTACACCGATAACGCCGTCGGCTCGGCGGGGTCCACCGGTCGAGGCGAGTCGAATATCATGGTCTGTGGTGGGTTTCTTGCCGTCGAGCAGATGCGACGGGGGATGGACCCGACCGATGCCTGCCTGGAGACGCTCAAGCGCGCCATGCAGATGGCGGAGATGCGGTTGCTGTTTCCCGATGGGCGGCCGCGCTTCAACCTGACCTTCTACGCGATCAACAAGCGCGGTGAATTCGGGGCCGCGTCCCTCTATCCCGGCCGCTATGCCGCCCATGACGGACGAGAGGCCGGCCTGCGCGATACCGCCCATCTCTTCGAGAGGCCCTCGTGATCCGATGTGCCCGCATACTCCTCCTCCTGACGTTGGTGCCCGCGTCGACCCTCACCGCCCAGACCCCCGGGCGCTCGAGCGGTTCCCCCTGGCGGACCAGCTATTTCCCCTTCCTCGGCGGGGGAGTCAACGACGGGCCCACCCTGGGGGTCCATCTCCGCTACTGGCAGCCGGCGGCCTACGAGGATCGGGCAACCGCCCGGGGGGCGCTGACCGCCACCGCCGGTATCACGTCGCGGGGCAGCCGGCACCTCACCCTCCAATTCCGGGCTCCGCTCATGTGGGACGGCTGGCGGCTCCACGCCGTGGCCAGCGCCCAGCGCTTGGCACGGTTCGGCTACCACGGGCTCGGCAACGAGACCGAGTTCGATAAGGCCGCGGCGGATACCGTTCCTTTTCTCTACCGGGTCCGGCGCACCACTTACGTCGGGTCGGTGGAGGTCACGCGGCGGCTCCGTGGTCCGCTGCAGCTGGCGTTGCGCGGTGGGCTCGAACGGGCTCGCTTTACGTCCCTGCCGGACTCATCCGTCTTCGCCACCGACTTCCCGTCGGGCGAGCTGGAGCAGAACGATGCGTCGGGCCGCCTCGCCCTGATCTACGATACCCGGGACAACGAGTTCAATACGCATCAGGGGTTGCTGCTCGAGGCCGGGACCGAGGTCGGAAGTGGTGGACCGGGAGACGGCTATACCAGACAGTACGCCATTCTCCGGGGCTACCTCACCGTCCGGGAAGGGACCGTGGTCGCCCTCCGGCTGGCAGGATCGGGAACGGGGGGGGACCCGACGTTCAACGCCCGCTTTACCCTGCCTGGCTGGGAGGATCAAGTGCCCGTACTCGGCGGCGAAGATTCTCACCGGTCGCTCGACGAGGGCCGGCTGGCGGGCAAGGGCAGCCTGTTCGGCAACCTCGAGGTTCGCCACGATCTCCTCCCCTTCGGCGACCTCGGGGCGGTGACCCTGCTGGCGTTCGTCGACGCCGGCCGGGTCTTCGAGCGGGAGTCCTTCCGTCTCACCACCGACGACATGAAGGTGGGCGGCGGAGGAGGAGTGGCGATCCGGATCCTCCGCTCGACGATCTTCGCGTTCAACTTCGCGGGCGGACCCGACGGCTTCAACTTCTCCGTCGGCAGCGGCTGGATGTTCTAAATCAGATCGCGGCGGTGACGCTCAACCCCGCCACCCGCAGGACCTCGCGCAGGGTGGTCTCTCCCCGGTCGCGGGCATACCACTTCCGGATCTGGGGGTAGAGCTCGGCCTTCGGGATGGTGAGCCGGTTGGCCATCACCCAGGCCTGCAGCTCGGTCGGCCGTGGGCCCCAGTGCCCGATCTCGCGAAACTCCTCGTCCAGCACGATCACGATGGGGATCGACCGGGATCCGTTGGTCAGGTACTGATCCATGACGGCGGGGTGCTCGTCCCGCTTGATGATCCGCAGCTCCAACCCGGGGGTCCCGTCCGCCAGCTTGGCCAGGATCGGCACCGTGTTCGACGCGTCCCCGCACCAGTCCTCGGCGATGACCAGCAGCCGCCGGATCACGCCCTCTGGTACCGCGGCCGGCGCCCACTCCGGGACCCGGGCGACGCGGTGGATCCCCTCCCAGAGCGCCCAGTGCTCCGTGCTTCCAGCCAGGTACGCATCAAAGGGAAAGGCGGCATCCCACAGGGCCTTGAAGTCGGGCATCATCCGGTCCGGGTCGAAGAGTCAGTGTCTCGGGGGTCCGGGCACCTCGTCCCGGACACCTGCACCATAACAGGATCGCCCGGCTCAGAGTTCCTCGATCCGGACCCCGCGCTGGGCCAGCCCATCGACGTAGGCCTGATAGGGCACGGCCTCGTCGGGGGTATGCACCCCCTTCAGCGTCACCCGCCCATCGGCCTGCATCTGCCCCGTGATCGACAGGGAATACCCCGTCGTCCGCATCATGGCACTGATGCCATGTGTCGCATCGTAGCGATCGATCAACCGGAATCTCACCTGTCGCGGCCGGCCGTCCTTCTCGCCGGTCACCAGCACCTGGAGCGCCACCAGATCGCGCCCCTGCGGCTTGTGAAGCTTGGGATGCACCGCCGCGATGAACAGGTCCCGCGGCACCACCGACTTCCCCTTGACGCTGAGCGGGGTGTTGTCGAGCAGGCCGAGCTCGCGAATCGGGCGCATGATCGCGGCGTGCCCGGGGTAGCGAAGCGTCTTGTACTCCATGACGTCGATCTTCCCCTGGTAGGCGAACGGCAGCGTGCTGATCCCGCCGCCGGTGTGGAACGCCTCCAAGGTTCCGACCGGGTGGGGGAACTCCACCGCCTCGAGCTCGCTCAGGGCATCGACCTGCGTCGGCCGGCCACCCCGCAGCACCCAGGACGGCGTGGTGTAGTAGTCGAGCGCCCCCTCGAGGGAATACACGATCTGATAGTTGAGCGGCGGCTCCGGCTCCTGCGGCAGTCCCCCGACATAGATCTTGACCTGTTCGGCCCGGTCCAGCCGGCGGATGCCTTCGGCGGCCAGGATGTTCACCATACCCGGCGCCAGGCCGCAGTCGGGAATGACCGAAATGTCCTTAGCGAGCGCCTGGTCGTGGAGCCGCTTCTGCTCGAAGACGATCTCGGTATTGCCGCCCAGATCGGCGAAGTGACACCCGACCTCGACCGCGGCCTTCGCCATGGGACCGTTGTAGTAGTAGGGAATGGCGCTCATGACCGCCGTCTGGCCTTGCAGCGCCTCCCGGCCCGCCACGGGGTCGGTCACGTCCAGCCGTATCGGTCGCAGCCGGCCCCCCCAATCCCGCTCCAGAAACTGCGGCAGGCGATCCGGCCGCAGGTCGGCCAGCGTGACCTGACTGATCGCCGAATTCTGGAGCAGATCGTAGGCGCAGGCGCAGCCCTGCAGCCCGGCGCCGAGAACCAGCATTTTCATCCTAGACCCCGCGAAGAAGTGACCGGAACAAAGTCATGAAGGATAGCCGGGACCTCGGGGTTGCCTCAAGCGAGGTGGCTCGACTCGCGGTCGCCCAGGGAGGCTAGATTCCGGCCCATGACCGCCCCTCTCCCTTCTCGCCGCGGCGGTGAGGCCACCCGGCACCGGTTGCTCCGCGCCGCACTGGAGCTGTTCACCTCTGCCGGGTTTCGGGGAACCACCACGCCGGCCCTGGCGGCCCGCGCGGGGGTGGCGGAAGGGACCATCTACCGGCACTTCGACGGCAAGGAGCACCTGCTCAACGAGGTCTTCCGGGGGGCGCAGCGCTGGGGCATGGGGGTGGTGCGCGACCAGGCAGAACAACCATGGCCGGCGCAGGAACGGCTGCGAGAGATCGGGCGGCGGCTGTTCGATGGCGCGGCCCGCGACCCGTCGGTCGTCAGAATGCTGCTGCGGGGACAGGATCGCCAGTTTCTGGACCAGCGGAGTCGAGAGGTGGAGCGAGAATTCCGGGATGCCTTGCAGCAGGTCGTGGCCGGCGGCAAGTCGGACGGGATGGTGCGCGCCGGCCCGGCGGAGCTGTGGACGGACGTGTGGCTCGCCCTGGTAACCTTCGCGGCGGAGCGCATTGCCGCGAAGGAATGGACCCCGGATAGCCCACCGGCAGCGATGACGCTCGACGCGGCGTGGGACGCGATCGTGGCGAGGGCCGCTACTCCGCCGTCCCCTCCGGGCCCCTGAACATGGTCAGCTGTCGAGGACGAGGCGGAACGGCGGTCCAGTCGAGCCGGCGCGCCCGGCCCGGACCGAGCGGCCGGATCTCCACCACCCCGCCCACGAAGTAGGCCACTGAGTCGGGACCCCATCGGACCGGATCACGGGCCCGTCGAGCCAGGGGCTCGTCGCTGCCGCTGTCCGCCGCCACACAGAGGTCGTCGGGGTCGGCGCACGGCACCACCCGCGCGAAGACCGGCGCGCCGAGCAGTACCGAGAGGCTGGATTCGGCGGCGGCCCGCTCGGTGGGCCCGATCGGGAGCGGCGCCGGAGGCTGCGGCGGGGCTCCCATCCTCCACCGGCCGCGGGTTGCCGCCACCACCACCGAGCGGCCATCGCTCCCCCACCCCACCCGCACGGGCAGGCCGGCGTCCTTGGGCAGCGGCAATTCGCGGTCGGCCCCGTTCAGCAGATTCAGGATCCAGACCGAGCCGGGCGTCGAGTCGCGCAGCGACTGTCCCCGGAGAAAGGCCACCATCACTCCGTCGGGAGACAAGACGGGCCGCATCTCGCCCACGTTGGTGAAGGTGAGCGGGAATACCGCGCCCCCGCTCGCCCGAACAGCGTACAGATCTCCCCCCGCGGCGCCCCCACCGGCCACGAATACGGCATACGACTCGCGTCCGACCTCGATCTCACCTCGAAGCGGGGGGAGCGAGCCCCCGCATGCCGCGATCAGGCAACCGCACGGAAGGGAGACCGAAAGGGCCGTCCGGCGCAGGCTCACTCGTCCGGCAGCACGGTCGCCTGCAACAACCACCATCCGGTGGGATTCACCTGGACGGCTCTGGGCGCCCGGGTGATGCCCTTCACCACCTGCCGGGTTTCTACCCCATCGACATCCACCCGCACCGGGGTCCCGTCGACCAGCAATTCGAGCCCCGGGATCCGGTAGCTGCCCCACTCGCCCGGCTGGGTCTGCCGGATGTCGAGTGCCAGCCGGTTCTTGCCCCGGTATTTCCAGCGCACCTCGAGGATGGGATACCCCGGCTGGGTCAGCGCCTGCCGGAAGTACCAGTCGAGGTCCTGCCCCGAGGTCTCCGTCATGATCCTGGCGAAGTCCGCGGAGAGTGCCGTTCCGTCGCGCCGGGTCTCGTAATAGCGGCGCAATCCACGAACGAAGGTCGAGTCGCCCACCAGCCCGCGCAGCTGGTGGAGCACCCAGGCACCCTTCTGGTAGTTATTCGAGTTGAGGAGGGAGAGAAGATCGGTGACCGTCGGGTCGAGGATCGGGCGCCCGGTCACCGGCGACCGATTCGCTCCGCCCTCGGAGGGCCCGGCCGCGGCGAAGATGGCTTGCGCATGGCGCCGCATGACCGCGGCGAAGGCGCTGTCTCCGTCGGCGTGGCCGATCCACAGGGTGGCCAGGTAGGTGGCAAAGCCCTCGGACAGCCAGAGGTGATGCCAATCGGCCTCGGTCACCGCGTTCCCGAACCACTGGTGCGCGGTCTCGTGGGCCACCGTCTCCTCGGAGAGCCGGCGAGCCTCGTAGGCCTTCTCGTCGTAGAAGATGGCGCTGGAGTTCTCCATCCCGCCGAAGCGGGTGGAGGACTCGACGTGGGCCAGGCTGGCGTAGGGAAAGGGCCCGATCAGGTCGCTGAAGTAATCCACCATCCCGGCCGCCCGGCGAAATGGTCCGGTCACCGCGTAGGCGGTGTCCTCGGGATAGGTCCAGACCGACACCGGCACGCAGGTGATCCGGCAGCCGCCATCGGGTAGGGCGGTCCGCACCATCCGGGCGACCCCCACCACCATGGTATAGACCGGAATCGGCCGGTCCATCCGGTAATGCCAGACGGCGTTGCCGTAGGCGAGCGTGTCGATTTTCCCGAGCACGCCGTTCGCGACCACCTGGTACTCCAGCGGTGCCTGTACGTGGAATGCCACGGTGGCCTTGTCCCCGGGCAGGTCCTGGGCCGGGAACCACCGATGGGCGCGGTCCGGCCAGTTGTCGGCGAAGAAGGTCGGCGCGCCGTAGGCGTTCTTTCCGATGATGAGGCCGTCGGGTGGCGTCCCGTGGTACCGGATGCGGGTGGAAATCGTGTCGCCGGCGCGGCCCTGGTGCGGAATGAGGATCAGCCCGCTGGGCCGTCCCCATCGCGTCCGTGTCAGCCGGGTGTTCTCCCGCCCGTTCATGGAGACCCGCACGACTCGGATCGCCGAATCCAGCGCCACCTCCACCGGCCGGTCCGACCCCAACAGCCAGGTGGTCTCGACCTCGCCCACGATGTGGTCGGTCCCGTTTTCGACCACCACCGTGATGTCGTAGTGGAGGGCGTCGTGTCCCTGCCGGATGGTATCGGCCCGAACCGCGAGCGGATCCTGGGCCAGCTGCAGCAGCAAGAGTGCGATCACGGATTCATTCCCCGAGCTGCGTCCGGTAGAACCGGAGCATCCGGGCCCACGCGCGCTCCACTTGAGGGCCATCCGAGCCCTGGCGGCCGGGTTTGAGAAAGCCGTGCCCGGTGCCGGGATATACATCGGAGCTGAAACTCTTGCCCTCCGACCGCATCGCGGCGGCCACCCGGGGCACCGAGGCGGTGATGCGCGCGTCGTTTTCGCTATACACGCCGAGCACCGGCGCCCGGATGCGGCCCAGCTCGGCTGACTCGGGCGCCGGGCCATAGCACACCACCGCGGCTCGCAGGTCCGGGTTGTTGGTCGCGTACCGGAAGCTCTGACCGCCGCCCCAGCAGAAGCCGATGACCCCGATCTGATCGTGGCGGACGGCCGGCAGCCTGTTCACGTAGGCGAACGCGGCGTTCAGGTCGGAGGTGATCCGGTCGGGCTCCAGCAGCGCGATCAGCTTCCGGCCGGAATCGGGCGCCGCCGGGCTCCTGCCGAACCGGGAGGACAACAGGTCGGGAAGCACTGCGACGAAGCCCTCCTTCGCCAGGCGGTCGGCCACCGTGGGCTCCCACGAGGTCAGGCCGAAGATCTCGTGGATGACGATGACGGCGGGGGCCGGGTCTTTCCGCTCGGGGAACGCCACGTAGGCTCGGATGGAGTCGGCGCCGTTTCGGATGGAGACCCATTCCCCGTGGGTCGTCACCAAGCTGGGGGACGTTGTCCCCCGGGCCATCCAGGCGCCCGCGGCCCCCAGGGCCAGGGCGAGCGCGGCCACCACTACGTGGGACGCCGCGCCGTGGACGCGACGGAAGGGATGAATCGGCTGGCTCATGACAACCTCACGGTGTAGTGGTAGTTGCGCCCGGAAGGCTGCGAAATTCCACCCGGTTCTCCAGCAGCAGCGGGATGGCGACCCGGCCGCGCCTCGTGTCGATACCAATGTCCGCGGCGGAAGGAAGGCCCCGGTAGACGGTGGTGACCCGCCCGTCCTCGAACAGGAAGAGACTGGAGTCGGCCCAGCTCGATATCAGTACTCGACCGCCACCGAGTACTTCGGCGCCGTCCTCTTGCCCGGGTCCGGTGCCTAGCGCCACCACCTGGACGTCCCCCGGGCGCCAGCCCCGGATGGTCGTCCCGAAGAACGGGACCACGACGAACCGGCGGTGCTCCGCGTCCCAGGCGATCCCATTGGGGCCGCCCAGGCTGTCCGACTCGAGGGCCAGGGTGGCACTGTGATCGGGGGCGACTCGGAAGATCCGGTCCGGACCGGTGTGGCCGACCGCCCCCTTGGCGTCGGGACCTACCCCGGTATCGGTGAGGTAGATGCCGTCAGGCCCGGCGGCCACGTCATTGAGGAACTTGGCCTGGCCGGCCAGCTCGACCGCGAGCAGCGGCGCACCGGTGCGCTTGTCGAAGGCCCGGGCGGCGTCGATGTCGGCGACCCACAGCGTGTCGCCCACGATCGCCAGCCCCTTGGGAGCGTGCAGCGTGACGCCATTCGCTCCACCGGCAATGAACTTGAGGGAGTCGATCGCTCCGTCCCCGCCGAGCCGGGCGACATAGCCGTTGTTGTCTTTCTCCAATGGCGACCCGTTGACGTTCGATACGAACCAGACGTCGAGATCCGGGTCGTACCGGGCCGACTCGGGATTCTGGAATCCCTCCACCCGTTCGGGGCCGGATAGGGCCTTCTCGGCAGACATGGTCTCGCGCCTCTCACCGGTACACCCTGCGGCCGCTGCCCAGGCGAGGAGAAACCATCCCGGCCACGCCAGAGTTCTTGATCCTGATCCCATGTGATGGTCTCCACCCACTGAGCCGCCCTGGACCGGGTGCCCCGGTATCGTCCGTGGAACGCAAGATAGCGACCCGGGTGCGGTCGAGGCACGTGGCTGACAGCGTAGGAGATCGCGTCGCCGCCCGGTTCAGCGGCCGCTCAGCACGTACATCCTTCCCGATTTGGTGCCGTTGACGGCGCTCCAGGCCGATGTCACCAACAGGTCCGGCACCCCGTCACCGTCCACGTCGCCCATTCCGGTGGCGTCGAACCCGAGCGTCTCGCCGTCCACCTTGCCGGTGATGGCGCGGAGCAGCGTCCCGTCCTTGCCCGAGTAGACATAGATCTTCCCCCCGGACGGGGCCGCTCCCTTGTGCTGCCAGGCGCCAATCACCAGGTCGTCGTGGCCATCGCGGTTCACGTCGCCGGCATCGGCGGGACCGATCCCGAACCCGTCCCCGGCGGCCTCACCCGTGAGCGTGTAGAGCGGCCGCCCCGTCCGACCCGAGTACACGTAGACTCGTCCGGTCATCCGGCCCTTGGCCCGGTTGAGCCAGTCGGAGGCGTAGATGTCGGCGGTGTCGTCGTGGTCGACGTCGCCCACCACGGACACGAACATCGCGCCCAGCTGGGTGCCGGTGCTGTCGGAGTCGATCACGAAGGCCGGCTCGTCGGTGAGACCGCGGTAGACGTAGGTGCGCCCGGTGTGCTGGGGACCGGCGTTGGCCGCGCCGATCACGATCCAGGCGGTGCCCTGCCGAACGGCGCCGGCCGAGGTCGAGCCGAAGTGGTCTCCCGGGGCCACCCCCGTCAGTGTCAGCAGAATCGCGCCGTCCTTGCCGGAGTAGACATACGCGCGACCGGCGTCGGTACCGCCCGCGTCGTTCGCGGGGGCGCCGATCACGACGTCCGCGTACCCGTCGTCGTTCACGTCGCCCGCGTCCGACACGTGCCGGCCCAGGCTGTCGTCCTTGCTCTCGCCGGTGAAGGTGAGGAGGGTTTCCCCGTCCTTCCCCGAGAACACGTACGCCTTGCCGGCCCCGGGGGCGCCCGCGACTACGTCGGGAACGCCGTCACGATTCACGTCGCCGGCCGCCTCCACTCCGAGGCCGAGCTGGTCGCCCCCATCGCCCGAACGGATCCAGAGCAGCTTGCCGGTCCTGGTCGAGTACACGTAGACCTTGCCCGCATCCCTCCCGCCGGTGTTCCGGGAGGGAGCGGAGGTGGTCACATCATTGACGCCATCGCCGTCCACGTCCCCGATGTTGCGGGCGATCCAGCCGAACTGGTCGCCGGCGCCCTCGCCTCGCCATTCCTGGATGATCCGCACCGGCTCGACGAACGGGGCCGCGAATTCCTCCGCGGTGGGGAACAGCTGCGTGAAGCGGGGGTCGTCCCGGAGCACGACGGCGTCCGTGTCCGCCCCGATCTGGGTCAGGTCGATCGCGCGCGTGGCCTTGGCCCGGAAGAGAAAGGCGAAGGCCGAGTCCCGGTTGCCCTTGAGGCCGTAGATCAGTCCGGCGTTGTAGAGGGCCACCGGCCGCGTCTGCTCGAACGATGCGGCTTTGAGATCGGCGGCGAGTGCGCCGTCCAGATCCCTAACTTGAGCGCGGGCGTAGCCGAGCAGGGACCAGCCTCGCGCGTTGTCCGGGTCGCGTGAGGTGACGGCCTCCAGAACCGGAATGGCCTCCGCCATTCGGCCTGCGCCGAGGAGGGAGAGCGCCCGAGCTACGGTGGCGGCGGTGTCGGCCTGGCTCAAAGCCGGGGTGGTCCAGACAATCACGATGGCTACCAACGCGGCGAGGCGTCGAGTGCGGTGCATGCGGTCTCCGGGCGCGGTGCGGGGTCGAACAGAACATGCCGACTCCAGGCCCTACGGCGCCCTCGGCGGCCCGGTTTCCCCGCAGGCCTGGGCGAAACCGTTCGGATCACCGGGCTTGCTCCCCACCCTTATCATGCCTATTCTCGCCCGGAGCGGTCCGGCGCATCCTCCCACGGTGCATTCGCGGCGGGCACCAGGCGTCACCCCAAGCAGGAGGGCCCGTGAGACCCTGGTCGCTTCGTCGCATCTGGGTACCGATGATGGTGGTGGGAGTGAGCTGCTCGCCCCGATCCGATCCGGTCCGGGTGACCTGCGCGGAGCTCACGTGGACCCGGGGTGGCGTCGCGCAGATCGGCCCCCTGGTGCCGGCGCGTCTCCTCTTCGACACTGCCAAGGCGGGGCCGGAATCTCCGGAAGAGGCCGGCCCCTGGTGGCGGGTGAGGCCGGTGCCGGGCTCCGACGATACCGTGACCGTGGGGAACGGCTTCGCCGTGTCGTGGCCGACCACTTACACCCGGCGAGGGTGGCGCCCGGTGGGTCGAGATTCACTGATTCTGTTCCTGGGCGATCCCACCGGCCTACGGTGGCGCTCGGGTGTGGCCGTGAGCGGAGATTCGCTCCACGGAGCCGGCTGGTATGGGCCCAACCGGGGGGATTCGGCCCTGGTGGAAGTGGCGGGGCGGCGGCAGAGGTGCTGAGCACGGGCGGGCCGCCGCACTGGTCCGCGACTGCAATGCAGGAGGACCCGGTTTTTCGACCGCTGACCGAGTTGGAGGGAGACCAACCATGCTGGACGCGATTCGCCGGTTCGTGACCCGTAACATCCTGCCGTCCTCTCCTTCGGCGCCCGGGAGCGGCGACCGGCCGGGTCTCCCGGGGGTACAACTGGCCGCCTGCGCCCTGCTGCTCGAGCTGGCCCATGCCGACGGCGAGTTCAGCGAGAGGGAACGGGACCACATTGAAGGGGCCCTGCGCCGCCACTTCGGCCTGGACGACGAGCTGGCGACCGAGCTGCTGGCGCTGGCCGAGGCGGAGCGGACCCAGTCGATCGACCACTTCCAGTTCACTCGTCTCATCGCCGAGCAGTACGATGTCGGCCAGCGCATGGTACTGGCCGAGGTCATGTGGGGTGTGATTCTGGCCGACGGACAGATCGCCGATCATGAGGGATACCTGATTCGCAAGCTCGGCCGGTTGCTCGACCTGGAACCGGCCTACCTGGCTCAGGCTCGTCGTGCCGCCGCCGGTGGGAGTTGAATCGACCAGCATCAGTTCATGGAACATTGAACGGAGACGCCGTTATGGCTGACAAGAAGATCATCGCGGTCGTGGGGGCCACCGGTTCCCAGGGGGGCGGCCTCGTCCGGGCCATCGTGAGCGACCGGGCGGGAGGATTCACCGCGCGCGCGCTCACCCGGGACATCGACTCGGAAAAGGCGCGCGAGCTGGCCAAGCTCGGCGCCGAGGTCGTGAAGGCGGATCTGGATGACGAGGAGAGTCTCGTCCGGGCCTTTCAGGGCGCCCATGGGGCGTTCTGCGTCACCTTCTTCTGGGCCCATTCTTCCCCGGAGAAGGAAAAAGGGGAGGCGCGGGCCATGGCGAGGGCGGCGAAACGGGCCGGCGTGGCGCACGCCATCTGGTCCACGCTCGAGGACACCCGCGAATGGGTGCCCCTCAGCGACCCCCGCATGCCGACGCTGATGGAGAAGTACAAGGTGCCGCACTTCGACGCCAAGGGCGAGTCGAATCAGGCGTTCACCGACCAGGGCGTACCCACGACGTTCCTGCTGACCTCGTTCTACTGGGACAATTTCATCCACTTCGGCATGGGCCCCAAGAAGGGGCCGGATGGAACGCTGGCGATCACCTTCCCGATGGGAGACAAGAAGCTCCCCGGCATCGCGGCGGAGGACATCGGCGGGTGCGCCTACGGCATCTTCCAGCGGGGGCGCGAGTTCATCGGGAAGACCGTCGGCATCGCCGGCGAGCATCTGACCGGTGGGGAGATGGCGGCGGCATTCACCAAGGCGCTGGGGCAGAAGGTGGTCTATAACGACGTCCCGCCGGAGGTGTACCGGAGTTTCGGTTTCCCGGGAGCCGACGATCTGGGCAACATGTTTCAGTTCAAGCGCGACTTCAACGCCGCTTTCTGCGCTGCCCGGAATGTGGCCGCGGCCTGGGCGTTGAACCCGGCGCTAAAGACCTTTGCCCAATGGCTGGAGAGGAACGGCGATCGGATTCCACTGGAGTAGGGGCGATCCCGACTCGGTGCGGCCGGGGCTCACCCCTCTTGCCGACCTCGGGCCGGGCCCGGGCCGGGTGAACCCGGATGGGGTGGGGCGGCGGTCAGCAGCCGTTCGGCAAAGTCCAGCCGTTCGGCCAATTCGGCGACCTCCCTCCGCAGTACGTCCACCTCTTCGAGCAGCTCCCTGGTGGGCCCGGTCTCCGGCTGTTCCGGATCCCAGCGCGTCACCAACCGGCCCTCCGCGTCGCGGAACGATCCGCCCGCCACCAGGATGAGGTCGTAGAGCCACCACAGGCCGGCCCCGCCGACGGTAGCGGCCATGAGCCAGCCGGTGCCGCGCTTCCCGACGTAGAATCGGTGTCCGCCGAAGACGCCGAGCACCAGGGCCAGCGCCAGGGCGACCCCGCGGGACTTGGTCGAGGGGGCGGTGGCTTCCGGATCGTAAGTCGTGTCCATCGAGATCTCCTGGGTGGTTCGCCGCCGAGGCTCTGAATCCCGAGGTGCGAGGCGAACCTCTAACTCCAGCGGCTGGTCGGCGTGATGGTAGACAAGGTCCACTTGGTGTGCCGGTCCCGCCAGTGGTCGAGTCGCCCCGGGCCGCTTCGCATCTGTCCTCGCAGTCCAATCCCGCCGGTGCGGGGTCACCAAGCGCGCCACCAGTCACATCTTTCGCCACTCATTCGCCACCCACCTGCTGGAGGGCGGGTATGACATTCGGACGGTCCAGGAGTTGTTGGGGCAGCGGGATGTGCGGACCACGATGCTCTACACCCACGGGCTGAACCGGGGTGGGCGGAGTCCGGCGGACCTTCTGGGTGGGGCGGGTCTCGCAGTCCTTCCGGATACGGCGGCAGAGAGTACGATAGGGGGACAACCCAGAGGTCGAAGTACTAGTTGGGCGGGCGCGATGGATCACCCTCCCAGCCAGAGTGAATGTGTCACTTGACTAAAGGATCGCCTTAATGAGCAAGGCCACACCCCACCATCACGGCCACGAATTCGCGCCGCGCGCCGACCACGGGACGCCCGGGGAACGCGGGAAGGGGTCCGAGGACCACAAAGGCCATGATCAGCACGCGGGCCACAGCCCGAAGATGTTCCGGGACAAGTTCTGGCTCTCGTTCGCCCTCACTCTTCCGGTGGTGTTCTGGTCGGCACACATCGAGGAGCTGCTGGGCTACCGGGCACCTGAATTCTCGGGTTCGTTTTGGATCCCTCCGGTTCTCGCGACTGCCATCTTCCTCTACGGCGGCCTGGTCTTCCTGCAGGGGGCGTGGCGGGAACTGAGGGCGCGGCTGCCAGGGATGATGACGCTGATCTCCCTGGCCATCTCTGTGGCCTTCATCTTCTCCTGGGTGGTGCAGATCGGGTTCATTGAGGCGAACGCGCTCTGGTGGGAGCTGGCCACGCTGGTGACCATCATGCTGCTGGGGCACTGGATCGAGATGCGCTCGATCTCGCAGGCCCAGGGGGCCCTCCAAGAGCTCTCGAAGCTGCTCCCGGATACCGCGACTCGCGTCACCGACCAGGGTGAGGAGAGCGTACCCGTCAGCGAGCTGCAGGAGGGCGACATCGTGCTGGTCCGCCCAGGCGAACGCGTCCCGGCGGATGGGATCGTCCGCAAGGGGGAGAGCGCCCTCAACGAGGCGATGCTCACGGGGGAGTCCAGGCCGGTGAGGAAGGAGGAGGGCGACGAGGTCATCGCCGCCACCATAAACGGCGAGGGATCGCTTCGCGTGGAGATCACGGGCACCGGGGACAAGACCAAACTGTCCGGCATCATGCGACTCGTGGCGGACGCGCAGAAGTCCAAGTCGAGGGCGCAACACCTGGCCGACCGCGCGGCGCAGATGCTGACAGGAGTGGCCATTCTGTCCGGCATTCTCACACTCATCGTCTGGCAGTTGTTGGGCGCGAACATCGATTTCTCAATCGTTCGGGTCGTGACCGTGCTTGTCATCGCCTGTCCGCACGCACTCGGGCTTGCGGTGCCTTTGGTTGTCGCCATCTCGACGACGTTGGGCGCGAGGAACGGCCTCCTTGTGCGCGATCGGCGGGGACTGGAAGAAGCCCGGAACCTGAACACTGTGATCTTCGACAAAACGGGGACACTCACCCTTGGAGAGTTCCGCGTCGTGGAGATGGCGGTTGCGGACGGTTCGTCCGACGACGAGGCGCTTCGCATCGCGGCAGGAGTGGAGTCGGAGTCCGAACACCCCATCGCACGGGGAATCGTGAAGACGGCGGAGGACCGGAAGCTCGACGTGCCTGCCGCGGATGGATTCCGTGCGCTCACCGGAAAGGGTGTCGCCGCTTCGGTCGGCGGCGCGGAGTATCACATCGGCGGACCGGCGCTTCTGAAGGAAGGGGACGCGCAGATACCGGACGCGCTTCGGACGGCAGCCGAGGCAGCGGCCAACCGGGGGCAGGCCGCCATCTACTTGATTCGGGACGGCAAGGCGATGGCGGTCTTCGCGGTGGCCGACGCCATCCGGGAAGAAAGCCGCGAGGCGATCCGCGCCCTCCACGAGCGCGGTATCGAGGTCGCGATGCTCACCGGCGACGCACAGGCGGTGGCGGATGCAGTCGCTACGGAGTTGGGCATCGACACCGTGTTCGCCCAGATTCTTCCAGGGGATAAGGCCTCGAAGGTGCGGGAGCTGCAATCACAGGGGAAAAAGGTGGCGATGGTGGGCGATGGGGTAAACGATGCCCCCGCCTTGGCCACCGCCGATATCGGGATTGCGATCGGCGCGGGCACGGATGTCGCGGTGGAAGCCGGACACATTGTGCTCGTGCGGTCCGACCCGCGCGACATCCCCAAGATCGTGGCGCTGTCCCGCGCCACATACCGGAAGATGCTCCAGAACTTGTGGTGGGCTGCCGGCTACAACATCGTCGCGATACCGCTGGCCGCAGGAGTGCTCGCGACGTGGGGTATTCTCCTTACCCCGGCTGCGGGTGCGGCCCTGATGTCGGCGAGCACTGTGGTCGTGGCGATCAACGCCCAACTTCTCAAGCGGGTGGACCTGTGAGAATCTCCTTATGCCGCCCAACAACCGGTTGCAGCGGACGGTCCGCTACGCTGCGCCGCCGCTGAACCGGAGCGTTAGACGGCATCCGGCACGCCAACCCAACTGTCGCCTTTGGCTTATGACTCTTCAGGCCGTCCTCAAGAGCCAGTATCGCGCCTCCCTCGCTATGCTCCTCGAGGCGATCGACTCCTGTCCCGCCCGGGTTTGGACCAGCGATCAGCATGTCAATCAGTTCTGGCAGGTTGCGTACCATACACTCTTCTACACCCACCTCTACCTCCAACGGTCCGAAGCTGACTTCGTGCCCTGGGAGCACCATCGGCCGGGTCACCATCGCTTCGGCACCGGGCCGGATGCCCCGAGCACCGTGAGCCCCTACTCAGTGAAGGAGGCCAGGGCCTACTGCCTCCGCTGCCAGGACATGGTTGATTCAGCCGTGGATCGGCTAGATCTTGCGTCGCCCGAGAGCGGCTTCTCATGGTACCGGATGTCCAAACTGGAGCATCAGTTTGTCAACCTGCGCCACATCCAGCACCATACTGGGCAGCTCGCTGATCGGCTCCGACAGACGGCCAATCGGGGGATTGGCTGGGTTGGTGGAGCATCCGCACCCTAGTGGACAGCGGCCATCGGGTTGCTCGGCCCTGGACCACCAGACGGTGCGCGGGTAGGCTTGCCGGGCGCTCCGCGGCCCTGCCGCCTATGCGGGGTCGCTAGACCGACCACGACGAGGGATATTGAACCATGCTGCGTAGTCTTGTCGTCCTCGCGACTTTCGGTATGGTGTCTGTAGCATGCCGTCCTGAGCCAGCAGCCACGCGCCGGGCCGCTGCCGCTCAGGATACCGCGTTTGCTGGTGTTCAAGCACGCGGGGAGGTCGCCATGGGCGTCGATCAGTATACGTCCACCCATGTCTTCGAATCCCTCCCGGACGGCGGCCGGATCATTCTGCAGCGGGATATGTCGGATAGCATTGGCACCGCAACGATCCGGGCGCATCTGCAGCACATTGCTCAGGCGTTTGCGGCCGGCGACTTTCGGCTGCCCGGACTGGTCCACGCGCAATCAGTTCCC
>Ga0326597_10003453_pt1 | contig 22800 bp, 24 predicted proteins | sample RVTome_12_FD_203789 | JGI IMG/M metagenome (GOLD analysis project Ga0326597, IMG submission 203789) | Soil microbial communities from uranium-contaminated site in the Upper Colorado River Basin, Wyoming, United States - RVT100D185 | ecosystem: Environmental > Terrestrial > Soil > Contaminated >...
CTGGACCGCGCCTACGCCCGCCACCCAGAACGCTTCCGACAACCCCCCCAAGCACCAAACATCCCCGACGTCGCCTGGATCAACCCGCCCACAGAAGACCCCAACGATCTGTCTCAGAACCCTTGACACGGACCGCTTCACACCGCCGAAGAGCGGCCTGCGTATGTACGAACATATGTTCTGTAGGTGTCGTGAGCGGAGATCGACAGCTTCCCCCGGGTGACCACGACCACCCGTGTCGTTGTCGTTCGGTTTGCCGGCTCCGAGCCACTCGTCGATCCACTCGCTGAGGGTGAGCTTCGACGAGTCCACGAAGCACAGGATCAATCGGCACCGCTTCGCGTTCGACGCGTTGACGGACGAGGAAGTCGAAGACATGCGCGACGACGTGGCGCGCCTGGCATGGGACATCCTTCACCTGCCGATGACGTGACGGCGGGACTCGGACGTCGCGTGACGGGGTGGCACGGTGGGCGCGTTGAGGTTCCGGCTGCCGGACGCCGGATGCGAACCGGGTGCCATGGCACGCCAAATCCCCGGTGCCAAATCGGTACCACGGACCGTTTCGAGTGTCAGGCGGGAAACCCGATTCCTGCAAATTCTGCCGTTTCCGCGGTGCGAGCGGGGAGACTCGAACTCCCACAGCCTTGCGGCCACTGGGACCTAAACCCAGCGCGTCTGCCAGTTCCGCCACGCTCGCGTGGGCGACAGCGTACGTGTGCCGCCTCGCCCGGTGGCGGGTGCGGCTGCGTCAGGACGCAGCGTCGGAGGGCGACGATTCCGACGGGGCCGGTGTCTCGCTTGCCTCGGACGACTGCGGTGGCTCGTAGACCGGATCGTCCCCTGCGGCGATCGACGCGAGCGGGGCTTCCGGCAATGGCAACTCGGCGGCGGTGTCGAGGTTGCAGTCCGCGTCCACCTCGATCGTCGGCGGGATACCGAGGTCGTCCTCCGGCGGTGAATCAGGCGCAGGCGGCCACGAGCGCAGGCGCCTGGCGATGGGCTCGCCCGCACCCTGGTCGATGATCTGCGCCGCAGCCCGCCCTATCCGCTTGCCGACGGTCGGGAGCACGTATGCCTCGACCCGTCCGGCCGACAGTTCCTCGAAGGCGGCCGCCAGGTCACGGACTTCGCCGAGGCCAAGGCCGGCGTCGACCACCAAGCCTTCACGCGCGGTGGCGAGCAGATCGGGAATGTGCGGGATCAACTGCGCGCCGCGCACCCGCTCCCACGCTGCCCCGAGCACGTCACGCTGTCGTCCCATCCGACCGATGTCGGACGCCGAGACGTCGTTGGCCCAGTTGCCGCTCGCCTGCCGGGTGAGCGTGTGACGGCTGCGCACGTGCGCCAGCGCTGCCGCCCCGTCGAACCTCCAACACCCAGCCTGGGGCACGTACAGGACCGAGCTGAGGTCGGCGAGCGGCCGGTCGACCGTCAGGGCGACACCGCCGATCTGGTCGACCAGATTGGCGAAGGCGACGAAGTTCACCCGCACCACGTGATGGATCGGCAGCCCGGTCACGTTGCTGACGTCCTGCACGAACTCCTGCGTGCCACGGCGGTTGAAGGTCTCGTTTATCCGATGGCCGCGCCGGTACAGCCAGAGGTCGCGGGGGAGCGAGAACACCGCGGCCTGCTTGCTGACCGTGTCCGCCACCAGCAGGAACATCGTGTCGGTCAGGCCATCGCGACCGCGCGCCTCGAAGTCGTTGACCCTCAGGCGGCGGGCCTCCTCGGCGGTGATGCCCTGCGACCCGACCGAGAACACCAGCGTGACGCGCACCGAGTCGGCCAACTGCAGCGGCACGTCCGGCGCCAGGATGTCGAGGTGGATGGGTGGCGCCTCAGACACGTTGTCGTCGATGCTGATCGTCTCGGACGGCTCGAACGACGGCGTCGCCTGCGGATCGGGAGCAACGCTCGGCAACGGCTCGGGTTCGACCGGTCCGGCCTCCAGGTCGCCGAACCGATCAGGGCCGAAGACGTTCCACAGTAAGAAGGGCGTGGCCACGAGGGCGATGAGGACCAAGTTGGCGGCCACGATCCAACGCACCGCCTTCGGTGTCGGTCGCCAGGCCCTCAGTCGCTCCCACATACCCGTCCCTTGCGGCAGCGCCGCCAGGAACTCGAACCCCGAACCCGCCGATCAAGAGTGGCTCGGGGCGCGTCCACCGCGCACCACTGGTATCCCCGAAATATAGCCCTGACCTGCGCCTTCTTCTTCTTGGCGTCCGACCATTCATCCGGCGCACGCGGAGTGGTCGTCCTCCAGCGACCGACGTAGGTTCGCCATCATCCACTGGACCCTTGCGTTGTCAAGGTGTTCGGGGACTGCTCGTGCCATGTCGAGCCGTGAGCCCTGTAACCAGGCCAGGATGTCCGGCTCTCGCTGCCAGGCGACCTCGTTCAGCGCCCCGAGGTGGATGCTCCAGGCCCAATCGAGCCGGGACCCTACCCGTGGTACCGGGTTGGAGCGACCGCCGAGGGATGGACCCCCGCCTGCGCGGGGAGAACGCGCCGCCGTCGAGGGGGTTGAGGCCCTGCGTGGGATGACCCCCGCCTGCGCGGGGAGAACGTGAAGGCGGCCCACGGGTCGTACGCACCGCCGGGATGACCCCTTCCTGCGCGGGGAGAACGATGCGCTCGACATCGCCATCTACTTCTGGCCGGGATGACCCCCGCCTGCGCGGGGAGAACTATTCGGTCCCCGACGTGCTGTGGATATACCGGGGATGACCCCCGCCTGCGCGGGGAGAACCCGACCGGAACTCGTCCCATCATGTCCACCTTGGGATGACCCCCGCCTGCGCGGGGAGAACTTGCCTGGAAAAATCTGGCACGCCCCCGTGCCGGGATGACCCCCGCCTGCGCGGGGAGAACGACACCCCTCCATCCACATAGGTGCCCTGCGTGGGATGACCCCCGCCTGCGCGGGGAGAACGATCCCGGCCTCGTGGTGCGCGGCCCGGAGCAGGGATGACCCCCGCCTGCGCGGGGAGAACCCGATCAACTCCATGCCGCGTGACTGCCACGTGGATGACCCCCGCCTGCGCGGGGAGAACCCTGTCCTCAGCGTCCTGGCGCGCCTTGTCCAGGGATGACCCCCGCCTGCGCGGGGAGAACCCTGCCGGCCATGAGGTGTGGGGCTATCCGGTGGGATGACCCCCGCCTGCGCGGGGAGAACATGGGGATGCTGAAAATCCAAACACACGGGTCGGGATGACCCCCGCCTGCGCGGGGAGAACGGCGGTCTACGGATGACACCCGTCTTCGAGTCGGGATGACCCCCGCCTGCGCGGGGAGAACTGCCAGCACCGCCGCAATGTCGTCCCGTCGGCGGGATGACCCCCGCCTGCGCGGGGAGAACGCGCCGCCGCCCAGGTGAAAGGTCTTGTAGGCGGGATGACCCCCGCCTGCGCGGGGAGAACCCTGCTTGCCGCCACATCGACCTTCTACAGACGGGATGACCCCCGCCTGCGCGGGGAGAACTCGCCCCGCCGCCGATGGGGAACTGGTTACGGGGGATGACCCCCGCCTGCGCGGGGAGAACACGGCGTCCGCCGGCGACCTGTTGTTCTACACGGGATGACCCCCGCCTGCGCGGGGAGAACGGGCTCAGACTCTGGACTGCGTGCCCCTGCCCGGGATGACCCCCGCCTGCGCGGGGAGAACTTGGCAGTCAACGTCGGTGACCGTGGTACCGCGGGATGACCCCCGCCTGCGCGGGGAGAACTCGCCGACCGGACCACGGCGTTGATCAGGCAGGGGATGACCCCCGCCTGCGCGGGGAGAACGTCAAGCAGGCATCCAACGACTTGTACGGCGTGGGATGACCCCCGCCTGCGCGGGGAGAACGGCGTAGTCGTAGGTGGTCGTGGTGCCGTCAGGGGATGACCCCCGCCAGCGCGGGGAGAACACTATCGACGAGTGGGTCGACGCCCACCAGGCGGGATGACCCCCGCCTGCGCGGGGAGAACTCCAGACAGTCAGCCGTGCCATCCCCGTGCGGGGGATGACCCCCGCCTGCGCGGGGAGAACGAACCTCAGCGGAGGTCGAGCCCGATCAGTTCGGGATGACCCCCGCCTGCGCGGGGAGAACCTGGCGATGCACCCGGACACGTTGGACGTGCCGGGATGACCCCCGCCTGCGCGGGGAGAACTGGCCGTCGAGCCGGTCGATGGTGACCGGCCAGGGATGACCCCCGCCTGCGCGGGGAGAACAACGTGACGGCCGTGTCGGGCACCAACCCGACGGGATGACCCCCGCCTGCGCGGGGAGAACGACTGGCATGCAAGGACCCCGTCCGACGTCCTGGGATGACCCCCGCCTGCGCGGGGAGAACGACCAGCGGGCCCAGTCGCCCACCACCGCAGTGGGATGACCCCCGCCTGCGCGGGGAGAACACAACACAGACGCTCCACGAGGGCACCTACCCGGGATGACCCCCGCCTGCGCGGGGAGAACCCACGCCAGCAGCAGCCATCCCAACGACGGCAGGGATGACCCCCGCCTGCGCGGGGAGAACTCCAGCCACACAGGAGTACGGCCTACCGTCCCGGGATGACCCCCGCCTGCGCGGGGAGAACGTTCGAGTTCGTAGTCGTAGCTTCCCGATCCGGGGATGACCCCCGCCTGCGCGGGGAGAACAGCTACGAGGCCGAGACGCAGGACGACACGGTGGGATGACCCCCGCCTGCGCGGGGAGAACCGCATCGCTCTGGACGAGGACGGCCGCTACCGGGGATGACCCCCGCCTGCGCGGGGAGAACGCGTCACGTCGGGCGTGGCTGGCGTTGGACTGGGGATGACCCCCGCCTGCGCGGGGAGAACCACCTCATCTGGACGGGTCATCACCCGAAACGGGGATGACCCCCGCCTGCGCGGGGAGAACCTTGCCTGCCTCGGCACGGAGGGCGCCCACCCGGGATGACCCCCGCCTGCGCGGGGAGAACTCCAGCCACACGGGAGTCCGGCCCACCGTCCCGGGATGACCCCCGCCTGCGCGGGGAGAACCGTGACCGCCCGCCCCATCAATCTGATGTCCGGGGATGACCCCCGCCTGCGCGGGGAGAACGTGCAATCGGCGGTAAGGGTGACGTCGTGGTCGGGATGACCCCCGCCTGCGCGGGGAGAACGTGGTCGACAACGGCCCGGACGCCTACTGGCCGGGATGACCCCCGCCTGCGCGGGGAGAACTGGCATCACGTCTCGAAGGTGTGTTTCTCCACGGGATGACCCCCGCCTGCGCGGGGAGAACGCCTGCTTCGCCGCATCGACCGCAACCTGAATGGGATGACCCCCGCCTGCGCGGGGAGAACACTCTGGTCGAGGACGGCGACTCTCGTGCGGCGGGATGACCCCCGCCTGCGCGGGGAGAACCCTTCTGCCATACCACCACTCCGGGCGGGGCGGGGATGACCCCCGCCTGCGCGGGGAGAACGGTGTCGCTTCGGGCCTGCCATTCCAAGATCAGGGATGACCCCCGCCTGCGCGGGGAGAACGATGCCCCATTCCCGACTGCGGCGAACCTGTCGGGATGACCCCCGCCTGCGCGGGGAGAACAGTCCGGCCGGGAGGTGGTACGCGGTCAGATCGGGATGACCCCCGCCTGCGCGGGGAGAACTGCGCCGCAACCCCGGGTTCACCCCGAACCAAGGGATGACCCCCGCCTGCGCGGGGAGAACGCGAACCAGCACTGGGCCGTCACCCACGAGCCGGGATGACCCCCGCCTGCGCGGGGAGAACTCGGTGTGCGGGTCATGCTGCTGCCTCCTGTCGGGATGACCCCCGCCTGCGCGGGGAGAACTCGCCTGCTGCGTTGCCGTCGAGGACGTACACGGGATGACCCCCGCCTGCGCGGGGAGAACTCGTAGTGGTTGTCGGCGAACACGAGCGTCGAGGGATGACCCCCGCCTGCGCGGGGAGAACGAGGAGAACCCACCATGGCAGTGTTCGTACTTGGGATGACCCCCGCCTGCGCGGGGAGAACGGGGCCTCTACCGCACGGCCCTGCCCCGACACGGGATGACCCCCGCCTGCGCGGGGAGAACGTGGTGCCGGTGAGGGTGCCGGTGGCCACCGTGGGATGACCCCCGCCTGCGCGGGGAGAACTGCTTACCCTTGATGAAGTAGTCCGAATGCGAGGGATGACCCCCGCCTGCGCGGGGAGAACTCATTGCGCACCATTTGCATAGCCCCACACGGGGGATGACCCCCGCCTGCGCGGGGAGAACCCTTCCTATTGTGCCCAATCGGCGAGTTTCGCGACCAGTTGCACTCCGTCAAAGTCGGCTACGACTCGGCCTGGATAGCCGATCAATCGGATCTCGTAGCCGGCTTCGCGGTCGCTTGTGGACACGATCAGGACAACTCTGGCGTCGCCGATCTTGTCGGCCACTTCGGACCAGAGGCCTTCGACGACCCGACGGGTCACGACGCCGACATAGAGGCCCGTGTGAACCTCGCCGAGGAATCGGGACACGTAACCCCGAAGGTGGTCGGGCATGCTCGTCGTGGACAGAACGGCGAACATCAGGTGATCGAGTAGTTCGTGTGGCCTGCGACGTCGAATTGGTCGCCGATGATGACGTCGTCGGTCTCCTCGAAGTGGGGGCCGAGGACAGCGTCGAGGAGCTTGAGGTTCAGGTCAAGAATGCGGTTCTTGTGCAGGTAGTCGCGGAGCAGGGTGCGCAGCTCGCGTTCTGGACGCGGGTGTTCTGCGCAGGCGAACGCGAGCGGAATTGTGGCTTGCGTCTTGTGGTGGTCAGCGAGGTCAAACAACAATGCCGAGGTGTGGCCGCGGTGGATGATTCCGAGCGCGGGGTTGAGGCTGACTGCGGCAACGGCCGTGAGGGCTGCGGCGTACAGGATGCTGTTGCCGAGGTTCAGCAGCGGGTTGACGGGATCGTCCTGAAGGTGCGGGCGGGTTTCCCGCTTCCAGTTCTTGAAATCGTGCTCGGCGGCGTGGTGCTGGTAGGTGGCTTTGACGCGTTGGCCTTCGACGCCACGCATGGCGTTCAGTGAGCCCTTGGCTGCCCAGTTGATGTCGGGAAATCGATCGGCGTACAGGGTGCGTGCGGCGGTGAGACGGTGGTTGCGGTTCGCCCACATCCGTGCCTGAGCCTCGGCCCACTTCGCGCGTGTTGCCAAGGGGCGGGCGGTGGTGACCGAGGCGACACCACCGGCTGTGGTCACAATGACGTTGCAACCTGAGCGGTGCAGGGTGGCGAGGGCGGGCGTGCTGATTGAGACGCCGTTGCCGAGCGTGAGCACGGACAGTCCGGCGGATGGCAGGCGGATGGTTTGGCCGTCCTCGTTCTTGGCCAAGACTCCGGTGTCATCCTGCCAGATCTTGCAGTGGTCGAGGTGGACGAACGAGATGCGGTCGCCGGAGCGTGGCAGATCGATCGTTCGTGGGTTGCGTAGTTCGAGGGCGTCGTCGCTGTAGCCCATGTCTATCTGCCGGGCAGGGCTGTCAGGAGCCCGCACCCGTAGGCCTTGGCTCGACCGATTCCGCTGAGGCACAGGGCAACGAGCCTCTCGGCGTCGACGATGGTGGCGTCGGAGGCGTAGGTGGTCGTGATGATCTGAGCGCGGCCCCTGCGCGTCTGCCCGGGGCGGGCCTGGATATGTCCGAAAGGCGTGGCGGCGCCTTCCAAGCGGTCTTTGAGCCAACCCTCGAGTTGCTCATCGGGGATGCGTGCACGGTGCTGGCGGGCACTGCCGTCCGGCCCCGTGCGGTTGATGGTGCGGACGGTGTTGGCAACGAGCAGCAGCCGGGCGGTCCTGCCGGCCTGATAGGCGGCGAACACGGGGGCGAGCGGCCGAGTCCTCAGCCCCTCCACAGCTGGTTGGACATCGGACTGGACCAGGACGCGTCCTTGGTTGCCCTCGGGCAAGGTGATGTGGGGTTCGACGCGAAACAGAATCTCGCCATGGCTCCGGGCCTGAGGGCCGGCGCCGAGGTCGCCGAACAGGGACATGACCGCGTGGTGCTGCCACGCCGCGTCGTGCCAGCGTCCTTCGGTGAAGGCCGGGTGGGTCATGGGGACGGTGGTGAGCCAAGTCACGTGGGCTGCTCCTGTTCGGCGAGGTGGTCGGCGACGGCGTCGGTGTCAGGGACGGCCGAAGGTCGGACCGTGAGATACCAGCGCCGCTGGGGGTGATGTCGCCCGGTGGTGACGAGTCGGTCGTCGCGGTCCTCGTACCTATCGAAGCGAGGGTCTTCGGTGAAGGTGATGGCGCGGCGCTGCGGGTGGGTGGCGTCCGAGTCGCTGGGTCCGGCGGCGGTGGGGATGGCTTCAAGGGCGTCGACCGTGCCCTGGTTGGTTCTTCCGATGACGATCGGTTCGGTCAGTGGGCAGCCCTTGCGGCCGGCGTAGTAGGCCCAGACGGGCTCGAGCAGGGCCTGTTCGGCCCGCCGCTCCGGGTCGTGGATGAAAAGCGTGAACGCCGCGTCGGTGAGGTACCAGCGTTCGGTAACGACGGGGTCGATGCGTCGCCCACCGTCCGCGAGGGTCACGGTACGGATCTTGTTCCGGTCCTTGTCGCTCAGGTGCCGGTAGGCACGCAGGTCTGGCGGGTTGACGGTGTGGAAATCCTTGATCGGCCGCCCGGCTCGCTCTATCCGGATGGTCAGCTCTAGGTCGGCGATCCATTCCGGCAGTAGGACACGACGTGGGATGCCAGCCGCGGCGGCGAGCATCCCTTGGATCGCAGCAGGAGTCGGGTCAAGTTCGGTCGGTCGGACGTTGAACCGCCCGGTGCCGCCGAAGGACATCAGCGGGGCGGCATACCGGACGACGAGCGTCGGGGCGGCGGTGGCCGGGGCCATCACGCCGCGCCCGTGACCTGCTCGGCATCCGGTGTGGACGGGCGAGGAACGTCCGCGAGCCAGGTGGCGACCTTCTCGACAAGGGTGTCGAACGTGAGCGTGTCCGGGTCGTCGAGGTCGAAGACGATGCGCTGGTCCTCACCGACGTAGCGCAGCGCCTTGTCGGCGTAGGCGGCCAGCGCGTCGACGGAAGGCCGGGCGTACCCGCCCTGGTCCGAGGCGGCGACGGGAGTCTCGAACGCGGGTGCGTAGGAGGTGGGACGGGGCGTGAAGGTCACCATGACATAGCGCGGTGGGGTGTCGTGCGACGCGGTCGATGCCCGGCCCTGCGGCACCGTTGACAGCAAGCTGTCGACCACGGCGGCCAGTCGGTCGACGATCTCGGCGCGGTCGGCGGGCGGGTCGGCCAGCGGGGCCCAGTTGGCGGCGAGGTCGTCGCGGGCGATGGCGATGTGCCGGTAGAAGATCCCGGAGGTGAACTCGTTGACGTCGAGGTGTCCGGCTCCGGCGCCCTTGACCTTGCCGTCCGTGTCGGGGGTGTCGTAGGAGGCCTGGAGGTCATCGAACGCGGTGAAGTAGTCCAGGTCGACCTGCTGTTCGTGGGTGGTGATGGCGTGGCCGAACTGCACGGCCGCCTCCATGGTCAGGTCGGCGCGGTTGGCGAACATGCGCCCGAAGAGGGCGATGGTCAGGGAATCCGTCTGCTGGGACAGCACGGCGTCGACGTCGGCCCTGTCCATCTCGGCGCCTGCTTTGCCAGCGATCTTGACGGCGAGCTCGTTCAATTCCGCTTCGGCAAGCCAGACCAGGGTTGCTTTCGCGTCGTCGCTGTCACCAGTGAGTTTGCCGATCTCCTTGGCGATCGACTGGTCGAGCTTCGCCTTGGCCTTCTCGTCCAGGCTGGTCCCGGCCTCGGCGAGCAAGGTGTGGACCTTCTCGGCAAGCCGTCGACTTGCGTACTTGCTGCGGTGGGTCAGATCGGCTCCGGAGCGACCTTCGAAGTCCAGCCGTGCGGGCCGCTTGAGCGCTTGGCTGGACATGCGCCCACGCAGAACGTCCCCGTAGGTGGCGGTCTTGGGGGCGCCGGTGTCGTCCCGGTTGGGGTTGGAGAACGGCAAATCGGTCAGCAGGTGAATGTTTGCGTAGCGCGGGGTGCGGGTGCGAGACATACGGGTTCCTTTGGTCAGGGTGTTGCGTCGACGTCGACGTCAGCAACGGTGGTGGCGGCCGGGATGGGCCGGTAGAAGTCCTCGAGGAGGCGGCGGCGGCGGTCACGCCGCTTGGCACGGTTGGGGTGGTCCCATGTGGCGTACGTCCACCAGATGTCGTCCCAGTCGACGCGGCCGTGATGAGGGTTCGCGGTCAAGTGCCGGGCAACGGCCTGATGCAGCTTGCGCAGGTCGCCAGTCTGTGCGGCCATCAGCCGCCGTCCGATGCGGTCGAGGTCGCGGTCGGGGTCACCGGTCGCGTTGGCCAGGGCGGCGCGTCGCAGGTAGCGGCCGAGCCGTTCGTCAGCGTCGTGGCCGACGGTGCTGGTTGCGGCTGCGGCGGCGAGCAGCAGCACAGGCTGGCGTCGCCACCCGTTGCCGTCGCCGGTCCACAGTCCGGCGAGGTAGGGGTAGGAGTAGTGGGCGGTGCTGTCGGACGCGGCTCGACGCATTGCGACCCGCGAGCCGGTGCTTGTGCGCAGTCGCAGCACGAGTGCGGCAGGCCCACTGCGAGGCGTCGAGGCGTTCCGCGAAGTTTGGTCGTCGGTCATGGCTGTCCTGTCAGGCGACGGGGTTGGCGAGATGCTTGGCAAGTGCGACGCCCAGGCGGCTGCACTGTTCGACCGTCCGGGCGGTGTGGCGTGGTCCGGATCCGAGCCGGATTGCGGTTTGGTCGAACGCTGCGAGAGCAGCGGCGCGCAAGTCGGTCTGGTCCTTCTCAGGGAATAGGTTGGGGAGCTCTTCTTGGCTCGTGGCGGCGTGGCAGGCGATGAGGCAGCCCTCGAGTACCTGTTCGGCTACGCCGGTGATCTGCTCGTGGGCGTGGTCGTAGACCCAGTCCGGTCGGGTGGTCCCGGCGACCCGGCCAAGGGCATTGGACAGCTGCACGCCGACGGCGCCCTTTGTGCGCAGCAGCGCATTGGCATAGGCGATGAAACGGGCGGCCTGCCACGATTGGAGTTCGAGCATGGAGGGGTCGACGCGGATGGTCGCGGCGTCCTTGACCAGCGGTCCGGTCGAGGAGCCGGCTCCCTCGACCTGGGTGATGACAACGCGCTGCTGACCAGAGACGGCAATCTGTGCGTGACGACGCAGCAGGCACGGTTCGTGCAAAGCAGCGAGGTCACGGATCTTGCTGTGGAAAAGGCGGGCCAGTCCGACTGGGGTGGTGGCAAACAGTCGTGGGTATGAGCGCGTCTGGCCCTTGGTGCTCGAGTCTGTCCGCAGGGTGTGGGGGTCGCCGGCGATCATGCGTTCCTTGAGCACGTCGGCCTGGCTGTCCCGGGAGTCCTTGGCCGAACGGGTGCGGCTGTAGGGCCGCGGGGTCCGCACGACTCGGTGCCCGGCGGGGTCGTGCGGTGCAGGGACGAGCACCACGGAGACACCGGATGCGGTGTAGGCCCACAGTGGGTCGTCGTGATGTTGGAACAGCCCGCCTGGATCCTCCCAGAAGAAAGTCGGTCGGTTCGGGAGCGCTGCGGCGATGGTCGCTTCGAGGTTGGCGGCCATGGTTGCGGCGACGGTGCCGGCGTCGAGGTGTACGTAGGTGCGGCCGTTGTTGGTCATGCCGGTGGGTCCGCCGACGCTGGTCTTGCCGCCGGCCCCGCTGTTGGGGGCGAGGTTTCCGGGCAGGGACCAGTAGTGGTTGGTCAGCAGGTGGTTGGCGATGTCGGTATGGCCCGGGGCGGGCAGGTCCTCGGATCGGTTGAACCAGGCCGCGTTGGACTTCGATGGGATGTCAGGGAGCAGGGTCCAGTAGGGGTGTGTGGCATCGTCGAGCTGCCGAGCAGGGTCGGTGTGGGCCTTGCTGGCCATGTGGTCCAGGACGGTGAGGTCCTGCATGAACGGGGTGGTGGGGTGGTGCAGCCACAGGTGACCGGCCAGCCGGTCGAGCAATTCGTCGGTGTTCGCTGTGGGCAGCGGCGCGGCAGCGGCGCTGATCCGCTTCCAGGCCTGCGGGTCGGGTCGGTGATGGTGGAGCACATAGGCCATGGCGGTGGTCCAACGGATCATGGCGTGCGCGTGCATCGGCCCGTACACGCCGGTGTCGAAACGCAACTCGTGGGCGAGCCGAAGCACCTCACGCAGGCCGGCCCGGCGTGGCGCGGAGCCGTCGGGGGCGGTGACGGCGATCCATGGCTCGACGGCCAGGTCGAAGGTCGGCTCGCTGGGCAGCCTGGGGCCAAGCAGGTCAGTCAGCGGGGTCATGAGGAATCGGTCCTGTCGAGTCCGAACTGAGTGTGAAGGTGCCATCCCCCTGTGACATCGGTCTCCAACGGGAGGATGCGGACGCGTTCGAGCAGCCGTGCGGGTTCCCAGCCGGGTGGTGCCGGTTGGGACTCCTGCTCGGCGAGCAAGGCGAGCCGGCCAGTGAGCGTGACGGTGTCGGCGAGCAGCTCCCGGGTCTGCTCGGTGTCCGGGTTGTCGGGCAGTGGGCGCTCCCAGCCACCGGGACCAGCGACCAGGACCGTCTGAGACGGCAGGGTGTTCCAGCGGGTCAACAGACGGCCGTCGTCGAGATCAAGTTCTCCAAGGGCTTCGAGATGGCGGGCGGGGTCGGCGTCTACCTGCGCGGGCGTCGGGACCATCCGGCCACGGGCTTCGTTCGCTGCCTGAGCGGCTACGGCAAAGGCGGCCTGCGCAGCCCGGTCGTCCCCGTTCTCGTTGAGTCGGTTGAGCAGGCCGTCGAAGGTGACGTGTGCTGCGTCGACGAGAGCTTGCACATCGCCAAGTGACCAGCCGTCCACGCTTCCCTCCTCGAGCGACTGCCAGGTCTCCTCGATCTCGACGGCCGAATAGGGGAGCCAGCCGTACGGCCCGACGGGCCACTCCCCGTCGTTGGGCACGATCACATGCACGGTGGGTCTGGTGAGTCCGTTTGGCCGTCGCCGGCGCACGGGGTCGTGGTCGTGCCGCCAGACGCGGCCCTCGCGCTGGATCAGCGACGTGATTGGGGCAAGGTCGGTCACGAGGATGTCGAAGTCCAGGTCCACGGACTGCTCGACGACTTGCGTGGCCACGCACACCCGCGCCCCGCCAGCCGATCGTTTCCCGTAGGTCGTGACGGCCTCGCGGACATGTTCGCCGCGCCGCCGAGCGGTGAACCGCGAGTGCATGACGTCGACGATCACCTCGTCGGGGAGGCGACGAGCTATTCCACGGTCGGGGTCGCCCGCGAGCAATCGCGCGATGCTCTGGCAACGGGTGACCGTGTTCACGATCACTCCGACCCTGACGTCGCCGTGCTCGCGGACAAGTGCGGCCACATGCTCGGCCGCGCCTTCGGGGAGCGTCCCATGTACGTAGGTCAACTCGACCCGTCGGTCGCGGGTCCGGTCCGACGCGTCGAGCACCCGCACGCTTGCTGGAGCGTCATTGTTGGCTTCGACGGTGATGACCGACGGATAGCCGGGCGTCGGAAGTCCCGTGGACGCACCGTCTCGGTATGCGTCGACGTAGTGACGAACCCGCGCTGCCGGGAGGGTGGCCGATAGCAGCACCACGTCGGTGCGATAGTGGCCAGCCCAGGTCAGCCAGCGTTCGAGCAATGCGGCCATGTACGGGTCGAGGCTGTGGACCTCGTCGATCACGACGGTCTTGTTCGCTGCGCCCAGCAGTCGCATGAACCCGAACTTGTGCCGCAACGCCCCCATCAGCAGCTGGTCCACGGTCCCCACGGTGATTGGCGCGAGCAAGGCCCGGTGGCGTCCGTTGAACCAGTGCCCCGGGGTCAGTCCGCCGTGGTCGCCGTGATGGTTTCCCCCGAGAGGTATCGACGGCTGGGAGTAGAACTCGTTGAGCATCGAGCGACCGTGCTTCAGCGTCGCCAGTCCCGCAGTCCCCGTCCGATCGAACAGCTCATTGATCCGATCGAACATGGCGTCCGCTGTCGCCATCGTCGGCAGGGCGAAGTAGAGCCCCTGGCGTTCCGCCGCGTTGCGCATCCAATGACCCAGCGCCGCCTCGGTCTTGCCGTCACCCGTTGGCACAGCGACGATCCGCAGGCCCCTGCTTCCTTCGGCGGTGAGGGCCTGTTGGACCGGTCGCGTCGGCTCGAACCCGAACGCGTCGACGAACGAACCTTGCGGCCGCGCCACGCCGCCCAGTAGCTGACCGACCAATCCCTCAGCGGATTCTCGGACATCGGCCACATGGCGCGCGAAGCGTCCTGGGTCGGTCAGGTCGTCGGCTACCTGAGCGGTCTCCGCGTAGTGTGACGCGAGCCAGTCAGCAAGGCAGACGAGCCCGGTCAGCCGCGGAAGGGATGAAGCCGGCACCGTCCGCGAAGGTGCGGGTGCGACGGCATGGACCAAGGCGATGAGTTGGTCGCGCTGTTCGGCCCAGACGAGGTCGTCGAGCAGCCACTCGTAGTAGGCACAGACCGGGGAGCCGAACACTGCCGCGAACCCGTCGGCCATGTCTGCATCGTCGCTTGGGATGCGCCAGCGGCCGTGGTGTCCCGCGACCACACCGGCCACACCGTGAGTCCCCGCCTTGTCGTAGCGGCCCTCGAGCATGATCGCCGAGGCGACCTCGTGCCGCCGAGCCAGAGGCTCATCGGCAAGATGCGCAGCGTCGGCGTAACGCGGCAATCCGGCCCGGTCGAGTTCAGCGCTGTGGGCGGCGAAATGGTCGGGACGGGTCTTGGCGAACTGCTGGTGCTGGAAGGTCGGGGTTGCCTTGCCGAGGTCGTGCAGTCCTGCGGCCTGGACGACCGACGCCACCTCGATCGGTTTGAGCGCTCCCTCAGCGACCCACCGCTCACAAATGACCTGCGCGAACGCGAGCGTGTCACCAAGGTGCTGTACAAGCGGGTACGCCTGGTCACGGTGCCACTTGCCCCACATCTTCAGCCCCACATCTTCGAGCCCCGCGTCGCCAGCTGGCAGCGTCAGCATGCCTTGCCGACGAAGGACGTGCGCTTGCCTGCACGAGCGGCATGCTGCCAAGGTAGTTGCATTGCGAGACGCAGGATTGAGAATGCCACCACTGGCGCGACGACTGCCGCATTGAGGGGCGCCGGCAGACCGAAGTGCGGCCCGGGATTATCCGGTCACGGCGAACCCCATCGCCGACCTTCTTGATGCGCTCGCTCGGTGGGCCCGGGACGGTACGCCACGACGACCGATCTTGGCACGACGCTGTGGACAAGCAGGTGCGTTCTGAGGTGTGCACCGCCAGGGACTCGAACCCCGAACCTGCCGATTACGAGTGGCCCGGAGCGCGTCCGCCGCGCACCACCATTGTCCACGAATATAGCTCTGACCTGCGCTTTCTCCTATGTGGCGTCCACGCACGTCCGCCTCTGTCCACAGGGATTTCGGTGCAATGGGCAGCAGATAGGCAGCAGATGGCCAGGCAATTGGACGCCGTCCTGATCTGATCGGCGATACCGCTGCGCGGCTCGAGGATCCGCGTGGCTCCGAACGCCCGTCTGTCATGTGGCGCGCCTTGGATCCACCATCCAACCCGGCTTGTAGCGGGCGATCTAGTACGGGCCCATTCGGTGGGAAACGGTCATCCACAGTGCTCGTGCAGTAGCTGAGGGGTGCATGCTGCCGGTGTGGTTGGCTTCCGGCACGGGCCGGGAGGTGAGGTGTGAGCGAGATCGAGCCGGGAGGACGGTTCGTGGCGCGACGCCCGTTCAAGATCGGTCGCGATGCCCCTCGCAAGCTCGCTGCTCGAAACATCAGCGAGTCGGAACTGCGGGCTTTGCTGGACGACCACGTGGTGATCGACGTCATCGAGCCGCGACACCGGTACGTCCTTCTCGGTCGGGTCGAAGGCCGGCCACTGATCGCGGTCATCGCTGATGACGAGCTCGATGATGCCACCGTCCTGATCTCGGTGTACGAGCCCGACGAGGAGCATGGCTGGACAACCGAGGAGATCGAACGCATGCTGGACCGTGAACCCGAGGAGGGCACGCTGTGACCCGCCACACCCACGACGACGGCCAACTGGTCAGCAGTTCGGTCGACTACGACTACGTCGTCCACCGCGACGAGGACGAGCCCGGCCTGCTCGTGGTCACTGGCGTTCCTGCGCAGGTCTGTCAGGTCTGCGACGAATACTGGTTCGACGAGTCGATCGGGTTCGCGTTGTCGCGTCTGCTGCAGCAGCACGAGCCCGGCCCTGGCGAGGTGCGGACTCTGTCTTGGGTCGAGGCCGACGCCGCCTGAGCGCTGTCGGTGCTTCCGCGAAGCAGGAAGCTGTGGAGAGCCGCCGTTTCCGTTAGCGGTCTGATCGCGGCGCCTGGGCGATGCGAAACGCCATGCGCCGTGGAGGAGTCGGCGTGGGAGACGTCGAATTCTGGGTGATCAACCGGAGACGGGACCTGGGGGCCAGGGTGGGGCTGCGAGGATGGTTGGCGGCGTTGGATGATCTGGTCGTGCCCCGACTGACGGTGGCCGACGAGGACGTGGCACTGCACGACACTGACCCGCCGAACCCGTACGTCTTCGTGTCGGCGATACAGGTGGGCTTTATCCGACGAGGACACTTCTACGAGCACTACGGATCCTCAGTCAAGACAAGCGTTGGATCGAACTCGACGTCTCGGACCACGACGCCGCAGTCGCCATCAGGGCTCGGGGCCCGCGTAGTCGAGCGCACGCATCCGTCCAGTTCCCGGTCACCCAGTTCCCCGTCGAGGGAAACATGGACGACCCCCAGCGGCCGTTCGGGGATGCACTGCCCGCCCGACTGAATGCCGATGTGCAGAGATCCTTTCTGAACTCCATGGACCTCGATCGTGACCGTGTCCGCGCCCTCCCGCACAACCACATCGCGGAACCGGCCCATGCACTCGGGATCGGCTTCCACAGCCAGCGTGAGCAAACGGCCCCGCTCATCGATGTCCACGAGATACCACACCAACCGGACCGAAGACGGACCGGGCGCCGCCCAATTCACGAAGGAGATGACTCCCCAGACGACCGCAGCCAGCATTAACAGCGAGAGGACCACAAACGCTGGCCCAAGCCACGGGACCTGCCCCTCGACGTCCGCATGATCTGGACCCGCAGGACGCCACCAGGTCACGAACTGAAATTCGTGTTGGCCACTGAGTACCCCTCGGCCGCCTTCGGCGTCTCCCCAGCGATCGTATCGTCGGCCTGTCTGATCGGTTGAGATCCCCGAAGGTCGCACCTGCTTGTACCCGCCGTTGTGCATCGTTACATGGTGGCGGACGCGGAGAGCGATACCGCATGGCAGCCGTGTTGATGCCGTGGGGGTCAGTCCTCGGAGACGAGCTGTTCGCGGATCCACGCGCGAGCCGATTCGGCCACGCCGGGCGGGACTCGCTGCAGTGCTGGCCGGCCGTCGGCGTCGTGAACGATCTCGGCGTGCAGGTCGTGAACCCAGGCGAGGGGCCACCCATCGGAATCTGTGACCAGGCGGACCAGCTCGTTGTCCAGGTACCTCAGGAGAACTTGGAAGGGGTGGCCGTGTTCGTCCCTGGGCGCATCACCGTGGATCAGAAGCGACCCGATCGACTCGCCTGCATCAACGTCCGGTGGATCAAGCCACGGCCCGTCATCAGACAACGGCGGCCCTCCTGGGCGTGAAGATCGAGGCCAGTAAACCGGCTGCGGGGTGGTGTGCGTCGTACGGTGTGGGTGCGTGTGTCAGGGGAGCGGGTGGCCCAGGAGGGACGGGACGGGTTCGAGGCGTTCCTCGTGGGCAACTACGAGGACGTGGTCCGGCTTGCCTACGTCCTGGGGGCTGACAGGCGGGTTGCTGAGGAGGTCACGCAGGAGGCGTTCCTGCGGCTGTTCGCCCGGTGGGGTCGACTTCGGAATCCCGCAGGGTGGGTTCGGACAGTGGCCGCGAACCTTGCCCGGTCACGTCTGCGGCGTGTCGCGGCGGAGGCCAGGCGCTGTCGCGTCTCGGGGGCGTGACCACGGCCCGGACGGCCGAGGTCGATCTGTCTGATGACGTCGAGGAGTTCTGGGGGCTCGTGCAGGCGCTGCCGCGCCGCCAGGCCCAGGCGGTGGCGTTGCACTGCGGCGAGGATCGCAGCGTGGCAGACGTGGCGAGGCTGATGGGGTGCGCCGAGGGGACGGTGAAGGCGTTGCTGCACAAGGCCCGTCACCGCCCTGCCGAGCTGTTGTCGCAGCCGCAGCCCGGGATCATCGAGAGGGAGCTGTCATGACGCCGTCTATCGAGGAGCGTGCTCGCCGCGCTGGCGAGGAGACTCGGCAGGGGATCAATCCACCGCTGCCTCCCGTTACGGTTGACGACTTCGCGTCGCGGCTGGGTCGGCGCCGGCGCCGCCAGACGGGTGCCGGCGGTGCTGCACTTGTGGCCATGATTCTTGTCGTGGTCGTCGTGGTTTCCCGGCCGACGTCGCTGCCGGTGATCAGCAACGACGGTCCGACACCGACCACCGAAAGTCCCACGGCAACGGCCCCCGCATCTCCTGTGCCGGTCGATCGGTCGATGGAGGAACTGGCGCCGTCGCCGTTGGCGCCCAGGACCAACCACAGCGTGGTGTGGACCGGTCAGGAGATGGTCGTGTTTGGTGGCCAGCCAACCGACGACCCCCGTCCGAGGTCTTCGACGACGGTGCCGCCTATGACCCGGCGACCGATAGCTGGCGGCCCCTCGCCGGCCTGGAGGGCGAAGGCATCAGCAAGCACGTCGCGGTCTGGACCGGGACACGGATGCTGGTCGTGGGTGGCGTCGGCGACGAGACAACGACCCGGGCCTACGACCCCGAAGCCAACCGTTGGACACGACTCCCCGACGCACCCTTCCCTGTCCATACCGACTTCTCCGGCTGGGCCTGGGTCGGTTCGGAGTTGGCCGTGTGGACCCCACGCGAGGGGTTCGCGACCTTCGATCCGACAGCCAACGCCTGGAGGCTGCAGCCTGCGCCGCCAATCGACTTCGAGTCCGGCAACCAGCAGAACACGTACCCCGTCCTCAGCAGTCACGGCGATGTGTTGTACGCCCTGGTGGGGCCGGCACGCGGCACCGTTGAGGTCGCAGTCCGGAGAGCGGATGGCGAATGGCAGCGCGCTGACGATCTCGGTCCCCAGACCGTGACCCACAACGGTGCGAGGTATCGGCTGTTTCCCTCCCCCTACCACAGCGTCGCAACCAGCCGTGGCTTGCTCGCGTTCACGAGCTCCACCGACATCGCCCCCGCGTTGATGCTGAACCCGCAGACAGGAACCTGGGCGGAACTCGATCCTCCCGGTATCCCATCTTGCGACGGGTTCCAGGCTCCTGTCGCGATTCCCGATGGGGCGATCCTCTTCAACTACTGCGGCAACGCCGCGCTCTTCGACGCTGCCTCAGCCTCGTTCACGCCGTTGGGACTGCCCACGACTGGAGGCAGCAACGTCACGGTGTGGACCGGCGACTCCCTCATCACCACGGCAGCTGGCTGCTGCTTCGGGAGCATCAGTGGCAACCTCCGGATGGCGACCTGGGAGCGCACACTGGAAGAGGCACGCGTCAGCGGGCTGTGGACACGCGCCGACCTTGTGTCGGACACGGCAGGGATGGTTCCCGGATGGTTTGCCCCGCAGGACGGTCCGAGGGACCTCTTCGTCCAGTTCTGGCGGCCATCGGATTCGCCCGCCGACACGCGGCAGCAGCTTTTCACCCAAGCCGTCCGCTACATGACCGTGGCACCCGCCGGGATGTGGACGCCGCTCGACGCCGATCCCGAGGCACTGGAGGTCACTCTCCAGAACGGAACGGTCACACTTGACCTCAACGAAGCCAGCGCCGCGGCGGTGGGCGAACTCGACGTCGCAGAAGCGCAAGTGGCACTGGAGATGGTCAGACGGAACATCGCCACGCTATACCCCGAAGCTGACACCCTCTGCATCACCTACGACGGCATCCCGACCAATCCAAACGACGGAGGACCCGGCTTCCTTGGTGCCGTCGCCGGATGCCCACTAGAACTGGTGACACCCGAGTAGGGGAGGCGCCCGGGGCGCTTCGGGCAGCAGGACGTCGCGCTCACCGTCTCACCGAACGGGATGGAACAGCAAGGGGTTCCCGGTGGCTGGCGGCAAGCGCCGCGGCGGCCGACTCGGCGCGGGGGCGTGCGACGATGCGGACCAGGGTTCGCTCTGGCTCGGTCTGGATGTCGGTGCTCATGACCCAGAGGTGGTTGGACCTCCGCCCGCGGGTGGAACTGACGTAGAGCGTCGCGTGGGTGTCCCGATCGGTGATGGCGGCGTGGCAGTGATCAATCGTCGACCCCTGGGCGCGGTGCACGGTCATGGCATAGGCCAGTTCCACGTGCTGCCGGACGTACTCGACTGGCAGGACGATCCGGTCGGCATCGCGTTCGCGCTTGGCCATGATGGACCCGTCCCGGCGAACGCGCTCGACGGTCCACGTGTCGCCGTTCACAACCCAGCCGCCCGCGGACGTCCTCAGGGTCCGATCGTTGCGGCGCGTCACGATGCGGTCGCCGACGGATGCGGCGTGATTGCGCAGTCGAGTCGTCGGTCCGTGTGAGACCTCCCCCACGTCCTTGAGTGCTTCGTTAGCCAGTGCCGACAGACGGGCAGCCTGCTCGTTCGTGCTCGCCAACATGAGCGTGGGTGGCCGCCGTCCGTCCGCCGTGGACACGTCCGTGTCGTGCGTAGTCCAGGATGGCGAGCGGATGGCGCTGACGAAGACGAAGGCTGGCCTGTCGTTCGCAATCGTTCTCGAAGCGCCGCACCCGCTCGAGGTCGCTGGCTCCGTGGTGGTCGACCAGCAAATCGAAGGAGCCTCCGATCGTGATCGCGCCGAGCTGGTTCGGGTCGCCGACGAGAAGCACGCGACCCCCGACGTCTCTCACACGGCTCACGACCTCGACGAGGTCCGGCGTCGGGATCATGGACGCTTCGTCGACGATCACAAGCGCGGCGTCCGGCAAGGACCACCTGCCCGATCGTGACTCATGTCGCCACTTGGCGGTGTTCTCGACCCGGATGTGTGCGCCCTCGGCCAGCACCTCGGCAGCCGCCTGCGAAACGGTGAGCCCGGGGACCTCGCGGCCAGCTCGCTGCCAGGCATCGGCCACGGCGCGGAGGGCGCGTGTCTTGCCCGCTCCGGCAGGGCCGACGAGTCGTCCGATCCGCTCGTCCGCGGTCAGGAGGCCGACCACTGCCTGCGCCTGGTCGCTGCTGAGCCCGTGTCGGGTTGCGGCCTCGATCGCCGCCTGCGCCTCGATCCGATGACCGGTCGCCTCCGTCGCGACATGCAGGAGGTACTGCTCCTGATTCACGGTCGATCGGAGCGCCCACCGGTGCCGGGAAGGCAGCTCCCACACGCTCGACCCATCGCGCCTCGCCTCCGGTGTCGGTGGAGTCGTCAGCGCGAGCGGCGTCACCCGCATCAGTTCGTTTGATGATGTGGCTTGGGCCACGAGCAACTCCGCCCGTCCTCGGACTTCGTCAGCGAAGATGCCAGGCGCGGGAGGAAGCGCGTCGAGCGCGACCCGAAGCGATCCTGTGCGTTCAGCGTTGCGCGCTCCGTCTGGCCAAGTTGTTCGATGACAGCGTGCAGGCCGGACGGCGAGGCCGTCCCGGTGGGGGAGTTGAGTGACGCGCGGCCGACCACCCGGGCCGGAAGCCGCCGGAGTTCGCGTCCGCGCTGACGGGCGGTGTCCTCCCACCTCGACAGCGCCTCGGATGCATCCGGTTCTGTCTTTCCATCCCGAGTCCGAAGCGTCGCATCCTGCGCCATCGCTGAGATCACGGCGTCGGAGGCCGATGGCCGTAGCGGTCGACGTAGGACGCGACCATCCGGTCAACCTCGGCGCTGATTGCCTGGCGGCGCGTCGAGAACATCTTGATCAGCTCGTCATCGACCCCGACAAGTTCCCCCAGCCCGTCCGGACGGTCGCGCCATGCGACGCCGAGGCGCCTGGTGGGTTCGGACTCGAGCACTCGGTTATGGATCGCACCCGCTGCGGGCTTGGCGGCCAGGAGCGCTCGGCCGTCGAGAGCACGCCAGTGGCCGTCCTCTGTGGCCCGGGCGCGGTTCAGGATCACGCAGTGGGTGTGCATCTGCATGTCACCGCTACGCGACGTCCACTCGTTCACGCGGGCCACGACCAGGCCATCTGTATCAAGGATGCGGACGCCGTTGCGCCCGGCCCGGACATCGGCGCCATGCTCCTCGAGGTAGGCCAGGCCAGGCCAGCATCGACCGCTGTCGTGTGTGCCCCCCAGACCTGCTCCTGGATCGACCGGTCACCGGACGTCCAGAGGAGGGACACGGACTTGTCGGGGGAGAAGGTGCAGTCCCAAGCCGCGACGGAGGGTTGACCCCCGGTCGTCTTGGCCCGGGACTCAGCAAGGGCGCGAGCGTCCGGGTCCTCGATCTGCCATGCCTGTCGGAGGACGTTCGAACGGGCGTAGGCGACGTCCTCGGGGAGCTTGAAGCGACGTCCGAGTGGTTCCTCGAGAACCGGATGAAGGCCTCGGGAGTACATGGGCTCGAATCGATCGCGGTCGATGTCGCCATCGAGTCCCAGGTTGCGCGCGCCGCCACCCCACCATGACGAGCCCGGTGCGGTCAGGCGGCGATCGACGTGGTACCCCTCGGCCGCTGCCAGTTAGTTACCGGCCAGGCCGCGACGAGTCTGTTCCAGGTAGTAGTTGGTCGCCCCGCGCCCGGCGAGGATCTTCTTGACGCTCAGCATCAGCGGGAGCGGTGCCGCCGCCGAACGACTCGGGTTGTCGCAGCCGCAGGTCGTCGAAGTCACGGGCTCCGGGATCCGGGTGTTTGGG
>Ga0326597_10003454_pt1 | contig 22796 bp, 18 predicted proteins | sample RVTome_12_FD_203789 | JGI IMG/M metagenome (GOLD analysis project Ga0326597, IMG submission 203789) | Soil microbial communities from uranium-contaminated site in the Upper Colorado River Basin, Wyoming, United States - RVT100D185 | ecosystem: Environmental > Terrestrial > Soil > Contaminated >...
TGGATAAAAAGCAGAATTATCAGAAAGTTCTAGATAAGTCAGGCAAATTTATTTTTGAAAGTGTAATTCCCGGTCAATATTTGTTAAACGGGTATGTGGATTTAGACCATAACGGCAAATACAGCTTCGGAAAAATTTCTCCTTTCGAGCCGGCCGAGCCGTTTTCTATTCATCCGGATACCGTCAAGGTTCGCTCCCGCTGGGAGACTGCCGGAATTGTTCTGGAATTCAAATAAAATCTTAGGAGGTAAGATGTTTACATTTTTGTTGCTTCCGGTTTGGGTAGAAGAGACCATCATCTCCGCACTGATTGTAATCATGGCCCTGGTCATGGCCAAATTGGTAAACTGGATTCTGGAATTTCTGGAGAAAGTCTGGTTTACCGGTGAATCCAATTTATATCAAAAGCTAATCAGCTCCCTGCGCAGGCCCATATATTATTTGGTCTTTGTTTTGGGTCTGGGCTATCTCTTCAACCGCTGGGAAGAAAACTACCCCGGAATCGACCCTCAAGTGTTTAAAGTTTTGCACCAGATTATCTACTTAGCCCAGGTGACCATTGCGACATTTTTTTTGCTAAAAATAATTCATCCGCTGCTGGAGTTATATTCGGAAAAGGTCCGGCAAAGAACCGGTTCCCGAGCCGGGGAAGAATTCTTGATTTTGGGCAAAAGAGTCATCGTAATAATAATTTTAGTAATAACTCTGGTAGCGGTCCTGGACCATTTCAATATCGATGTAAAGGGGCTTTTGGCGGTCTTGGGAATCACTTCTTTGGCATTTGCTCTGGCAGCCCAGGATACTCTATCCAATATGATTTCCGGTTTTGTTCTGATGATTGACAGACCCTTCAGAATCGGAGACCGGGTGAAATTGTCCACCGGCGAAATAGGAGACGTCTATGAGATAGGGTTAAGAAGCACCAAATTTTTGACCTTTGATAACAGCTTGATCATTGTTCCCAATGCAGAGTTGGGGAAATCCAAAGTAACTAATTTTTCGTATCCAAATTCTAGGCTGGGTACCAAGATAGAAGTGGAGGTGGCTTTGGATAGTGATGTCAGCAAAGTTAAAAATGTATTGTTAGAGTTAGCACAGAACCAGCCCTTGATTTCAAAACAGTCACCCCCCAATGCTTTTCTAACTGCCATAACAGACAGAGGGTTGAAATTCTCGCTCATCTACAAAGTTGATAGCTACAATGATGAATTCAAAACTCAAGAGGACTTGAGGTGTAATATTGAAAAGAAATTCAAGCAGGAGAAAATAGAAATTGCCTTGCCTCAGACAGTAGTGCATTTGAAGGGTGATAAAGATTTGAGAAAATAAATTTGAGTCGGCAAGGAGCGGTCTTTATTTATCCAAATATCTTATTTTTTAATTGACATAAGCCATTCTTTGTATTAAAATATCTTCACAAATTCAAGCACAGCTTGGTCAGGCAGGGGGTTAGGAGGTTTGAAAATCGGGTTGCTAAATGCCAAAAAACTTTCACAAACAGATCCTTTTCCAACTATTATTCTCCCTCTTAGTTTTAAATTCCGGGATAAAAGCGGCCGAAATAGCTGATTTTAAATTAGAGGCCTACTTTGTCCAGGAGGTCGGGAAGCCGTTTCCTCTGACGGTGAAAAATGCGGTGGACCGTTTCGGGAACAAAGCTTCGGGCGTGGTACAGGTTCTGATTAAGGATGGCGATGGAGTCTCACCGGATAGTTTCCCGCCCATTCTAAATCCAATCACAGTTTCCAATGGGGAGGGTTCTGCTTTTCAGGTTTTGACCACTTCCGGTGCCACAATCTTCTTGGGGAAAGTAGATACAGTCGAAAGAAGCTCGAATGTGGTTTTTACTCAACCGGCAGATTTACACCATTTTGATTTAGTAATTCCTTCCCCTCAAACCAGCGGAGTTCCGTTTAGTTCACCTTCCATTTTAAGAGCAGAAGATTTGTATGGTAATGCCATCGTCTCTTTTGATGCCGGAACAGATACAGTAAGGATTTTGCCGGATGTTTCAGGGTCGATGCAGAATAATATTTTTAATAAAACTTCTGACTTCGATTTGGGTATCGCCAATCCGTCTGCCAAACAGACTACTTATACCGGCAAGGGAGGTTTTGTGGTGTTTACCGCCCACAGCAAATCAGGGAAAACCGGTTCAAGTTCGCCTCTCTGGATTAGGAGTCTGAATGTTTCGAATCTGAATGTGGAAACCACAAGTCTGGAACGGGGAGATACTCTGGAAGCTCTGGTGGAGATATTGAATACGGCGGATGTTACAGCCCAGATTACAAATTTAAAGTTAATCTTGAGCTTGGGAGATTTACTCAATCAAATCGTAATGCCGAGTTTACCGGACAATCTGCCGGCGAATTTGAATAAGATTTATAGAATGAGAGTCAGAATTCCGAGTAATTATTCTTCCGGCTGGTTGCATATCGGAGCCAAAGTTTCCGGCAAGTTTGACGGCTATACTGTTTCCGATAGCAGCTTGAATCTAGATTCGGTTTTGATTAAGAGTGCGGCGGATATTGTCTATCAACAGAATTCTTTAGCCCCCAGTTTAATTTTTGCAGAGCGACCGGTGAGTTTCAAAGTCAAAATTTACAATTCCGGTGGAAGCGATGTAGTTCTGGACCAAACCAGCCGAGTGGCTCTACTTGACGACGGTTCTGAATTTGTTTCCGCATTTTTACCAACCAGATTGGTTATTCCCGCGCAAAGTGATACAATCACTCTGGAATTTCTTGGTAATGCACCTCTTCCAACTCCGGTCGGATTTTATCCGGCTTATCTGGTTTTAAAGGGTCAGGAAGGAGAGGCGGGTTTTTCTGACTCGATTTTGGTTTCCGATTCCGTTTACTTGGAGTCACTTTCGAATCTTGCATTTGATTTTGAATCTTTTTCTCCGGATACAATTAGAGCCGGAGATAATACTGTATTTAAAGTCAAATTCAGGAATTCTTCCATCTGGGATCTGCAGCTGTCACAGCTAACTCGCTTAACCTTCAGTTATGTGGAGACAGACATGGATTTGGGAAAGGTGGCGATTGTAAAACCGGGGGAGACCACTTTGACTTTCAGGTCGTTGGTTTATCCGGTTAATTATCCTTGGGGAGATTTTGGTTTAACTTTGTATCTGGATGGTAATTTAAGGGGAGTTAATGTATCTGATACTTTCGGTAAAAGTGAGGCGGGTAATATTACTGTTCTACCCCCGGTCAATAGTCAGGTGTTAGAAGCTTCGGTAAGTTTTGAAAGTCCCTTTATTCTTACTGAAGGTAAACCCTTGAAATTTCAATTGATTTTGAAAAATGAAGACTTCAATACTCTGCATCCAATTTTACTAAACAGAATAGGGGTTGTTTTCAAAGACCAGTTTGATAATTTAATTCCGTCTAATGAAATTATTCTTGATTACTCTTTATGTAATTTAGGCGTGCCAGACTTAATAAGATGTTTAGTTACAAAACCACCACTTCCTATTATGGATACACTTATAATAAACTGGCCTGAGATATTATCCCCACAGGAAATTGATACTTTGTTTCTTGCTCTCAACCTAAAGAAAGATTTTTCAAAACAATTTAAACTGGTGTTAGGAAATTATAGCCTGTCAGCTTACGACTATTTCAACAATCAAATTGGTCCACCAGTCCCAGTGGTAACCCCAACCGGCGAACCATTCAGTTATGAATCTCCATTTTTCACCATTCTAACCGGCTCCTTTGCCCAATCTATTTCCAATTTCCCCAACCCCTTCAATCCCGATAAGGAAGGTTGCCAGATAATTTACAATCTCTCTTCATCCTCTCCGGTGACCTGCAAAATCTTCACCTTAACCGGTGAATTAGTCAACACTTTTGAAATTCCAGCCGGGCAGACCAGCTTCACCTGGGACGGGAAAAACAAAGACGGAAGAACAGTCCAATCCGGGGTCTATTTGGGCTGGCTGAAAGTCAAAAATTCTAATGAGGAAGTAAAAATAAAAATAGCGGTGATGAAATGAACACGAAAACATGAAAAGAAAATATCACGAAAAACACGAAAGAAATTACAAATACATTTCGTGCCTTTCGAGTCTTCGTGATTCCGTTTTACCTCAACCGCAACTCAAATAATTCTTAAAGTATAACTTTAATGAATGCGCCTAAGCTAAGAGTTCTAATATTGATTATATTTACAATATTCAACAGCCCCATTCTGGCTGACGGTGATGCCGGTCAAGCATCAGTTTTCCTTTTGGGAGTGGATGCCAGGGCTTTGGGAATGGGGGGAGCTTATGTGGCAGTTACTTCGGGAGCCGCAAGTGTCTACTGGAATCCGGCTGGCTTAGGTCTATTAGATAAAACCGAAGTTTCTCTCCTACATATAACTTTATGGGAAGATACTTATTATGATTTCGTAGGAATAGCTTACCCGACTTTAAATTTCGGCTCTTTTGGAATTGGGGCGATACGCTTAGGCACAAATGATATAATCAGAAGAGATATTTTTAATCAACCCGGACCCTCTTTTGACAACAGTTTCTCACAATATACTTTCTCTTATGGAGTAGCTTTTCCATTGTTTTTAAAAGGGGGTCTGAACTTTAAAATCTTAAATCATAATTTAGATAACCGAACAGCCACCGGTTTTGGTCTGGATTTGGGGATTTTAGCCACTCCCACCAATTACTTCAGCTGGGGATTGAACTGGCAGGATATAATTGAGCCGGAGTTAAAATTACAGACCACAGAAGAAAGTGTTCCTTCCAATATTAAAGCCGGTATAAAATTTTCCCATCAATTTAACAACCAGTCAATTTTGGCTGCGTTTGACATAGATAAAACCCGAAGTCGGGACGTAAAAATTCATGCTGGTGGAGAATACGGTCTATATGAGACTTTATTTTTAAGAGGGGGTTTTGACCGGGATTACACCACCTTTGGGTTGGGTATTTTTTACAATTTCATACAAGCCGACTACGCCTTTAAATTCCAGAATGATCTAGGAAATACCCACCGGGTGTCTCTGACCTTCAAATTTGGCACCTCGGTCTCCAAGAGAAGAGAAGTGCAGCTGGAAAGAGAACTGCAGGGAAAAACCCAGGCCCTGGAAACTGAAAAGAGAAATAAAGTCAAGCAGTTTTTGAAAGAAGCCGAAAATTTTGAATCCAAACAGGACTGGCTTAAAGCGTTTATCGGGTATCAAAAAACTTTGGCCTGGGACCCGGAAAATTCAACGGCTCAAGCCAAGGCGGATTATCTTGGCCAAAAAATTTACCAGGCCGAGCAGCCAAAAACTGAAATGGAGATAAATTCCCTTTTGGCTGAAAATTATTTAAAGCTGGCCCAGGAGTTCCACAATAAGCAGGAATTTAAACCTGCCACTCTTCTGATTCAGCAGGCCATAAGATTGGAGCCGCAAAATCCCAAAGCATTGAGTTTGCAAAGCCAGATAAAAAAATCGCAAAGCGACAAGATTTTGGAGCTGGAGCGAAAAGGAGTGCAATCTTACAATCACGGCGATTACCCCGAAGCAATCTTAGCTTGGAATCAGATTTTAGAATTGGATTCCACTCATCTGGCGGCCAAATCCAATATCAATCTGGCCAGCGGAAAAATTAAACTGGCTTCTTATTTAAAGCAGGGAATCGAATATTTCAATGCCGGAGATTATTCTATGGCAGAAAAACAGCTGAATCTGGCTCTGTCCATCGACCCCAAAGACCAAACCACGCAAGAGTATCTTCAAAAGGTGCGGGCCAGAACTGCCCAAAAAACCACCCTGGAGGATTTGAAAAAGGATGCCGAAATCTGGAAAATCTATCAGGAAGGTTTGAGCCAGTATCAGCAGGGAAATTATGAAGCAGCCATAGAATTATGGAACGAAGTCCTGAAAGTTTATCCTAACAACGAAAATACCTTAAGAAATATCCAGCAGGCCCGTGCCAGACTACAGAAGAAACCCTAAAAAAAGACTTGGCAAAGGGGGCAATTTTTTATAGCTTAATCTACCAGATGAGCTATCTTAGGTTGGAAAGATAGTTAAAGGCTATGTTCAAAAAGAAAAGCCAAGAGGTGGGGGCATCTTTTGAAGCCAAAGATGAAAAGTTGCCGGAAATACGCAACTTTGTAGAAAGTTTTTGCCAAAACAGTGCCGTTTCTTCTCCAGAAATCTCCAAAATTCTTTTAGCCATTGAAGAGGCCTGCAGCAATGTCATAAGGCATGCCTACGTTTTAGGTCCCGGTAATATAAAACTAGAAATAACAAGAAAAGGGGACAGGGTCACCTTTTCCATCAAAGATAAGGGAAGAAGCTTTGAATTGGGGAAAGCCAAAAGAATAGATTTAAAAAAATATATTCAGACCGGCAGAAAAGGAGGGTTAGGGTTACAGCTGATTCAAAAGATAATGGATGAGGTGATTTATCAATCCAAAAATGGTGAAAATGAACTGGTTTTGAGCAAAAAAATAGGCAAAACCTATCTCCCGGAAAAATTGGAACCCAAGAGGTTCTCCTTGAGAACCAAGCTGGTCTTAAGTTTCAGTTTGATATTACTGGTGTGTGTCGGATTCTTCTACTATTATTTCGGTGAGAAAATTCAAAAGCAGACCTTTGACAGAGTCCTAAACAGCAATTTAGAACTAATAAATAATCTCACCCTGAACAGCAAGGATTATCTTTTCAATCAAGATGATTTGGGGTTGGCGAATCTGGTTTTTAACGCCAAAAAAGGAAAGGGTGAAATTGCTTACCTGTTAATCCTGGACAGGGAAGGGAAAATCTGGGCTTCCACATCCAACCAAACCGATGTTCTGTCTGACTACAAAATTCCAGCGGGAATTAACTCCTTGCTTTACAATAGTCCGCAGAGATATTATGACCCAAATCTGGGTTATCTCTATCACATAATTCAGACGGTCACTGAATCAGGAAATCTCCTCGGCTCTGTTCATCTGGGACTGTTGGAATCAAAAATCAAAGCCCAAATTCAAGATAGTAAACAGGGTCTAATTAATATCTTGAGCTTAATTTTGGTATTCGGTTTTCTGGCTATTTACATCTCATCTTCCTGGCTGGTGCAGCCGTTGAGAAAATTCAAAGAGGACATCAAGCGAAACGAAGAAAAGGACGGAAAGACTGAACTCTCTTCTCCCCGACAAGATGAAATAGGGGAGATTGCCCAGAGCTTTCAGGAGATAAGCTCAAAGTTCAAAGAGACCCAAAAGCTTTTAGACCAGGAAAAAATCAAACAGGAAGTGGAACTGGCCTATCATATTCAGAAAGTATTGCTGCCTCAATCGGTTCCCCAGATTGAAGGATTTGAAATTGCCACAATATACAAACCGGCCCAGGAAGTAGGGGGAGATTATTTTGATTTTATCTGGGTGGATAAAGATAATTTAGGGGTAGTAGTGGCGGATGTTTCCGGCAAAGGGGTAACCGCCTCTATGTATATGAGCATGCTCAGAACCGCTTTGAGGTTAGTTGCCACAGGTGAAAAAGACCCTAAAAAAACTTTAGTAAAAGTCAATCAGTTGATTTCAGCCGATTTGAAAAAGGGACACTTCGTGACGGTTTTTTATTTAATTTTAAATATCCCCCAAAGAATAATAACATATACCTCCGCCGGCCATAATCCCTTAATTTTGTACTCATCGAACGAAGATAAGTTTCATTTCTTAAACCCCAAAGGAATTCCTTTAGGACTGGTTTTACCTGAAGGAGTAAGTTTTGAACAGAAATTGCAAACCGAAAGTTTGGCTTTACATTCCCAAGACTGGCTTTTCCTCTACAGCGATGGAATAACCGAAGCCATGAATTCCCGGAGAGAGACCTTTGGTCGAGAAAAGTTGTTAAATCTTATTAAGGAAAATAAGAACAGGACCGCTCCGGAATTCAGCCGGGAGTTACTCAAACTCGTGACCAATTTCACCGAGGGGGCTTCCCCAGCAGATGATATCACCTTGGTGGCCCTGAAAAATGTGGGTGATGTAGACAAAGAAGCACATCTAGCCGACCAGTTGAAAAATTCGGCCGAATCAAAGTCCCGAGATAAAACACCCTAATTATAGCTTTTTTATAAATAGATGCGTATGCGGAAGTTAAAAGAGCAGAAAATCTGCCGAATTTAAATATACATAACCAGATGCCCGAGGAACTTAAAATATCAGTGGAATCAGCCGGTTCGGAAAATGAAGTGGTAAAAATCAGAGTTGACGGTGTCTTAGACACTTTAACTTCACCGGAGCTGGAAAAAGTGATGAACTCTTTGATTGCTCAAAAAAGATACAAAATCATCATGGATTTAGGCGGAGTGGATTACATCTCTTCGGCCGGGTGGGGAATATTTATATCCCATCTCAAAGAAATCCGGGAAAACCGGGGGGACTTAAAATTGACCCGCATGCTACCCCAGGTCTCCGAAATTTTTGAGCTGTTGGAATTCGATTCCATTTTAAAAACTTACCCCACCCTGGAGAATGCCCGCTTCGATTTCATTCAGGAGCAGGAAGTGGAACTCAAAATCTCGGAAATAAACCAGGATGAGAAAAAAACTCTGATTTTCAAACGACCGGTCTCGCAGGAGATTACGGTAAAGCCAGCTCCCCCAGTGGCAGAGGATTTAAGCCAAAGCATAAGAAGGATAATCATTTCAAACCCATTTTCAAGCATTGCCGAGATTGTCCAGGAATTAAGTTCCACTAACACCAACTCCAAAAAAGTGGGGTACTGGAAAGTGTTTAATTTCCTGAGAAAAAATAAACTTCTAAGACAGCACAATCGTTTTAAGCTAAGCTGGAGAGAAAAGAGAACCTAATATGTTCAGCCAAGAAGAAACCAGCCATTTTGATTTTTGGGATTCGGTTCAGACCGGGGAAGAGCATTATTCCTCCACGATTGAAGCCAAGGTCAAGGAACAGATTAAACTGGGTGACATTACCTATGAGGTGGAAATAATCTATGACTCGGCCGAAAAACAAATTTATTCTCTCTTATACAGAAACAATCACCTGGTTTCCTCCCAGTATGTGTATATAGTCAGCTCCGAAAAGGATTTCGGTTTGAACTATCAGCTGCAGCAAATTCTGAAGAGAGAAAAGGAAAATTTGACCGCCAGCTGGAAATTGCGAGAAGTGATTAACCAACAGGGAACCGCCCAGGAACACAACAGTCTGGGACTGTTCTTTCTGGACAAAGGTCTGGACCACGAAGCCGCGGAACAGTTTGAAAATGCCCTGAAAAAATCTCCGCCTTTGTCGGACACTTATAAAAACTTAAGCTTGGTATACCTTAGAAAGGGTGTTCCGCATAAGGCTTTGGAGCTTCTGGAAGCCGGAGTCAAATTGAATCCGACCTTTGCCGATCTGCGCAATGCCCTGGGCTGGGTTTATTTGGAATGTCAAAAACGCAAGGAGGCCTTAGAGCAGTTTACCATGGCCCTGGAATTGAACAAAAATTACGCCGAAGTATTCTTGAACTTAACCCTGTGGTATCTGCAGGAATCCGCCAATCACCCGGAAAACTCCCAGGCCTTGACCCAGGCCATAAAATATCTGAAAAGGGCCCTGAGCCTGGACTCCGAATTTACCCTGCCCCAGGAACAAATAAGCGAATGGGAGGAGATTTCCAAGCTGTATCTGATTTTGAAAAATCGGGTGGCCCAGAGAGACACTTCCCATATAAAATCAGTGTGCGAACTGTTTTTCTCAAGATTTTCCTATGACCGGGAGAATGTATCCCAAGCCAGCTGGCAATATTTCCTGATGGAGCTAAATGAAAAAATAGAAGACGGCTACGACTTCCCGGATTTGAGAAACTATCTGGGAATGGGATACTGGTATTATTCCTTTTTCTTTTTGGAAAAATCACACAGCATCTTGAAGTCCGACAAATTCGGAAAGAAACTGAAAAACCTAGCTAGCCTGAATTTAGAGGTGGTGGATACCTTGAATAAACAGCTGGAGAAACTGCAACCCCGGTGGGAGAGATGATCGGCCGAAATTGGGAGATTTTAGAGAATTTGAAAAGAGATTTAAATTCCAGCAAGCTTTCCATAAACTGGGATTATGTTCTGGAAGGGCTGGAAGAACTGGAAAAAACCGAAGATACCCCGGAAGGGGAGTTTCAGAAAGCCTGCGGCTACTTTTTGATCTGCGGTTATTACTGGCAGGAAGCCGAGAGGCAGTTTCAAAAAGCCCTGGATAAAAACCCTCAATTGAGAAAAGCCCAGAACAATCTGAAAATTATACAGGAACACAAGTCCGCCTTTAAACATTCTTTCCAGCAGATTGAGTTCTAACCTTTAGAATTATGAGAAATGACAAGGACGGAACCTAGCCAGTTCAAATCCAGTTTTAAAACCCCCTTTTGGGTCAGCCTGGTTGCCATTTTCGTCTCAGCTTTGTTGCTTATGGTTCTTCCCTGGGATATTAAGTTAAAGCTTCTGCTTCTGACATTTTTTTCGGTCGCCATCCTAATTTTACTTTCTTACCTTCAGCGCCAAGAAAGACAGGCTTGGGCAGTCTCTCAGGAACGGCTGAATAAATTCAGTCATTTTGTAGAAAAATCACACGAGATAAATCGATTGATTGTCGAGCGGGGCGGTTTTTTCCCCATCACACTTAAACTGGCAGAATACTTTAAAGAGGCTCTAAAGACCTCACAGCTGGTTCTATTTTATAAAAAAACTAAAGCCTATGAGGTGGTTTTGGTATCAGGCAATTCCATTTCTGTCCTGAAAAATATTCATTTGAGCTTCCATGACCCTCTTATTCATCAACTAAAATCTTCCAACGGCCCTAATCTGCAGGCCTTTGATGTGAAGGATTTGGATTCAGAATGGGTAAGGAAGTTTCTGCCCGGTTTTCAAAAGGGACAAGTTCTTATCTACCGGTCAAATGATAAAATAGAAGGTCTGTGCTTTTTCTTGCCGGACTCTTTGAATGCTCCACGTGATAAAGAATTTCTAACCTGGGGCTGGGAAAACTTGAAGCTTTCTTTGGAGTTTCAAAAGCAGACCCAATTCCACAAAGAGCAGACCAAAAAATTGAAGGAAAAATTGCTGGTTCTGGAAAATCAGCCGGCCCTGCGTGAATTCAAGAAAAAACTTTTCGACCTAGAGACTTTTTTGAATTCGGCCCAGAGTTTATTCACCGTTTTAGAAGAGGAGGCCCTGCTGGTTTCCTATCTGAATCTGGTCCAGCAGCAAACCAATTGTAAATTCGGCCTGGTCTATACCCTGGATGAAAAAAGAGAAAATTGGGTTATCAAACAGTCTGTGGGAATAGATCTCAAGGACTCCCGCTATCTGAATTTTCCGGTCACCAGCAAGCCGGCTATGTTTTTAAAAACCAAACCCAAACCTCAAAACCTGTCATTGGTAATCGAGGAGCTTAAGAAAGACCTCCACCTCAGAAATTTACTGGACAACGGAATTCAACTGGGGGGCCGCCTGACCTCGGGAGGCCAGTTCTGGGGGATGGTGTTTTTAGGAGAAAAAGCCGACCACAGCCAATACCAGGAGCAGGATTTAGAGTTATTTTTCATTCTGTGCCAAATCCTGAACTCGGCCTGGGAAAACTTAAAACAGTTCAAAAAAATTGAAGAGCTTTCTTATACCGATTCTCTGACCAGTCTGTATAACTACCGCTATTTTCATAAGCGTTTAATCGAGGAGACCCTGCGTGCCAAGAGGTTTAACCGTACTTTAGGTTTAGTCATGTTCGACATTGACGGTTTTAAAACCTATAACGACAGCTATGGTCACCAGGCCGGAGACCGGGTTTTAAGACAGTTAGGAGGACTTCTCCTTACCACCACCCGCTCCATTGATATTGCCTCCCGTTACGGGGGAGAAGAATTTTGCATCATCATGCCCGAAGCTGACAGCCAGGAATGCTTGAAATTTATGGAGAGGTTGCGAAGGGTAATTGCCCACCACCCATTTAAAGATGAATTTTTGGCCTTCGACCATCACATAACCATAAGCGTGGGCGGAGCCATATTCCCGGCGGATGCCAAAACCGTAGATAAGCTTATTTACTGTGCGGATATGGCGTTACTGCGGGCTAAAAATGCCGGCAAGAATAAAGCTTTTCTGTATTATGAGCAGGAGCCGGCGGCTAAGAGATAAAAATTTTCTTCAATTTCCTCTTTACAAAATTAAAAAATCAAATATATTATTTGACTGGAAATGGTATTAAATATATTTTTGAGCAGAAATCGAGAATTATTAAAAAGAGCTTAACAGGAGGGAAGATGTCACCTAAAGCTGGTGCGGATCTAAAAGAGCTGAAAACTCAAAAGCAGAAAGAGGCCGAAAAATGGCTGGGTGAATCGGTTTCGGTGGCGGACTTAAAAGTGACTGCCGACCAGATTGAGAAACTTACAAATTCCGGGTGGATGCTGGATTTTGTTCCGGCCGGATTTAATTTCAAGAAATATACCAGCATGCCGATTCTGAAAAATTATTTACAGTCCACGGCCGTCAAAACGGAAATTCCTTTGGGGCCTTTTTACGGCAGAGTCTTATGGTTCATGAAAGAAAGACCGGACCCGGATGACCCGCCCTTCACCGACCCTCCTACCCTGGGCCGCTGGCTTTTTTATCCGGAAAATCTTTTTATTCCGGGGACCAGCATGAAGCCTCTGCCGGAACAGCAGAAAATAGCCCAGCAGACCCTGGGTGCCAGCTATCAATTAGCACAGCCTGCGGCCGCTGAAGTGGCTTACCTTTTATATTTGAACAAATGGCGAAAAGAGACCAAAAGCCTGGGTGCTAAAGAGAGAAACTCACTTTTCTTGCTGAATGACCGCATGGTTCGCACCGGCTCGCCCTGCGGCAAAAACAATGAATTTCAGGTCTGGGTGGGATATTATACTTATGACAACCTGTATGTCGGTTTCTGCAGACCGGCGTATAAAGCCTACGACTTGTATTTCTGTCCGGCTGTCTTAGCTTAATAAATTTTTGAGAAAACTGAAATTTCTGTTGTATACTCCCCTCCTGCTATGGATTTTATCCTGCGCTGACAAAGATGCCTGAGATAACTTTCAAAAATTATCAATGCTCAAAAACCTAATTATCTCGGCCCGGCCTCACCAGTGGCTGAAAAACAGCATTGTTTTGGCGGCCTTAGTCTTCGCGAAAAAACTAAACGAGCCCAATCTGGTTTTAACTTCCCTGGCGGCCTTTGGAATTTTTTGTCTGCTCTCGAGCGGGGTTCATATATTAAACGACATTTTTGATGTAAAAAAAGACCAGAGACATCCGCTAAAATCCCAAAGACCCATTGCTTCAGGAAAATTACCGGTTTCTCAAGGCGCAACTTTTGCCTTGATAATTATGGCACTGGGGCTAATTTTAGGTTTCGGTATAAACTTATACTTCGGGCTATGCGGTTTGGGCTATGTGGTTTTAAACTTTTTCTATTCTGCTTTCATCAAAAACTGGGTGATTCTGGATGTGATGGCAGTGGCTCTGGGATTTGTGTTAAGAGCAGTAGCGGGAGCCGTGGCAATTCAGGTTGAGATTTCATCCTGGCTTTTGGTCTGCACCACTCTTCTGGCTCTGTTTTTAAGCTTGGGAAAGAGAAGGCAGGAGCTGATATTGCTAGAAGAAGAAGCCAAAGCTCACCGTTCAATTTTAACCGAATACTCCCCTTATTTTTTGGACCAGATGATTGCGGTGGTGACTGCCTCCACTGTGGTGGCATATTCTTTTTATACTCTTTCTCCGGAAGTAGAGCAAAAATTCGATTCCAAACTTTTGAGTTTGACTATTCCCTTCGTGCTGTATGGAATTTTCCGCTATCTGTATCTGATTCATCAGAAAGTTGAAGGTGGCAACCCAACCAAGGCTTTACTGACCGATAAACCGCTTCTAATTAATATCTTCTTATGGTTTGTGGCCGTGCTGATTATTTTATATCTTTAAAATTGGATTTTCACGTACAGAGTTTGTGTCATTCTGAGCGTTAGCGAAGAATCTCATTTTAAATTTCGAGATCCTTCACTTCGTTCAGGATGACCCATCAGACAAACCTTGGGTGAGCTTAAAATAAGACATGGCAAGCAAAGTAGCAGTCATAAAAACTTCACCAGCCACGATTCTGCCGGATTACCAACGGCTTTTACATCTGGCAGAATACGAGAAGCATATTTCCAAATATAAGGATACTATCCTTAAATTAAATCTTTCCTGGAATAAATTTTTTCCAGCCAGCAATACTCCTCCCTGGCAGTTAGAGGGTGTTATAAAGACGCTTTTGGAGGATAGATTTGCCAAAGAGAAAATTTTTCCGGTGGAAAATAAAACTGTGGTGACCGACCCGATTCAAGGGGCTAAAAAAAATCTCTGGTCTCCGATTTTAAAACAGTACGGACTATCCTTTGTGCCGCTGACTCAGGTGGAATGGACTAAGTATGAATTCAAAGCTGAATTTTTGAAACTGAATCAGATTTTTCCGGAAGGGTTTGAAATTCCGAAAATCTTTATCGGGAAACAGATAATTCATCTACCAACGGTCAAAACCCACGGCCATTCTGTCACTACCGGTGCTATAAAAAATTCCTTTGGAGGGCTTTTGAAAGAAGTTCGGCATTATGCCCATAAATACATTCACGAGGTTTTGGTGGACTTAATGCTGATGCAAAAAGAGCTGCACCCCTCTATGTTTGCGGTGATGGACGGGACAGTATGTGGTGACGGCGCCGGACCAAGAACCATGACTCCGGTAATCAAAAATTATATTTTAGCTTCGGCTGATCAGGTAGCTATTGATGCAGTGGCTGCCAAAATGATGGGCTTTAATCCTATGGAAATTCCATATTTGAGGATGTGCCATGAAAGGGGTTTGGGGAAAGCGGATTTGAAGGAGATTGAACTTATCGGAGAAAATATTTCCGGGGTTAATTTTGGGTTTACTGCCAAAAAAAGTCTGGTTATTTGGGGGGACCAGCTTTTAAGAAAAGGTCCTTTGAAATTTTTGGAAAAAACGGCTCTGCATTCTCCTCTGAAATTCTGGGCTCCAATGGCTTCCAATATTTACCATGATTTCTTCTGGTATCCGACTATAGGACAGTTTATTAAAGCAAAATTTAGGAAGACAGAGTGGGGGAGGGTGTTTCAGAGTTATAAATCAAGGCACAGAAAAGTGTAGTTTTATGTTTTCTTGCATAAAATCAGAACATTAGCGAACCAGCATATATTATTGCTGCTAATCCTGCTAGAATCCCAACTTGGCCCCATAAGATGACATCTTCTTCATCAATCATTTCATTATAGATTCTATTATGAACAGAGTTAAAATTCCATTCGGTGCCCAAATAAAATAGGTCTTTACCCAGACTTAATCTAATATTTGGCCCAGCAGCCCCCAATTTTCCATTAAACAACTTATAACCGAAATGAAAAGCGAGATATCCTCTCATAGGCCAGGAAAAATCCATCCCAAGGTCAGCGTTTCCGTGCCTATATTTTAGGCCTATCGCCGGACCCAAGTTAAATTTGGAGAAGTTATATAAATGGGTCTGTATTCCGTTGGATAAACTATCTTCTGAAAAAAACCCTCTGAGCTTAGCAGCTTTGAATCCAAATTCCGCTGCAAGATTCTTGTCGTAAGAAAGCCAAAGAATTCTGGAGTAATATGTGTAAATTTCCCACCAATAGATTCTATTCCTTAACTTGACTCCTGTTTTCGATTCTTTATCATCATTGGTGGAATAGAGAAAGCTGACCCCCAATCTGTCACGGTATTTCTTTAACCCCAATCCTATTTGATAATATCCGAGAGCTCGGCCATACCCATAACTGTGCTTTATCTCTTGATAAGCGGAATCATCCAGCCCGATTACACCTACTGTGAGATCGTAATAAGGTTTGAATTTTTCTCCTTGGATTAATTGGATTGTCCTTGTGTTTGGCTTGCTATCCAAAAATTCCGCTGTTAGAGTTACTCGCTCAGTCCATTTTAGAAAGGGAGCTCTTCCTTTAAGTCTTAAGTAATCAGTTAATATTAGTGAATTAATAGTTCCTTTGACCTTCTCATATTTTTCCTGACTTCTAAACTCAATCTCTCCATCGGCGGAGATTTCCGCACGACCATCATAAACGACTTGGTCATCAATTTGTATTTTGCGTATAACATCTCCCTCCTTTTTAAATCGGAAATCGAAATATAATATTCGTTTCATCCCTTTGGTGAGTCTTATGGCGTTGCCGGCAATGAAGAAAGTGCTATCTCTATGAGTAGTGCTATCAACCATTAAATTACTGCTCAATGTGTCGTTGTTTTGTTCAGAATTCTGACAAGACGAGATGGAGTGGAGAGATATTAGGAGGAAAAATATAAGAATTACTTTATAGCGTATAGACACTGAGCCAGAGCATAAGAGCATGCTCACTTTACATCCTCTTTGGAGAAGCGATTATTTCTTTACTCAAAAATTATACATAGAGCGGAGATTAACTCCGTCCCTAAGTGTGATAAAAAAAATCTCTAAGATTGTTTTCTTAAAATCTTTTCAGCCGCTTTTACTACTTCTCTTTTTTCTTCTCTGACCACAAACTTGGAATCCAGCTTATTTAACCTTTCAGTAATACCGCCATATTCCAACTCAGAGATATTTAACATAGCCGGCCCGGAGAAACCCTGTCTCCTCAAGTCTATGGCTTTAGCCGCCACTTTATCTCTGACGTGGTCCCAGAAAGGTGTCTCAAAAACATCCGCCGGCTCAGTCAATTTACCATTGTGCATGGAGAAGGCCAATCCGCATATAACCGGAGGCCCGTCAAAATAAGTAGGCATGGAGTTAGCTTTAACCGGCATCAAAGGTCCCACATGGCTTCCTCGCATAGTTCCAGCTACAAAATGTCCAATAGCATAAGGAGAGAGAATTTCACCGGTAGCAGGAAATTGCGACTGGACTCTGACCAAAGCCACCGGGTCATCTTTACCGGTATATTTTCCCGCGATATTGTGCAGTCGTGAAGTACTAACAGCTACAGCCAAGTCACCGGTGGTGCGGGAATAAATCGCTTCTACCACAAATCTCTCATTATCTCTCAACAAAGCCGCTATGTCATACAAATCTTCCGGTGCATTCAGTTCAACTATTCTATCGCCTTCAGTATTGCTGACGTCCATAATCACAAACTTAAAACCCTGCTTCATAGTCGGGGAAAGCATCAGACCGGGACAGTGCATGGGGTCACAGAAAGATAAATATAAGGGCAAATTATAAGCCCCGGGGTCGGTCTTGTCCGCCGCGAAGAATAGAAAAGATTCCGATGGTCTTTCGTCTACTTCTATTTCTGCCACAGCCGGTCCCATCCCTTTGATATTGCCGGAAAAAGCATCTTTTAACAGGTCCTGTCCGGCTCCGTAAAGTCCCTGCTCTTTAGCCACTTGAGTGCCGGCCATGAAGGCGTCCCAGGCCAGTTTATGAATCTCACTGGCCAGTGTGCCCTTGGTATGGGTCATCAAAATGGCGACGTCATCACCGGTGGAAGAGACAAAATAATCAATTAGTAATCCTTTTTTGAGCCCATTTTCTGCCACAAAATCAGCCACTTTCTGTTTGAGCTTGTCGCTGGGTTTCAAGTGACCTCCTACGGCACCGATATCAGCTTTAATCACGCTGATGGTGGTTTTCATGATAAAATCCTCCTTTTACAAAATAAATTAAACTTTACCCGTTTAAAATTAAACGCATTTTAGCCCCAAATTGGTTGTGGAACTTAAGCTTAGGGCTCACAACTACAAGATAATTAAAAAAAGGGAGATGTCAACCTTTTTTTGAAATTTTCTTTTCAAACTTGACAAAAATTAAAACGTTTATATATTAAGAACAAAGAAAAGCTAGACCTTCGGGGTGAGGTGTAATTCCTCGATCGGTGGTATAGCCCACGACCCCCGCAGCTAAAAGCTTCGGGGTTGAACCTGTGTGATTCAGGTGCCGACGGTTAAAGTCCGGATGGTAGAAGGTTGGTAGCGGATAGACATATTTATAGCTGTAAAAATACCCCGAAGGAGTAAACGGGGTTTTTTATTTGTATATGTCAGATACACAATACATGCGAATGGCTTTAAAGTTAGCTGAAAAGGGGTCGGAGAAAACTTCCCCCAATCCGATGGTCGGGGCAGTGATTGTCAAGAATGGTAAAATCATTGGCTCTGGCTATCACAGACAAGCCGGGGATAGACATGCCGAAGTGATTGCCTTACAACAAAGTGGCAAAAATAATAGAAGTGCCACTTTATATGTGAATCTGGAACCCTGCTGTCATTTTGGACAGACACCGCCTTGCACAGAAGAGATTATTAAATCAGGCATCAAAAGAGTGGTTTGTGCTATGGTCGACCCTAATCCTAAGGTTAATGGGAAGGGGATAGAGATTTTGAAAAAGAATAAAATTAAGGTAGAGGTGGGTTTGTTAGAGGAGGACGCCAAAAAATTAAATGAAGTGTATATGAAATACATTTCCACCGGTTTGCCTTTTGTGATTTTGAAATGGGCTTCAACTCTGGACGGGAAAATTGCTACTCTGGATGGCGATTCGAAATGGATTTCCAATGAACAATCCAGAAAATTTGCCCATAAACTGAGGAGTCAAGCGGATGCGGTTTTGGTGGGTGTAGAAACTATAATTCAGGATAATCCTAAATTAGATACGAGACTGGTGAAGGGCAAAAATCCTATAAAAATTATTTTGGATACTAAGGGCAGGCTACCCCTGGACTCTAGAATTGTCTTAAATGCCAAATCAGAAAGAACTATCCTGGCCACGGTTTGTGCTGATAAAGAAAAATTTGAAGATTCGAATCTGGAAGTCTGGAAATTGAGAGAAGGTAAAAACGGTCAGGTGGATTTGCTTTCACTTTTGAAAAAAGCTGGAGAGAATAAAATTACTTCAATTCTGGTTGAAGGTGGACAAAAAGTTTTGACATCATTTATGCAGGAGAAGTTGGCGGATAAAATTTACTGTTTTATTGCTCCTAAAATTATGGGGAAGGGATTAGATGCTATGGCTGAATTGGGGATTAGGAAAATTTCAGACTCGGTACAACTGAAAGATGTTGAAATTAAGAAAATTGAGGACAATGTTTTAATAAGTGGCTATCCAATTTGGAGGAATTAATGTTTACTGGAATTATTGAAGAAGTGGGTTTGTTAAAAGAGATTAAAGAAAAACCAGAGTCTAGGAGTTTCAACATCTCTGCCAAAACGATTTTGCAGGATTTGAAGGTTGGAGATAGCATCAATGTCAGCGGTGCCTGTCAAACGGTTATCGAAATTGGTAAAAACTTTTTTGCCGTTGAAGCTATGCAGGAAACTCTGGACAGAACTAACTTTGGTCAATTGAAGGTTGATGAATCTGTGAACTTAGAAAGAAGCTTAAAACTTTCGGACAGGTTGGGCGGGCATCTGGTGAGCGGGCATATCGACTGTGCGGGAGAAATTTTGGATTTAATTACACAAAAAGATTCTCATATTTTTAAAATTGGTTTTGGTAAAAAATATTCTCCGTTAGTCATAGAAAAAGGTTCGATTACAGTGGAAGGGATTAGTCTGACAGTGATTGAGGCTGGCGAGAATTATTTTACTGTCGGGATAATTCCTTACACCTGGGAAAATACTAATTTGAAAAGTAAAATGGTCAATGGCCTGGTAAATTTAGAATTTGATTTGATTGGAAAATATGTGCAAAAAATTCTGAACAACAAAACCGAATCTAAAATTACCTGGGAATATTTGAAAGAGAAAGGTTGGTGAAATGGAAATGTCAAAGCTGAATTCTATACCAGAAACGATTGAACATCTAAAAGCCGGAAAGATGATTATTGTGGTTGACGACGAGAAGAGGGAGAATGAAGGGGATTTGATGATTGCGGCGGAGAAAATAACTCCGGATGCCATAAATTTTATGACCAAGTATGCCAGAGGTTTACTCTGCTTGGTTATTAATGATCAACTGACTCAAAGATTGAATCTATATCCGATGACTATGAATAACAGTTCCAAATACGGCTGCAACTTCACCATCTCCGTGGACGCCAAAGAAGATACCACGACCGGGATTTCCGCTTTTGACCGAGCCCAGACCATTAAAACCATTCTTAATCCCAAAACCAAACCCGAAGATTTAGCCAGACCGGGCCACATTTTTCCATTGGTGGCTGACGCCAGGGGAGTTTTAAAAAGAGCCGGGCACACTGAAGCAGCTTTGGATTTGGCCAAACTTTCCGGGCTATATCCGGCTATGGTTTTGTGTGAAATTTTAGATGAAGACGGGAAAATGGCCAAATTGCCAAAACTTCTAGAGATGGCCCAAAAATTTAATTTGAAGGTTGTTTCCGTGGCAGATTTGATTGCCTATCGCAGAAAGACCGAAAAATTGGTTGAGAAAATGACCTCGGTGAGGTTTCCCACCAAGTTCGGTGATTTTAAATTGCATATGTATAAATATCTAATCGAAGAAGAATACCATTTAGCCATAGTGAGAGGTGAGGTGAAGGGAAAAGAGAATATCCTGGTCAGAATGCACTCTCAATGCTTGACCGGGGATTTGTTCGGTTCCAAAAGATGTGACTGCGGAGACCAGTTGGCTTTCTCGCTGGATATGATTGAAAAAGAGGGCCAGGGAGTATTTCTCTACCTAATGCAGGAAGGCCGCGGAATCGGGCTAGCTAACAAAATTTTGGCTTATGAATTACAGGATAAAGGGAAGGATACGGTGGAAGCCAATCTGGAATTAGGGTTTGAGCCGGATATGAGAGATTACAGCCTGGGGGCTCAGATTTTGAAAGATTTAGGCGTGAGCAGTATGAGATTAATCACCAACAATCCCAATAAAATAAAAGGATTGGAAGAATATGGATTAAAAGTAAGCGAGAGAATTCCAGCCCTGGTTAATCCGACCGAAGAAAATAAAAAATATCTGGCAACCAAAAAAGAAAAATTAGGACATTTAATCGAACTTCTACATAAATGAAAATTATCAAAGGAAAATTAGACGCCAAAGGAAAATCCTTTGCTATCGTGGTCAGCCGCTTCAATGAATTTATCACCCAAAAACTTCTAGACGGTGCGGTGGATTGTCTGGTCAGACACAATGCGGATGAAAAAAATATCACGGTGGTCTGGGTTCCGGGTGCCTTTGAAATTCCACTGGTGGCACAGAAATTGGCGAAAGGCAAGAAATTTTCTGCCGTCATCTGCTTGGGAGCGATAATAAAGGGTGAGACGCCTCATTTTGAATTCATATCTAATCAGGTGGCGGTGAATATCGGGAAAGTAGCTTTGGAAAGTGATGTTCCGGTAATCTTTGGGGTCATCACTACGGAAAATCTGGAGCAAGCTATCGACCGTGCTGGCGCCAAAACTGGAAATAAAGGGTGGGAGGCGGCTTTGGCAGCTATTGAGATGGCAAATCTAAAACAAGAGATTTAATTGTTCTTTGAAAATTAGGAATCAGAAAAATTCTTTACAGAATCAAAAAAAACTTTATTTTATAATCCTATGAGCAGTCGCAGAAAATGCCGGGAGCTGGTTTTGAAAACTCTATACGCTTCTGGAATCAGAGAGATAACCTGGGAAGAGCTACTGGCTCAAATACTGGAGCAGTCCAAAGTAAATCCCAAAGATAAGCTTTTCATCCAGAATTTGATAAAACAGATCTTGGAGCATGAAGAAAAAATCGATGAATTGATAAAAGCCAAACTGGAACACTGGGATTTCAAACGCTTGAATTCGGTGGATAGAATAATTTTGAGAATGGGTGTGTGCGAGATGTTATATTTTCCGGATATCCCCCTAAAAGTTTCCATCGATGAAGCCATTGAACTGGCTAAAAAGTTTTCCTCACCCGAGGCCGGAAAATTTGTGAACGGTATTTTAGATGCCATTGCCAAAAGTAACAAAGAGATTCTGGCTAAATAGGAGCAAGTTGTCATTCTGAGCGAAAGCGAAGAATCTGGATTTGAAACAGGTATAGGCGGGGCTCATTCCCCGCCATTTAGGTCGGGAACAGATCCCGACCTACATTTACGTATACATAACTTCAATAGAAATGGTGGGCGCAACGATGAAATGTGCAATTTTGTTTCATAAAGGAGATACTAAAGATTGAAAATTCTGGCAATTAACTGGCAGGATATATCCAACCCTCAAGCTGGAGGCGCGGAAGTTCACCTTACTGAAATTTTAACCCGCCTGGTTCAAAAGGGACACTCGGTGACCTTGCTTTGTTCCGGATATGAAGGAGCCGTCAAAGCGGAAGAAAAAGATGGAATCAGGATTATCCGGACCGGCGGCCGCTATACTTTTAACTGGGTTCTGCCTTTCAAATTAAAAAAACTTTTAAGGAAAGAAAAATTTGACATCGTCTTAGAAGATATAAATAAAATCCCCTTTTTTACCCCACTTTTTCACAAACTCCCGGTTCTGGTCATCATCCCCCATTTATTCTCCGACTCGGTTTTCAAAGAAATTAACTTTCTATTAGGGCTCTACATCTATCTATCCGAAAAACCGGTTCCCAAAGTTTACCGGGGCTTTAAATTTATGGTGATTTCAGAAAGCACCAAACAAGATTTGGTTGCCAAAAAGATTTCGGCTGAGGATATTTCCGTAGTGGAATGCGGGATAGACCATAAGCTATATCAGTATGACCCGGAGTTGCCAAAATTTGAAACTCCAACCATAATTTATTTAGGTCGAATCAAAAAATATAAATCGGTAGATGATTTAATAAAAGCCATGCCGAAAGTTTTGGAGAAAATTCCGGAGGCAGAACTTCTAATAGTAGG
>Ga0326597_10003455_pt1 | contig 22796 bp, 23 predicted proteins | sample RVTome_12_FD_203789 | JGI IMG/M metagenome (GOLD analysis project Ga0326597, IMG submission 203789) | Soil microbial communities from uranium-contaminated site in the Upper Colorado River Basin, Wyoming, United States - RVT100D185 | ecosystem: Environmental > Terrestrial > Soil > Contaminated >...
TAAATCAGGTGGGCACTTTGACGGAAACCTTGGAAACTATCGAACTGGCTAAAATATCAGGGTATACTCAGGTTATCTCCCATCGCTCCGGGGAAACCGAAGATACCTTTATTGCCGATTTAGCGGTGGCGGTAAATTCCGGTCAAATTAAGACCGGCTCCCTCTCCCGTTCCGAAAGAATAGCCAAGTACAATCGACTTTTACGAATTGAGGAAGAATTGGGAAATCAAGCCAGCTTTTTAGGTAAAAAAGCTTTTACCAATGCCAAATGAAAAGATTTTATAATAAAATATTTAATAAAGTTACAAGACTAAAATTGCCCAGGGGAAAGACGGCCAAGTTTTTTCTGCTTTTGGGAGCAGTTTTCTTTTCATTTACTTTTTTGGGCGGAGATTTTGGATTTGTTCGGATCTGGAATCTGCATCAAAAGAAAAAAGACTTAGAATTAGAATCCAAAAAATTGCAGATTCAGATTTTAGATTTACAGGTAGAAAAAGATAAATTAAAAAATGATAAGTCTTATTTAGAAAAAATGGCGCGGGAGAAATTGGGGATGGTGAAAGAAGGGGAAAAAGTTTATCAGTTTGTTCCTCTCCCAGAAGATTCTACTTCAAGCGGCACAAGTAAATTGCAGCAATGAATATCTTCAAAAGTTTGGCTGTAGTACTTAAATCTGAAAACTGGAGAGAGACCTCTAAAATTTTGACTTTATTTTCCCAGCGTTTCGGGAAAATCAAAGTAATAGCCAAAGGTGCCAGAGACCCCAAAAGCAGATTAGCCGGAAATTTAGAGCTCTTTTCCCAAATCAGCATAGTTTTCTACAAAAAAGAAAATACCGACTTACATCTGTTGTCCCAGGTGGATTTGATGCAACCTTTGCCCAAAATACAGAATGATTTGAAAAGATTTTCTTATGCTTCGGCTGTGGCTGAGCTATTAAATAAACTAACTGAATCAGAAGAAGTGCATCCAGGTTTATTTAGTTTAAGTTGGGAGACTTTACAGAATTTAGAAGATGCTCCGGTAGATAAATTGGATAATTACCTCTGGTCCTATGCTTTGAAATTGGCTTCCGCTTTGGGTTATCGCCCCAAACTGCAAGCCTGTATTGAATGTAATAAAAAAGAGTCCTTGAGCGGAGAACAGCTTTTTTTCTCTCCGGAACAAGGGGGGATGATTTGTAAAAATTGTGTTCAGGAGGGTTCTTTTTACTTAAAATTATCCAAGAAATCCTGGGAGGCTCTGAAATTACTTTTGACTTCCCAAAACTCTCATTTAGAGGCGCTGGCTTTAAACAAAAAACAGATTTCGGAAATTTCGGATACGGTTTTATCTTTGCTTGAATATCATACCCATTTACCCAGAACAATTAAGTCATTAGAATTTTGGGAAAAGTTGGTTGAAAAATAAAGGTTACACCATAAATGTCTCAATGAATTCGACATGAAGGAGGAGAGTTGGCGAAATCTAGCGAACCGGATTTAATGGAAAAACTGGTCTCTCTGTGCAAAAGAAGAGGTTTTATTTTTCAATCCTCTGAAATTTACGGCGGCTTGAATGCTTTGTGGGATTATGGTCCCATGGGGGTTGAATTAAAAAGAAATATCAAAGATATCTGGTGGGAAGCCATGACTCAACTGCGGGATGACATCGAAGGACTTGATGCCTCTATTATCATGCACCCTAAAGTCTGGGAGGCCTCCGGCCACGTGCAGAATTTCACCGACCCTCTGGTGGATTGCAAAAAATGCAAGCAGAGATTTCGGGCCGACCAGGTCGAGGGTAAAAAGTGTCCCAACTGCGGAGGAGAGCTGACTGAAGCGCGTCTGTTTAATCTGATGTTCAAGACCTATCTGGGTCCGGTGGAAGACCAGGCCTCCATTGCCTATCTGCGTCCGGAAACCGCTCAGGGAATTTATGTCAATTTTCTGAATGTTCTGGGTCCGTCCCGGCAAAAAATCCCTTTTGGAATTGCTCAAATAGGCAAGGCCTTCAGAAATGAAATCTCACCAGGTAATTTTATCTTCCGCACCCGGGAATTTGAACAGATGGAGATGCAGTTCTTTATTCATCCTAAAGAGGATTCCAAATGGCTGGAATACTGGAGAGAGGAAAGGTTCAAATGGTATATAAATCTGGGAGTGAAAAAAGAAAATTTGAAACTTCATCAGCATGACGATAAAGAGTTGGCCCATTATGCCAAGATGGCTTATGATATCGAGTACAATTTTCCTTTCGGATGGAAGGAGATTGAAGGGATTCATAACCGTACTGATTTTGACCTGACCCAGCACTCCAAATTTTCCGGAAAAGATTTGACTTATTTTGATGATGCTACCAAAGAAAGATTTATCCCTTATATCATTGAAACCTCTGCCGGCGTGGACCGGAGTATGCTGGTCTTTTTAGTGGATGCTTATCATGAGGAAGAAGTCAAAGGTGAAAAAAGGGTTTCCCTGAAACTTTCTCCTAAAATCGCTCCGGTTAAAGTAGCTGTGCTACCCTTAGTGAATAGGGACAATATGCCTGAAGTGGCTACCAAGATTTTTCATGACCTGAAAAAACATTTTAAAAGCTTTTATGATGATGGCGGGGCGATTGGCCGGCGTTACCGGAGACAGGATGAGATTGGGACTCCATATGCTTTGACTGTGGATTCACAAACCCTGCAGGATAATACGGTTACTTTAAGGGACAGGGATTCGATGGAACAGGTCAGGGTGAATACCAGTCAGCTGGTGGATGTGATTAAGAAGAAATTGGGGTGATGATAAAAAATGGAAGAGAAAAAAGAATATAAGCATCGATATAGCGGAGTTGAGATGTCAAATGAACTCGATAAAGAAGAGAAAGAGTTCTTATTGAAAATGCACCAGTGGGATGGGACAAATGTTCAGCTCCCTATGTTAACGGAAAAGATTATGGTATTGAACAAAAATATAAAACAATTATCAAAGGCGACGTCAGTTTATTCAATTATTCTAATTATTTTGACCTGCGTTTTAGTTGTATTTAGTGTGATAACACTAATAAAATAGATGGGTAGCCCGAGGTCCCCGCACCTCGGGCTGGCACTGGGTGCAGGGACCCAATACTACCCAAGAATATTAGAGTATAACCATGGGGAAAATGAGAAAATATGACATTCCTGGTCAGGCATATTTCATAACCACTTGTACTTTTCAGCGGAAAAAGATTTTTCAGAATGAGAAATGCTGTCAAATTCTTCTTGACAATCTAGAATTTTATCGAAAGAAATTTGGATTTAAGTTGTTAGGATATGTGATAATGCCAGATCACTTTCAATTTGTTATCTTACCTGGAGAAAAAAGCACAACTTCAGAAATTATGAGAGACTTAAAGAAGTTCTCGGCCAAACAAATTTCAGAATATATGAAGCAAAGCGATTCTTCCAAGAAAAACGTAAAAATTTATAATATTTGGCAAAATGGGTTTTATGCTTTTAATCTATATAACCAAAATAAATTAAATGAGAAATTGAATTATATTCATTCTGACCCCGTTAGAAATGGTTTGGTAATTGACATGAGGGATTACAAATTTTCGAGCTATCTATGGTATACAGAAGGTAGAGGACCAATTGAAATTGACCAAATATAGATTTTCCAGGGTAGCCCGTGGTCCCTGCACCACGGGCTGGCACCGGGTGCAGGGACCCAGTGCTACCCAGTGAATAAAATTTTAATTCTGGGAGGAGAAATGAAAAAAATTAAATGGATTCTGATTGTAGCAGTATTATTTCTTACAGCTTCACAGCTTTTGGCTTCCGACTTAGAAACTTTCAAACAAAGAAGAAAAATTCTTTCGGAAAAAATGGGAAAGGGGATTGGTTTGGTTTTTGCCGGGTCAGAGGTAAGCAGTGTCACTGATGACTTTGTGGTCAATCCGGATTTTTATTATCTGACCGGAATAGCTGATGAACCGGGGGCAATCTTGCTTTTGGCTCCCGGAGAACTAAGAAGAAAAGAAATCTTATTTCTGGAATCCCGTGACCCGGAAGATGAAAGATGGACCGGAGAGAGATTATCCATCGGGGAAATGTTAAGAAAAGAGACCGGATTTTATTACATCTACAGAACCAACCGCTTGGCCGGCTTCCTGGACCGCTTACTGAATAACACCAATATTTTATGCGTGCTGTCCCGTCCGGTCGGCTATACATCCTCCGTCCCCAAAGATTTAGAAATTTTCCGGCAGATTCAATCCCGTAGATTGAATGCGGATGTCAAAGACTGCACCAGCTTAATCACCGATATGCGTGAGGTAAAATCCAAGGATGAAATTGCATTGATGCAAAAAGCCATTGGCATCACCAAAGCCGGACTTATGAAAGTTTTCAAAAATGTAAAAACCGGGATGATTGAATCGGATGTTCAGATTATGCTGGAGAATACCTTTCGGGAAAATGGAGCAAAAAACCTGGCGTTCCCTTCAATTATTGCCACCGGTCATAATACCACGGTTCTGCATTACACCAAGAATAATGCCGAAATTAAAAAAGGAGACTTATTGCTTCTGGATGTGGGAGCTGAATACGGGCATTATGCGGCGGATGTCACCCGCACATTTCCGGTCTCCGGGAAATTTTCTCCGGAGCAGAGAAAAATTTATGAAATAGTTCTAAAAGCCCAGAATGAAGCCATGAAAAAAGTCAGACCCGGGATTTTGATTGATGAGGTGCATGAGACCGCCCGAAAAGTAATAGAGGATGCGGGTTACGGAGATTATTTTATTCACGGGACTTCGCATTATATTGGTCTGGAAGTTCACGATGTCGGTAACTATGACAAACCCTTAAAACCGGGAATGGTGATTTCGGTAGAGCCGGGAATTTACCTGCCGGATAAAGATATCGGAGTTCGAATTGAGGATGACGTTTTGGTCACCGAAAAAGGTTTTGAGCTTTTAACCAGAGAGATTCCCCGAGACCCGGATGAATTGGAAAAAATATTACAAGCAAGATAGATTTTAGAATGACGCAACACCATAAGAAAAGTGCAGCTGAATTAGAGCAAATTTCGCACTTCGGGTATTTCCATTACCCCTTAACCGATACGGGAGAAATAGCTCTAAAGAAAAAAAGATTACTACTGGTTCTAATTCTTACGGCTTCGATGATGGTAGTTGAATTTGTCGCCGGTATTTGGACCAACTCACTGGCTTTAATTTCTGATGCCGGCCATATGCTAACCCATGTGTTTGCCCTGGGATTGAGTTTTTTTGCGGTTGTTTTTGCAGCCAAACAGACCAGCAAAGAGAGAAGTTTCGGGTTTTATCGCCTGGAAGTAATTGTAGCTTTGATTAACGGATTCACCTTAATTTTAATCACTGCCTATATCATTTATGAAGCTTATTTGAGAATTGTCCATCCTCAAGCTTTGGATGTCACCAATATGTTTATCGTAGCCAGCGCCGGATTAGCGGTGAACTTAGTTTCCGCTGCTATCTTATGGAAGGTGAAAACCGCGGATTTAAATATAAAATCCGCTTATTTTCATCTGCTGACAGATACTATTTCATCGGTGGCGATTGTAATCGGAGCGATTGTAATTAAATATACCGACTTATGGGTGATTGACCCGATTTTGTCGGTGATAATCTGTGTTATGATTTTGCTCTGGGCCAAAAATTTGATTAAAGATTCTATCAATGTCTTATTAGAAGCAGCCCCCAAACATGTGAAAATCGATGAAGTGATTGTAACCATCAAAGAGAACGTAGCCGGGGTTCAGCAGGTGCATGACGTGCATATCTGGCAGATTGCCACTCGAATGTATGCTTTGACCTGTCATGTGGTGGTAGATGATATTAAAGTCAGCCAGGGCTATCCTATCAAAGAGAAGATTAAGAGAATCTTGAAAGAGAAATATGACATCGGGCATACTAATATCGAGTTCGAGTCGGTGGGGTATGAGAGTAGGTAATGTTAAACCCTCTCCTTTAAGGGGAGGGTAGGGAGGGGTCAGTAGGGGAAATCATGAGTTCTGTCAGGAGCTACTCCTGACAGATTGACAGTGGCAGAAGCCACTGGGCTACCCAGTTCAATTATACTTGACAAAAGGTATCAATTATTACTATTTACTCCTGCCACAAGCAAATCTAAACTATTTAAAGTATTAGAAGGAGGAGCTATGTATAAGCCTTTTCTAAAATTAATGTTTGCTCTATTCATTTTATTTGATCTTGCGTCTCTAACTCAAGCCCAAGTTGAATCATCCTGTTTTGCTAAAGCAGCCAAGAAAATTAAACCGGGCAAAGAGATTACCTTAATAAAACAAGACGGATCCGAAATAGTTGGTCGGTTGCGGTCCATCGACTCCGTCAGTTCGACATTAACGATATTATATAATTTAGATTCAACAACTTACTCTTATCACATTTCAGATATAGAAAAAATTAAGTATCGGGGAACCGGCGGCTTTAAATTGGGTTATGCGATCTTGGGTTTTTTTATAGGTGCAGGCATAGGTGCAGGAATTGGAGTTCTAGCAGGTGGAGACGATCCCATCAATCAGGGAGTCGGAGGAACATTAGGCGGTCTAGGAGGTGGATTAGTCGGATTCTTCGGAATAGGAGCTGCTATGTCCTCGGCTATTCCTTCGACCAGAGCTATCGAATGTAAGTAGTTTGAAGCTATAAGATTATTGAGTTTGAGTCATAGGGTATGAAAGCAGATAGTTTGTCGTGTTCTGTTAGAATCTACTGGTTTGCAGTGCAGAAGCCATAGACTACCCATTTTCTGCGTATTATTTGACAAAGATTCAACATTCAACTATTATGTAATATTATGATTGAAAATCCTTTAGTAGCTAAGGTAGAAGCAACTATTCATAAGCACCACTTAATTAATTCCGGTGACAGGATTTTAGTTTCTGTTTCCGGTGGTCCGGATTCTGTGGCGTTACTATCTATTTTGCAAGAGTTGAAGGATGAGTTTCAGTGGAACTTAGAGGTCGCTCATATTAACCACAAATTGAGAGGAAAAGAATCGGATAAAGATTTGGAATTTGTGAAGAAATTGACTGCTAAATATGGACTGCAATTTCATTCGACCACCGTAAATACTAAAAGGTTTGCCAAAGACAAAAAATTATCTTTAGAGGATGCCGCCAGGCAAATCAGATATAATTTCTTTGAAAAAACCGCCCAAAAAATCAAAGCAGACAAAATTGCCTTAGGGCATACCCAAAATGACCAGGCCGAGACCATTTTGATGCGGCTTTTCAGAGGCGCCGGAACATTGGGTCTTTCTGGGATTCCGATTAAAAGAGGGAAGTTTGTTCGTCCACTTTTAGAAGTCAGCCGGGAGGAAATTTTGAAATACTTAAAACAGAACAAACTTTCTTACAGAATCGATAAGAGTAATCTGACTGCTCAATTCCTGCGAAACAGAATCCGGGCCAAGCTTTTACCCTGGCTGAAAAAAGAGATTAATCCTGAAATTATTTCCACTCTTAATAGAACCGCTACAATTTTAAATGAAATTGAGCAATTCTTAGATAAAGAGACCAAGAAGATTTTTGAAAAACTGGCCCAAACCGGTAAAAATAAAATTCTAATCAACCGGCAAAAATTTTCCAACCTGGAAAATATTTTCAAGAAAAATCTGGTCAGATATAGCTGGAGAAAGTTAACTGCCGAAATTTATCCTCTGGAGTTTAAACAGGTTGAAAGAGTGCTGGATTTAGTTGAAACCGGTCAGGTCGGCAAAAGAGTAAACCTCAAAAATGGATACTGGGCGGAGCTGAATTCCAAGCATTTGGTAATCTTCAAAAAACAGCTCAAAAAATATAAAATCCCAGTCAAGTTTCCAGGAGAGTTTAAATTAAACGGGCATAATTTAAAAGCCCGGATTATTGAAAGAAATAAATTACCTGAAAAGATTCGGACAAAATCCGAAAACCAGGCATATTTGGACTGGGAAAAGTTAAAGGGTACTCTGAACTTGCGGGGCTATTTGCCAGGTGATAAATTTCAACCATTGGGAATGAAAGGGAATCAAAAACTCTCGGATTTTTTTGTAAACTCCAAAATCCCCCGATATAAAAGAGAGGAGATTTTGCTGTTAACCTCTAAAAAGAAAATTGCCTGGATTGTGGGACAAAGAATTTCGGATGAATTTAAAATCACCAATAAAACCAAGAAAGTCCTGGCTCTACAATTTTCCGATGCAGGATAGAAATTTAATTCCGATTATTTCCCAAAAAGAGCTGGAGGGGAAAGTTAAATATTTGGGGAAAAAAATCTCCGCTGATTACAAGGGGAAAAATCCTATTTTAGTCGGAATTCTCAAAGGCTGCTTCATATTTTTAGCCGACTTAGTCCGATATCTGACTATACCGCATGAAGTTGACTTCATCTCCGTGGGAAGTTACGGTTCCTCCACCCAGGCCAGCGGAGTGGTCAGATTAATCAAAGATTTAAGTGTCAATATTGAAGGCAGAAACGTAGTAATAATAGAAGATATTGTGGACACCGGCTTGACTTTAAATTATATTAGAGATAACTTGTTGAGCCGCAAGCCCAAATCGGTGAGCATTTTGACATTGTTGGAGAAAAAGCAAAGAAGACCTCAAAGGATACCGATAAAATACGTAGGTTTCAAAATCCCTTCCGACTTTGTGGTGGGATATGGCTTGGATTATGACGAAAAATATCGCAACTTGCCGTATATAGCTAAACTGAAATTTTAATAATGACAGATTCCCAAAAAAGACCGGACCGGAACAGCCGGAACCCTAACTATCGCCGCCGGGTTCCACCGGGCCAAAAACCGGGCAAAGATGATAACCAGTGGAGGAAAGCTTCCCGCACCTTCTTCTTCTGGATAATGCTGATTCTATTTACGGTCTTGGCCATCCAGCTTTACCGCCAGGGGAAAAAGGATTTTACCGAAATTTCGTATTCGGAATTCATGCGAGAGCTGGAAAGCGGGAATATCAAAAGCGTGCTGTTGGTCAAAAAGGAGCTTTCCGGTGAATTCAGCCAACCGGTCGCCAAACAGATAGGAAAAAGAGACTTAAAATACAGCCGTTTCAAAGCCGTTCTTCCCTTCGATGACCCGGAGCTACTGGCCAAAATGAGGGAGAAAAACGTGGAAATCAGGGCCGAGCAGGAAAGTTTCAACTGGTCCAATTTATTCCTATCTTTGCTTCCGTTTCTTCTGTTAGCTTTGTTATGGATATTTCTCTTACGGCAAATGCAGGGTGGCTCCAAAGGGATTTTTAGTTTTGGAAAATCCAAAGCCCACCTCTGGACCCAGGACCGGCCCAAAGTCACTTTTGAGGATGTGGCCGGTGCAGATGAAGCCAAGCAGGAATTATCCGAAATTATCGAGTTTTTAAAAGACCCCGGCAAATTTCAAAAATTAGGAGGGAAAATTCCCAAAGGGGCTTTGCTTTTGGGTTCCCCCGGTACCGGTAAAACCCTTTTAGCCAAAGCGGTAGCTGGAGAAGCCGGAGCTCCATTTTTAAGTATGTCCGGCTCGGACTTTGTGGAGATGTTCGTAGGAGTGGGTGCTTCCCGGGTCAGGGATTTATTCGAACAAGGTAAAAAATTAGCACCTTGTATAATTTTCATCGATGAAATCGATGCCGTGGGCAGGCACCGGGGTGCCGGTCTGGGTGGAGGACATGACGAAAGAGAGCAAACCCTAAACCAGCTTTTGGTCGAAATGGACGGCTTCGAGTCCAATGAGGGAGTTATTCTGTTAGCAGCTACCAACCGTCCGGACGTTTTAGACCCGGCCTTATTGCGGCCGGGTAGGTTCGACCGCCAGATTGTGGTGGACAGCCCGGATGTAAAGGGTAGAGAAGGAATTTTAAGAGTTCATACCAAAAAAATAAAATTAGGACCGGATATAGATTTATCGGTTTTAGCCCGTGGAACTCCGGGACTTTCCGGAGCGGATTTAGCCAATTTAGTGAATGAAGCCGCGCTTTTGGCAGCCAGGCGCAACCGGGAATATGTGACTATGCGGGATTTTGAAGATGCCAAAGACAAAGTGATGATGGGTACGGAAAGAAGAAGTCTGGTCATCTCCGAAGAAGAGAAAAAAACTACGGCTTATCATGAAGCCGGCCATGCTTTGGTAGGAAAGCTGATTCCCGGCTCAGACCCGGTCCATAAAGTTACCATTATTCCCAGAGGAATGGCTTTGGGAGTAACTTCCTACCTGCCCATCGATGAGAAACATACCCATTCTAAAGAGTATCTGGAGACCCGCTTAATCCACCTTTTGGGGGGGAGAGTGGCAGAGAAATTAGTCTTCAATCAATTGACCACCGGAGCCGGAAATGATATCGAAAAAGCTACTGATATTGCCCGACGGATGGTATGTGACTGGGGCATGAGTGAAAGATTGGGTCCCTTGACCTTTGGGAAAAAAGAAGAGCAGATCTTTTTGGGCCGAGAAATTGCCAAACACCGGGATTACAGTGAAAAAACCGCCCAGGATATAGATGAGGAAGTCAGAAGAATAGTGACTGCCGCCGAGAAAAGAGCCACCGAGCTTTTGTCCGGCAATTTGGATAAACTGCATAAATTGGCCAAAGCGCTGTTAGAAAAAGAGATTTTAGACGGAGTGGAAATCGATATGATTATTGCGGATGAAAACGGGGTCAATAACAAGGAAGTAAATCAGGTTTCAGTTGGACCAGCAGAAAATAAAAAAAGCAGTTAAGCTGCTTTTAGAAGCCATCGGCGAAAGCCCTAACCGGGCCGGATTGAAAGCCACTCCTCAAAGAGTGGCTAAATTTTATCAGGAGTTCTTAACCTCTGCTGAAAAAAATCCCGCTGATACCATCAAAGTTTATCCCAATCCCAGCGGTCAGGATTTAGTCATCACCAAAAATATTCACTTTTATTCCTTATGCGAACATCATCTGCTTCCGTTTTTTGGCAGAGCCCATATTGCCTATGTTCCGGCTAAAAATAAAATCGCCGGTTTCTCCAGTCTGGCTCGATTGGTAGAAAATTTAGCTCACCGACCCCAATTGCAGGAAAGATTGACCAGCCAGACGGCAGATTTACTGCAGAAAAAATTGGCTTCCCCGGGGGTAATGGTAATCGTTGAAGCCGAACATCTTTGTTTATCGATGCGGGGAATAAAAAAGCCCGGGACTGTGACCGTGACTGTGGCAAAACGAGGGGTCTTTAAAGATAAACTCCAGCAAAAACAGGTTTTGGCTTTGATTAAGAGTTGATAATTGTCAGACCATAGCGCCCCAGGTACAGGGACCTGGGGCTACCCGTTAACCGGGGTAGCGCTGGGTCCCTGCACCCAGTGACCCGATTTAATAATTTACTTGTTCGCCACCCTTTTTTTGTTAAATTAAAACTATGAGTACACTAACCCGGTCTGCTAAGAAAGAATTTTTTTTAAACTTCAGGCATAGAAAATATAATCTTGCAGAAAGAACCCATATTATGGGAGTTTTGAACGTTACCCCGGATTCTTTTTCTGACGGAGGGAAATTTTCAAATTTAGAGAAGGCAGTTTCACAGGCTCTGAAAATGGCGGATGAAGGGGCGGATATAATCGATATTGGTGGAGAATCTACTCGGCCTGGTTCGTTACCTGTATCGTTAGAAGAAGAGACTCACCGAGTTATTCCGGTCATAGAAACCTTGGCTAAAAAAATGCAGATACCGATTTCTATTGATACTTACAAATCTCAAATCGCTCAGAAAGCTCTTGAAGCCGGAGCTGAAATGATTAATGATATTTCAGGTTTGAGATTCGATTCAGAAATGGCAAAACTTGCGGCAAAATATAATGTTTCCGTAATCATTATGCACATTAAGGGAACTCCCCAGAATATGCAGGAAAATCCATACTATGAAAATGTGATAAAAGAAATTAGAGATTATTTTGGAGAGAGGATAAATTTTGCAGATTCAATGGGAATCAAAGAAGAAAATATTATTCTGGACCCCGGAATCGGTTTTGGGAAAAGATTTGAGGATAATCTGGCCATTTTAAAGAATTTAAAAGAGTTCAAAAAATTGGATAGACCAATTTTGGTGGGTTTATCCCGCAAGTCCTTTATTGGAAAAATCCTAGATTTACCGGTGGAAGAAAGATTGGAGGGAAGTTTGGGAGCTTTGGCTTACTCTATCATGCAGGGGGCTAATATAGCCCGTGTGCATGATGTCAGAGAATCTGTCCGAGTAGCTAAAGTGGTAGATGTGATTTTAAGAGGATAGTCTTATGTTTGTAGATATTGCTGAAATTGAAGTCCAGGCCGGAAAAGGAGGGAACGGAGCGGTCAGTTTCCGGCGGGAAAAATATGTCCCCAAAGGTGGTCCGGACGGAGGGGATGGCGGAAAAGGGGGAGATATTATTATTCAGGCAGATAGAAATTTGATAACTCTGATGGATTTTAAATATAAATCTTTTTACAAAACCGAAGACGGCTCGGCTGGAATGGGAGCCAAGAAGACCGGCAAAGAGGGGAAAGATTTAGTTTTAAAAGTTCCGGTGGGCACCACTATCAAAGATAAAGAAACCGGTGAAGTGATGGCAGATTTAACCAAAGATAAAGAACAAATAATCATTGCCAGAGGAGGCGAAGGTGGCAGAGGAAATACCCGTTTCAAATCTTCCACTGACCGGGCTCCCCGAAAATATGAAGAGGGAGAGCTGGCGGAAAGAAAAAAATTGATTTTGGAATTGAAACTTCTGGCGGACGTGGGGATTGTGGGATTTCCCAATGCCGGCAAGTCGACGTTGCTTAAAAGAATCACTCAAGCCGAGGTAAAAATCGCAGATTACCCTTTCACCACTTTAGCCCCCAATTTAGGGGTTGCCCGTCTGAGAGATTACGGCTCCTTTATTTTAGCGGATATTCCCGGAATTTTGGAAGGAGCACACAAAGGGAAAGGGCTGGGTTTGGAGTTTTTGAGGCATATTCAAAGAACCAAAATTTTATTATATTTAATCGACGGTACGGCTGATGAAATTAAAAACCAGCTTGGAATCTTGAAAAAAGAATTAGAACTTTATGACCCGGATTTGACCCTCAAGCCCTCTGTTATAGCAATAAATAAAATTGATTTATTACCCAAAACTAAAACCAAAATAAAAAAAATGTCCAACGGCAAACAAACTAGACCGGTTTACCCGATTTCGGCTTTAACCGGAGAGGGAGTGGATAAATTGATAAAAACCCTGGAGAAAAAATTAGGGGAGATTTTAAAAAATGCGGACTAGTTATCAAGAATTACTGGAATGGATTGCGCTCTTAACTGTTCCCAATGTCGGCCCGATTCATTTTGTGTCCCTGGTGAACAAATTTGGTTCCCCCAAGTCGGCTCTATCTGCTTCAAAAAGAGAGTTAATGGGAGTTGAAGGTATCGGTGAAATCACTGGCACAGACATTAAAACCAAAGTGGACTGGAAAGAGGCCGAAAAACAGGTCAAGTTAGCTGAGAAGAACCGGGTCGGTTGGATAACTTTTCAAGATGAAGATTACCCTCAAAATTTAAAGCAGATTTACGACTTTCCGCCTTTCTTTTTCATTCAGGGGAACCTGACAGAAAAGGATGATATGGCAGTGGCTATAGTCGGTACACGAACCGCTTCCACTTATGGCAGGAATATGGCGGAAAAGATCTCTGCTGACTTGGCTGCCAAAGGATTCACCATTGTAAGCGGTTTTGCTTCCGGGATTGATACTTACAGTCATCAGGCTGCCCTGAATTCTGGCGGTAGGACAATAGCCGTCTTTGGCTCAGGGATAGATGTAATTTATCCCAGAGAAAATAAAAAGTTGGTGGAAAAGGTAATCGAAAAGGGAGCTATTATTTCAGAATTTCTTTTGGGAACCAAACCGGAAAAAGAAAATTTCCCTACCCGCAACCGGATAATTTCCGGTTTATCCCTGGGCGTAATAGTTGTCGAAGCCGGAGCAAAGTCCGGGGCTTTGCTGACCGCTCAATTTGCCTTAGACCAAAACAAAGAAGTTTTTGCCATACCAGGCAATTTAACCTCTAAAACCAGCGAAGGAGCCAATACCCTGATTAAACAGGGAGCCAAGCTGGTCACTTCCGCCGAGGATATTGTCACCGAGCTTAGAGTATATACTTCCACCGGCGCCGAAAAAATCAAAATTATGCCAGAATTAATAGCCGAAGAAAAATCTATCTATCAAATACTGTCCACCGAGCCGGCTCACATAGACCAGATTGCCCAGACAGTATCTTTCTCCACCGGACAAGCCCTATCAGTGCTGCTTAATTTAGAGCTCAAAGGGTTGGTCAAACAGCTTTCCGGCAAAATGTTTACCAGAGTTTGAAAAGAAAGGTTTAATTTGGTCGAAAGAGAGGTGGTGGTCAAAAATAAATTGGGCTTACATGCCCGTCCGGCCTCGGTTCTGGCTCAGAAAGCCTCCAAATTCAAATCCGAGGTGCGTTTAATCCGAGGGGACATAGAAATCAACGCTAAATCTGTCATGGGAGTGATGATGTTAGCGGCTGAACCGAATAGTAAAATAATTATCAAGGCCTGGGGCGAAGACGAAGAAAAAGTAGTGGAAGAGCTGGTAAAACTTTTTGAAAATAGGTTCGGGGAAAATTAAAATAAATGAAAGAAAATAAACTGGCGAATTCGGAAACCATCTGGGCAGGGAAAGTAGCTTCGCCGGGGATTGCCATGGGAGAGGTTTTTTTGTTCAACCAAAAAGAGATTACCGTTCCCAGGAAAAAACTATATCCCTCAGAAATTGCCTCGGAGATTGAGCGTTTCCAGAAAGCTTTGAACTTAGCCAAAAAAGAGGTTTTAAAAGCCCAGAATAGCTCCAATGCCAAATTGAAAAAGGATTACTCCAAGTTTTTTGAAATTCAAAAAATGTTTTTGGAGGATGAAATCCTCAAGCAGAATGTGATGGAAAAAATCCAAAAAGATAAAATAAACCCCGAATGGGCATATGAAATAGTTTTGGATGAGGCCATTGGCGCCTTATCCTCTTCACCCAATCAATATCTGAAGGAAAGAGTTTTTGATATCCGGGCTCTAAAAAACCGGATGCTGGAATATATGTTGGGAATCAGACAAAAGGGTCTGGATGGCTTAAAATCTCCAACCGTCGTTTTCGCCACCCATCTTTCCCCCAGCGATCTTTTGAATTTGAGAAAGAAAAAAGTCGGGGGCTTGGTCTTGAAAGAAAGCGGAGTCACCTCGCATGTGGCGATTCTAGCCAAATCCTTAAGGATTCCCATGGTGGTAGGAGTGGAAGAAAACTTCACTGAACTGAAAAACGGTCTACCGGTGGTTCTGGATGCCGAGTCAGGCAGAGTAATTCTCTCTCCAGACCAGGAGACTTTACGAGAGTTCAAAGTCAGGCGAGGGAAATTGGCTCAGGAGAAAAAGAAGCTCCAGCTTCTGAAAAAGAAATCGGCTATAACCAGGGATAAAAAAAGAATCAACCTTTTGGCTAATTTAGAAATTCCGGAAGAAGCCCAGGTGGCCTTGGATTACGGAGCCGAAGGAGTAGGTCTATTTAGAACCGAATTTCTATTTGCAGATAGTTCTCAAATCCCCTCGGAAGAAGAACAGTTTCAGGCTTACTCTGCGGTCTTGAAAACATTTTCGCCCCGTCCGGTAATCATCCGGACCTTTGATCTGGGAGGAGATAAAATGGCTTCAAGTTCCCAAACGGTCACAGAAAATAATCCCTTCCTGGGCTGGAGGGCCATCCGGGTCGGCTTGGATGTGCCGGAGATTCTGGAAACTCAATTTAGGGCTTTGCTTAAGGCCAGCCGATACGGCAATTTAAGAATAATGTTCCCCTTTATATCCAATATAGAAGAGATTAGAAAGGCCAAAAATATCTTGAACCAGGTCCAGGCTCAATTAAAAAATAAAAAAGTTCCCATGGCGGCTAAGATTCCGCTGGGAATAATGATTGAAGTTCCTTCGGCGGCCTTGAACGTGGATATTTTTGCCAAAGAAGTAGACTTTTTCAGCTTAGGAACCAATGACTTGATTCAATACACCCTGGCGGTTGACCGCACCAATCCCCAGGTGGCTTGGTGGTATCAGAATTTTAATCCGGCTATTTTGAGGTTGATTCAAGTTTCAGTGGAAGCGGCTTTTAAAAACAAAAAAGAGATAGCAGTCTGCGGAGAAATGGCCGGAGAAACTCTGGCTTTGCCGGTTTTGATTGGTTTAGGGATAAAAGAGCTTTCGGTGACTCCACCATTAATTCCTGAAATTAAAGAAAAAATCGGAAAATTAAGCTTTTCCGAATGCAAAAAAATTGCCGCCAAAGTTTTAAAAATGGATTCGGCCCAAGAGATAACAGAGTATTTAGAGATAGCCGGCAGAAATCTGGGAATTGAAAGAAACTTTTAAGGGAACTTACTTTTGCACATCTTAGACCAACTTGCCAAAATTGAAAAGCTGGACTCAAGGGATATGCACAGGCTACTTGTGTCCTTTCCGCTTCAGCTCGAGAAAAGTATTGCTCTGACTCATAGTTTTCCTCTACCGGCCTGGAAACATTTCAAATTTGAAAATATTGTTTTAGCCGGGATGGGTGGCTCTGCCATCGGTGGAGATTTGGTTCGCTCTTACCTAACCTACGAGTTAAAAATCCCTTTTCAGGTTTCCCGTCATTATCTACTACCAAATTTTGTCGGTCAAAATTCTTTAGTCCTGGTCTCCAGCTACTCCGGCAATACCGAGGAGACGCTTTCAGCTTACGCTATAGCCAAAAAAAGAAAAGCTAAAATTATCGCCCTCACTTCCGGAGGAAAGCTTTACCAGCAAGCCAAGTCAGATAAAATTCCGGTTTTGCTGGTTCCGGGAAGGTTGCCGCCCCGGGCCGCTCTGGGATATTCTCTGGGTGCTTTGTTGATTTTGTTTTCCCGCTTAGGGCTGATAAAAAACCAGACCGGTCTGATTAAAGAGACCTCCTCATTTTTGACTAAGCAGAATAAAAAATATGACAAAGTATTGGTAACATCCAAAAATCCAGCCAAACAACTGGCTGCCCAAATTCAGGAGAAAATTCCCATCATCTATTCCGGGTATGATTATTTCGACTCTGTGGCAGTTCGATGGAAACAGCAGATTTGCGAGAATGCCAAAAACTTAGCTTTTGTAAATTTTTTCCCGGAGTTCAATCATAACGAATTGGTGGGGTGGCAGAATGATAATTTGAAGCCGGATTTCACGGTTATATTCCTGAAAGATAAGGATGACCATAAAAGAATCAAAGCCCGCATGGATATAGTTAAAGAAATTATAGAAAGTCAAAAAATTGAAGTTATCGAAATTGAAAGCCGGGGGAAAAGCTTACTTTCCCGAATGCTCTATTTGATTCAATTGGGGGATTGGACCAGCTACTATTTAGCAATTTTGAATGGGGTTGACCCAACCTCAATCAAGGTGATAGATTACCTGAAAAACCAGCTGGAAAAGATTTAAGATAATTTTCTTCTTTTCTACTTAATATAAGTCTGGCTAATTCGTATCAAAGGATAGGAGAATAAATGTTCGGAGAAAATGTCACCTTAATCGCCGCTTTTGGAGCAGGGATAATCTCTTTTGTTTCTCCCTGTGTTTTACCCATTGTCCCGGGCTACTTATCCTTTATCTCGGGAGCCACTTTTGAGGAGTTGGTCAGCCGCTCCAGAGCCGAAGTTCTGCGCAAAGTAATCATCAATACTCTGTTTTTCATCTTAGGTTTTACCCTCATCTTTGTGCTTTTAGGGGCGACAGCTTCCTCTTTAGGCCAATTTATCTCTTCTAAAAAAGATATTTTCAACTGGATTGCCGGAGCTATTATTATAGTCTTCGGTCTGCACCTGTTAGGTGTTTTTAGAATCAAATGGCTCAATTATGAAAAAAGATTTCAAGCCCAGACCAAACCAATAGGGATTTTCGGCTCGTTTGTAGTCGGTCTGGCGTTTGCTTTCGGCTGGTCCCCCTGTATCGGTCCGATTCTTTCCGGCATATTGCTTTTAGCGGCCAATCAAGATACGGTTAGCAAAGGAATGATATTACTGGGAGTCTATTCCTTAGGCATCGGAATTCCGTTTTTAATTACCGGCATCGGCTTTAATTATTTTCTGGGTTTTTCCAAATGGTTGAAAAAGCATTTCCGCACCATAGAAATAGTGAGCGGTGCGTTTTTAATCGCCATGGGAGTCTTGATCTTCACCGGCTCCATCGGCATCCTGGCCAACTTTTTAGCCAAGTATTTCCCCTGGCTAAATTTGGGGTAAAGAGAAGCTTTCCAGAGGACCTTACAACTTAATCTGTAACAGTGGCCGACTTCAAAAGAAGGTCGGAGCCGAACTTTTTAACAAAAAGGGAATCCTTTGGGAACTTTTTCACAACCAAAGCGGTTAAGAGCTAATAAGATTAAGTTTTCCAGGGATTTCTTTAGAGGCTTATGCTGAAGCTAAAGAAAACCCAGAAAAAACTATCCGAGTTCGAGCAGGTGGCCCTGGTGCACATTGATTCGGTGTACAACGTGGCGCTGAGGATGACCAGGAATAAATCGGATGCGGAAGATTTAGTCCAGGAAACTTATTTAAAGGCCTTCCGGTTTTTTGCTAAGTTTCAAGCCGGAACCAATTGCAAGGCCTGGCTGTTAAAGATTCTGACCAATTTATTCAACAACAAATACCGGCAGAGGATAAAAGAACCACCCCAGGTGAGCTATGATGAAATAGAGGAGGATTTTCTCTATTCCCGTCTGCTGAAAGAGACTCTGGAGCCGAATGAAAATCCGGAGCAGATACTTTTCAGCCGGATTGTGGAAGATGATGTCAAAAAAGTTATGGATAATTTGCCGGAAGAGTTCAGGATGGTGGTAATTTTGTCTTTTATCGAGGATTGTTCTTACAAAGAGATTGCCGAAATTATGGATACCAATATCGGCACAGTAAAATCTAGGTTGCATCGCGGCCGAACCATGCTGCAAAAAGCTTTGTATGAGTATGCCAAGAAGAGAGGATTTGTAAAAGAATAGTATGAATTGTCAGGAATTGAAACCGATTTTACTGGAGTACGTGGATAGGGAAAAAAATCCGGACTTGTGTGAAGAGTTTAAAGCTCATAGCCGAGCTTGCCCGGATTGCTATAATAGGTTCAATTTTGAGGTCAGTTTCAGGGATTTTCTTAAAGCCAAGTTTACGGGCGAAATTGTTTCAGAAGAGTTAATAAATAAAATTAAAACCCAGCTGAAAAAACTGCAAAAGGATATTTCTATCGGGGAAAAGGGGTGGTAGTGAATTATTTTTTTGAGAGCTAGCTAATTTGTTTTTGCTTTCTGATAATCTTCTACTCGCTCACCTGTCACTTTTTTTGAGAGTGGGATAGGGACATACTCCTCAATAATATTGTACACAATTTTTCTTTCTATCTTCAGAACGGTTGACTTTATAGCTTGAACATCGCCATGTAGAGGATTATCTCTGTTACCTCTAGCGCTTGGAAAGAGTTGCTTTATTTTGTCCGTATCTTCGCTAAATTCTTGTTTCCTCAATGCAATATAATTGTCCAGTTCTAGGATTTCATTTGTCCAATCCAGAAGATATTCGCTAATGTCCTGCACAAAATTCGCTAACCTTTCCACTCTATTATATTGTCCAAAATTTCGGTAATTCACAAAAGCACTAAATATATCATCAATGTCTTTAACAAATGAACGTTTGCTATCTGATATGTAATTTGGCATTAGTTGGAATCCATTCCCCGTAAATGATACAGACAGTCTAGTGTGGAGGACAAAGAAGACCGACGTGGCAAAGTCAAGAAAAGCGTCATCTCCTTCTTTAGCTCTTCCATTAACATAAAAGGCGAAACACCGTTTAAATAAAATATCCAGTAAAAAATCCATCCTGTCGTTTACCATCTGATTTAACATCACGACATCTTGCAGTCTTTTTCCCACATTATATATTTTGTTTTGTTCTCTTTTAAAGCCCAACTTATTTATTAACACCTCTTCTAGTCTATTAACATATAAACTCTCCGCCAAAGAAACAAGACAATTGAGCCAACGTATTCCAGAAAAAGGCTCGCCCGTTAATTCACTGGTGTTAGCTTCGTTAAAAGAGTTTATGCCATTTTTGAGTTTACGAATAAAATGGTCCTTTAAGGAAGGAAAGACGGACTCAAAATGAAAAGGAAGACACACAACTCTTCCTCTTAAAGAAGACGGTATTTTTTCTTCTTTGTTATAATATTCGAGTTTTTCTGAATATATCTCATATGCATTTGGATCAATAAAAACTATAACTAACTCTCTATTTCTGCTAGCCGCATCCCAGAAAATGTCTCTTATATAGTTATCTCTAAAGGAATATCCAACTACTACAACATATTTGCAGCTGTTTGACTGAAGTCTATTTTTAAGGTTCAGTAGGTTTTCCAGTAGGGGTTCAGCGTATTCCCATTTGCGCAAAGGATAAAGCATTAACGCTTCTGCTTTTTCGCCAGTTAATAATTCTATCTGTCCTTTGTCGCTTTTTATGAGTGATTTGAAAAAACTGCCACCGGTGGTTTTATACCAGGTAATTGACCCGTGTAGTTTATACAGACGAATATCTAAATTGTTAGCGGAGAAAATCTTTGGGTTCCATTGAATATCAAAACCATCTGTCAAGGTTTTTTTGTAGACATTACAAAACTGTTCAACACATATGTCATAATTCACAGAGAAAATATCTAAAGGGTAGAATTCTTGAATAAAACCAAGAAGGGGTTCTAAATATTTGATCTTGCCCTCTGGGACCCTAGATTTTTCTTTTACAAAATCTTTTAGGTCATCGAGAATCTCTTTTGATTCAACTGGAGCCTTTAGAAGATATGAATCGGTTTCAATCAACTGCAAAATGATTTCATCTTGATGCTTTGAAATTCTGTCTAAAGTTTCCATTAACAATTCAATATCTATTTTTTCAGGTTCCTTTTTGGTTTTTTTCCAGTTTAGTAACTTCTGCTCAATTTCGGTCAAGATGCTATGATTCTTGACGCTCTTAGTGGCTAAAACTTCCTTGAATAATTTAACATATTCATAAGTATCAGGGACATCTGCATAAACTGATGCACCTGCTCCCAAAAAGAAGACTAATTCTGATAATTTATGAGTTGTTTCTTCTGACATTGTCTACGGTTTAATTCACTGAAAGATAATCAAATAAAAGAGAAAATCAAATGGTTTTAATTATGAGTCAAAAAAATGGTTGACAAAACAACCCCGATACTTTAATATAAAGCAACTTTAAAGGAGAGGGTGACTCTTAAAGCAAACTAGATGAGTCTATTTACCGCCATAATTTTATTTTTTTATGTCTTAGCGATTGTGGTCTTGGTTTTATTCGGACTGCATCGCTACTATCTGGTTTATCTGTACTACAAATACAAAAACAAACCCTTAAAACCCAAAAGAAAGTTCGATAAACTTCCCCGGGTAACGGTTCAGCTCCCCATCTACAATGAATATTATGTAGTCGACAGATTAATTAACTCGGTCTGTCAGCTGAATTACCCCCCAGAGCTATTAGAAATTCAGATTCTGGATGATTCCACAGATGAAACCTCCGCCAAAGCCAAGGAATTAGTCCAAAATTTCAGAAAAACCGGCTTGGATATAGTTTATTACCACCGGGAGAATAGGGATGGATTTAAAGCCGGGGCTTTGCAATATGGTCTGAACCAAGCCAAGGGTGAATTTTTAGTGATTTTGGATGCGGATTTTAAAGCTCCCTCTGACCTGTTAAAAAAATCAATCGACTTTTTCACGGATGAAAAAATCGGGATGGTGCAGTTCCGCTGGGGACATCTGAACCGGGATTTTTCGGTTTTAACAAAACTGCAGTCCATCTTTTTAGACGGGCATTTTATGATTGAGCAGACCGCCCGGCACCGCTCCGGCAGATTTTTTAATTTCAACGGAACGGCCGGTATCTGGAGAAAAGAAGCCATCGCCTCCTCCGGCGGCTGGCAGTCGGATACTTTGACCGAAGATTTAGATTTGAGCTACCGGGCCCAATTGGCCGGCTGGGAATTTATCTATTTAGCTGATGTGGTTTGTGAAGCCGAACTGCCCATTGAAATGAATTCCTACAAAACTCAGCAACATCGCTGGGCCAAAGGTTCGGTTCAGACCGCCAAAAAACTTTTACCGGTCATCTGGAAATCCAGCTTACCCTGGCCTATGAAATTAGAGGCCACATTTCATTTAACAAATAATCTGTCCTATCTGTTTATGTTAATCCCTCTGATTCTAATCCTGCCCAGCTTGGCTTTGTGGTTAAATTTGGACTGGAATAAAGCTCTTTTGATTTACTCCTTTTTCTTTATAACCACTACCCTGTCGGTCTGGTTTTATTTTGCCTGTTCCCAGAAGGAGATTTACAAAAACTGGAAGACGGTTTTAAAATATCTGCCGATTTTATTGCCCTTGGGCATCGGTTTATGGGTCAACAACACCAAAGCGGCTCTGGAAGGCTTGTGGAATTACAAGACTGAATTTGTGCGGACTCCCAAATACGGAATCGAAAAGAAGCTGTCATTTTTGACCCCCCTGAAATACCAGAGTCAACATAACTGGGTCTCTTTGGCAGAGCTAATCTTTTTCGGGTATCTGACTCTGACTATTTTTTATGCCTGGATGAATAAAATTTATGTGGCCATACCATTGCTCTTGGTTTTTCAAATCGGCTTCGGAATTGTCGCCATATTTTCCTGGTTACATTCCCGAAAATTCAAACAAGTTAATTTAGATTTCACCAGTTAAAATGTATTTCTAATCTTA
>Ga0326597_10003456_pt1 | contig 22795 bp, 18 predicted proteins | sample RVTome_12_FD_203789 | JGI IMG/M metagenome (GOLD analysis project Ga0326597, IMG submission 203789) | Soil microbial communities from uranium-contaminated site in the Upper Colorado River Basin, Wyoming, United States - RVT100D185 | ecosystem: Environmental > Terrestrial > Soil > Contaminated >...
ATTCTCGGGCGGAGCGCGGTCGTCGGGCGGTCGCTCGCGAACCTTCTCTCCCAGCGCGGGCCGCGCGCCGACGCGACGGTCATCCTCTGCCACACGCGCACCGAGAGGCTCCCCGAGATCCTCCGGCAGGCCGACGTCGTCGTCGCCGCCGCAGGTCACGCCGGTGCGGTCCACGGATCGATGCTCAAGCCGGGCGCGGTCGTCGTGGACGTCGGCACGAACCGCATCCCCGATGCGACGGCGAAGTCGGGCTCGCGTCTGGTCGGCGACGTGGACTTCGCCTCGGCGGTGGAGGTGGCGGGCGCCATCACACCGGTCCCGGGCGGGGTCGGTCCGATGACGGTCGCAATGCTCATGCGGAACACGATCACGGCCGCGCGCCGCGCCCACGCGCGCCGGAGCGGCGCCTGTGGCTGAGCGCGACGGAGCGGGGGCCTTGTTCGAGAGCGCAGGAGCGGGCGAGATGCCGGAGCCGGGCGCGGCGCGCGCGCTCACCGTGAGCGAACTCACCGCGCGCATCAAGCGGACGCTCGAGGAAACGCTCGAGCCGGTGCGCGTCGAAGGCGAAATCTCGAACTTCCACCGTCACTCCTCGGGCCACCTCTACTTCACGCTCAAGGACTCCGGCGCCTGCCTGAGCTGCGTCATGTTCCGGAGCGCGGCGTTCCGGCTCCGCTTCGCCCCCACGAACGGCCTCTGCGTCCAGGCGGAAGGCCGTATCACCGTCTACGAGCGGCAGGGGCAGTACCAGCTCCTCGCGGAGCGGATGATGCCGGCCGGCGTGGGCGCGCTCCAGCAGGCGTTCGAGGCGCTGAAGAGGAAGCTGGAGGCCGAGGGGCTCTTCGACAAGGAAAGGAAGCGGCCGCTGCCGCGGCATCCGGAGCGGATCGGGCTCGTCACGTCGCCCCGGGGTGCGGCGATCCGCGACCTCCTCACCGTGCTCCGCCGTCGCTGGCCGGGGCTCGCGATCGTCGTCCGGCCCGTGCCCGTGCAGGGGGAGGGCGCCGCAGCAGAGATCGCGCGCGCCATCGACGAGATGAACGCGTACGGCGAGATCGATCTCCTCATCGTCGGGCGCGGCGGCGGCTCGGTCGAGGATCTCTGGGCGTTCAACGAGGAAGCCGTCGCCCGCGCGATCCACCGCTCGCGCGTGCCCGTCATCTCGGCGGTGGGGCACGAGATCGACATCACGATCGCCGACTACGTCGCCGACATGCGGGCTCCCACGCCGACGGGCGCCGCGGAGATCGCGGTGCGCGACCGCGACGAGGCCAGAGCGGGGCTCGCGCACCTGACCGCGCGCCTGGAGCGCGACATGCGGCGCACCGTGGACCGCGGCCGCTCGCGTCTCGACGGGGTCGTCGCCTCATATGGGTTTCGCCGCACGCCCGACCGGCTCGCGCAGTCGCTCCAGCGCCTGGACGACGGCTCCGCCGCACTGGCGCGCGCGATCCGTTCCGTCCTCGATCGGGCGCGCGAGTCGATCGCCTCGGTCGATGGGCGCCTGAACCCGCTCCATCCGGCCGCCGTGCTCGCGCGCGGATACTGCATCTGCCGCGCGGCAGTGGGCGGCATCGTTCGCTCGGCCGCCTCGCTCTCGATCGGCGAGACGGTCTCGCTCGAGTTCGCGGCGGGTAAGGCCCGCGCGGAGGTCACGGCGAAGGAGGAAGATGATGCACGAAGCGTCTGAGCGTCCGCGGCGCCGGCGCGCCGAGGCGGCGGGGCCGCCCGAGGGCGCGGCGCCTGCCGGGGCCGAGGCGTCGCCGGGCGCGGGGTCGGCGGCGCCGAAGACCACCGAGTCCGCGCCCGAGACGTTCGAACGGTCGATTACGCGTCTCGAGGTCCTCGTGCGCGACATGGAGTCGGGGCGGCTCGATCTCGAGCAGTCTCTCGCCGCGTTCGAAGAGGGGATCCGCCTCGTCAAATTCTGCAACGAGCGGCTGCAGGCTGCCGAGAAGACGGTGCGGAAGCTCGTGGCCGACATGGGCGGTTCGTTCCGGCTGGAGCCGTTCGAGGAGGGGGAGGATGGCGAGGGCGCGGGTGGTTCCGAGCCCCGATAGGGCGCGTTCGACGTTCGAGCGGTTCCTCGTCGCGGAGACGGAGCGGATCGACACGACGTTGGAGAAGCTCCTTCCCAAGTCGTCGGCGTTTCCGCGGACGATCCACCGGGCGATGCGTTACAGCACGCTCTGGGGCGGGAAGAGGCTCCGGCCCGCGATGGCGGTGCTCGCGTACCGCACCGCCGGCGGGCGGGGCGCAGCGGTCTATCCGCTGTCGGCGGCGATCGAGATGATCCACGCCTTCAGCCTGATCCACGACGACCTGCCGTGCATGGACGACGACGACTACCGCCGCGGCCGGCTCTCGAATCACAAGGTGTTCGGCGAAGCGGTCGCGGTGCTCGCGGGGGATGCGCTCATCGCCGAGGCGTTCCGCATCCTGCTCGCGCCGCACCGCGGCGAGCCCGGCGAGCGGCTCGTCCAAGCGGCGCGCGAGGTGACGCGTGCGATCGGCACGTCGGGGATCATCGGCGGTCAGGTCGTGGACGTGGAGAGCGCCGGCCGGCGCGTCTCGGCGCGCACCGTCGAGTACATCCACCGCCACAAGACCGGCGCGTATCTCAAGGCGAGCCTCCGCGCGGGGGGCGCGCTTGGCGGCGCGCCGCCTGCGCTCATGGGCGCGCTCGATGCGTACGGAGACCGGATCGGGCTGGCGTTCCAGATCGCCGACGATCTCCTCGATGTCATGGGGACGTTCGAGAAGCTCGGGCGCCGCCCGGGCGGCGACCTCAGGAAGAAGAAGGTGACGTATCCCGGCGTGCTCGGTGTGGAGGAATCGCGGCGTCGCGTGGAGCGTCTCGTGGACGGAGCGCTCGAGCAGTGTCCTGCCTTCGGCAGGCACGGCGAGCACTTCACGGGGCTCGCTCTCTTCGTCCGCGACCGCGCCGGCGTGCCGCGATCGCTGTGATATACTCGGCCACACCTTTCCCGTGAGGGCGATTCGGTGCAGCGTATCGGCATCATCGCGAACCTCGAGAAGGAGAACTGCCGCGAGCATCTCGCCTCGCTGACGGACTGGCTCGCGACGCGCGGCGTCGAGGTGAGGCTCCTTCCCGAAGCGGCGCTCGCGATCGAGAAGCCGGATCTGTCGGCCGAGCCGGATGCGTTGCGGGAAGCGACAGTGATCGTCGTCCTCGGCGGCGACGGCACGATCCTCCGCGCGCTCCGCCTGCTGGACGTGGACGCGCCGCCGCTCCTCGGCGTCAACCTGGGCGGGCTCGGGTTCCTGACCGAGATCCCGTCGGACGCGGCGCAGGGAGCGCTGGAGCGCGTGCTCGCCGGCGACTTCGAGGTCGAGTCCCGCATGATGCTCGAGGCGCGCCTCATGGATGAGGGCGGGAGCGTCCTCGCGAGGTACGAGGGGCTCAACGACGCGGTGCTCGACAGCCCGTTCGGGCGGAAGATGGTGAAGCTCACCGTCTCGATCGCGGGAGAGCCGCCGGACCGGTACTCCGCCGACGGCATCGTCATCGCGACGCCGACCGGTTCGACCGCGTACGCGCTCGCGGCAGGCGGCCCGCTCTTGAGGCCGGGGCTCGAGGCGCTCGTCGTCGTGCCGCTCTGCGCGCACCGTCTCTCGCTCCGCCCGCTCGTGGTCGCGCCGAACGAGGAAGTGACGGCGCACGTCGGCAACGGAGGGGCGCGCCTGTTCATGGACGGCGTGGCCGTGAACCGGCTGAGCGCGGGGCAAGGGATACTCGTGGCGCGGTCGCCGCGCCGCGCGGCTTTCGTCCGCCCGACGAAGCGCGCGTTCCACACCGTGCTGAGGCAGAAGCTGGGATGGGGCGGCGCGCCCGATCCGGACGGCGAGCGCTGACCCGCCCGATCCCGGCCGCGGGCGCTGACATGCCCGATCCGGACGGCGAGCGCTGACCGATCGCTTTCAGGAGGTATCGATGTATTCGCCCACCCTCGACGAATTCCGGCGGCTCTCCGCACAGGGGCTTCGCGTGCCGGTCTTCCGCGAGGTGTTGGCGGACATGGAGACGCCCGTCTCCGCGTTCCTCACGCTCGGCGACGCCGACCACGCGTTTCTCTTGGAAAGCATCGAGGGGGGCGAGCGCTGGGGACGCTACTCGATCATCGGCGCCGACCCGTCGGTCGTCTACGAGGCGCGCGGCCCGAAGGCGACCGTGCGGCGCGGCGGGGAGACGCGCGAGGAGGGCGACCCGATCGCCGTGCTCTCCTCGCTCCTCGACGAGCACCGCGCCGTCCGCGTGCGGGGGCTGCCGCGTTTCGCGGGCGGAGCCGTCGGCTACCTCGGGTACGACATGGTGCGCCACTTCGAGTCGCTCCCCTCGAAGGCACCTTCGGAACTCGACTGGCCCGACGCGATCCTCGGCTTCTACGACACGGTGACCATCTTCGACAACTTGCGGCACACCGCCCTCGCCGTTTCGTCGCTGCCGCCGGGCGGAGATCCCGCGGCGCTCTACGAGCGGACGATCGCGCGGATCGAGGGGGCGCTCGAGCGGTTCGCAACGCCGGCGCGCGTCGATCCGCCCCTCGCTTCGGGCCGGGCGGTCTCGTTCAGCTCGCGGACGACGCGCGAGGCGTTCCAGGCGTCGGTGGCGCGCGCGCAGGAGTACGTGCGCGCGGGGGACGTCGTTCAGGTCGTGCTCGCGCACCGGCTCGAGGCGGATGTCTCGTGCCGTCCCTTCGACGCGTACCGCGCGCTCCGGATCATCAATCCGTCGCCATACATGTACTACCTGCGGCTGGGCGGCCTGCACCTGGCGGGCTCGTCTCCCGAAGTGCTCGTCCGCGCGGAGGACGGCGTCGCGCAGGTGCGGCCGATCGCCGGCACGCGCCGGCGCGGGCGCGACGAGCGCGAGGACGCGGGGCTCGCGGCCGAGCTGCGCGGCGATGAGAAGGAGATCGCCGAACACGTCATGCTCGTCGATCTCGGCCGCAACGATCTCGGACGCGTCTGCGAGTACGGCAGCGTGACGACCGACGAGTTCCTGTCGCTCGAACGCTACTCGCACGTCATGCATCTCGTGAGCAACGTGCGCGGGAAGCTTCGCCGCGGCGTCGGAAGTCTCGACCTGCTCCGGGCCTGCTTCCCGGCGGGCACGGTGAGCGGCGCGCCGAAGATCCGCGCGATGGAGATCATCGAGGAGTTGGAGCCCGCGCGCCGCGGCATCTACGCCGGCGCGGTCGGCTACTTCGATTTCCACGGAAACCTGGACACCGCGATCGCGATCCGGACGATCGTCTTCGACGGCGGGCGCGCGACGATCGGCGTCGGCGCCGGTGTCGTCGCCGACTCGCGCCCCGAACGGGAGTACGACGAGACGATGGAGAAGGCCCGCGCGCTCGTCCGCGCCGTCGAGATGGCCGAGCGCGGCCTCGATCTCGATGCGACCGGGGAGACGCCATGATCCTCGTGATCGACAACTACGATTCGTTCACGTACAACCTCGTGCAGTACCTCGGGGAGCTGGGCGCCGGCCCCGAGGTGCGGCGGAACGATGCCGTCACGCACGCCGAGATCGAGCGCATGCACCCGGCCGGCATCATCCTCTCGCCGGGACCGAAGAGCCCGGAGGAGACCGAGCCCGCGAACGAGATCGTGCGCCGCTTCGCGGGACGGGCGCCGATCCTCGGCGTCTGCCTCGGCCACCAGTGCATCGCGCACGTCAACGGCGCGCGCGTCGTGCGCGCCGAGCGCCTCATGCACGGGAAGACCTCGCAGATCATCCATCACGGCGAGGGGATCTTCGCCGGCATGGACAACCCGTTCCCCGCGACGCGCTATCACTCGCTCATCGTGAGCCGCGAGGGGCTCCCCGAACGGATCACCGTGACGGCATGGACCGCCGAGGGGGAGATCATGGGGCTCAAGGTGCGGGACCAGGACGTCTGGGGCGTGCAGTTCCATCCCGAATCGATCCTCACCCGCCAGGGGAAGAAGCTCCTCGAGAACTTCCTCGTCCTCTGCGCCTCTTGAGGACCTGCGGCGGATTCCGATGATCCAGGAAACGATCCGGCGCCTCGTCGAAGGGCAATCGCTGAGCCGCGCCGATGCGGCCGCGGCGATGCGCGCCCTGATGGACGGCGAGGCGACCGCGGCGCAGATCGCGGCCTTCCTCGTGGCGCTCCGGATGAAGGGCGAGACGGTCGAGGAGATCGCCGGCTGCGCGGAGGCGATGCGCGAGCGAGCGGTCCGCGTCGAGACCAAGCGCGACGCCGTGGTGGATACCTGCGGCACCGGCGGGGATGCCGCGGGCACGTTCAACATCTCGACCGCCGCGGCGTTCGTCGCCGCGGGCGCCGGTTCGACCGTCGCGAAGCACGGGAACCGCTCGGTCTCTTCGCAGTGCGGGAGCGCGGACGTGCTGGAGGCGCTTGGCGTGCGCATCGATCTTTCCGCCGAGCAGGTCGGCCGCTGCCTGGATGAGACCGGCATCGGGTTCCTCTTCGCGCCGTACCTCCATCCCGCCATGAAGCACGCACTCGCCCCGCGTCGCGAGATGGGGATCCGCACGATCATGAACTGCCTCGGCCCTCTGACGAACCCCGCCGGCGCGAAGCGGCAGGTCGTCGGCGTCTACGCGCTCGAACTCGTCGAGAAGATGGCGCACGTGCTGGCCGCACTCGGCGCCGAGCACGCGCTCGTCGTTCACGGCGAAGACGGGCTCGACGAGATCTCCCTGGCCGGCCCGACGCGTTACGCGGAAGTGCACGACGGTGTCGTGCGGATCGGCGTGCTCGAGCCTTCGGGTTTCGGATTCGAGACGGCGCCGTCGGAGGCCGTGCGGGGCGGGACGCCCGAGGAGAACGCGCGGATGCTGGAGCGTGTGCTGGCGGCGGAGGAGAAGGGACCCGTGCGCGACATCGTGGCGCTCAACGCCGGCGCCGCGCTCTACGTGTCGGGGATCGCCGCCTCGATCCGCGAAGGATGCGCGCGCGCGCAGGCCGCGATCGCGAGCGGCGCCGCCGCCGAACGGCTGGAAGCGCTCCGGCGCGCCGCCGCGGCCGCATGAGCGTCCTCGAGGAGATCGCGCGCGCCCGCGCCGAGCGGGTTCGCGCGCTGGAAGCGCTCGACCCGATCCCCGAGCCTTCGCCCGTGACCGCGCCCCATGCCTTCCTCGAGGCGGTCCGCCGCGCGCCCGGCACGCCGATCCGTCTCATCGCCGAAGTGAAGCGCGCGGCCCCCTCGGCGGGCGTTCTGCGCGACGCGCTCGACGGCGCGGCGGCGGTGCGCGCTTACGAGGCGGGCGGCGCCGCGGCGATCTCCGTCGTCACGGAAGAAGAGCGCTTCGGCGGATCGACGGCGCTCTTTCGCGAGTGCCGGGGCACCGCCACGCGCCCCGTCCTCTGGAAAGACTTCGTCGTCTCCGACTACCAGATGCGGCTCGCGCGACGCGAAGGGGCGGATGCCATCCTCCTCATCGCGGCGCTCGCCGGCGATCGGCTCGGCGCCCTCGTCGAGCGCGCGCTCACGCTCGGGCTCGAGCCGCTCGTCGAGGTGCACGATGCCGGCGAGGCGCGCCGCGCGACCGAGTCCCCGGCGCGCGTGATCGGCATCAACAACCGGGATCTCGCAACGCTCCGGGTCGATCTCGCGACCACCGAGCGGCTCGCCCCGCTCCTTTCGGGACGTGTCGTCGTCGCCGAGAGCGGCGTGGAGGCAGCGGCCGACTTGGAGCGGCTCGCGGGCGCGGGCGCCGACGCGGCGCTCGTCGGGAGCTCGCTCATGCGCCAGGACGATCTCGAGGCCGCCGTGCGCCGGCTCCTCGGAGGAACGGTATCGTGAAGGAACGTGTGCGGGTGAAGATTTGCGGGCTCACGCGCGAGGCAGACGTCCTCGCGGCGATCGAGGCGGGCGCCGACTACCTGGGGTTCGTCTTCTCCGAGAGCCCACGGCGCGTGCGCGCCCGGGATGCGTCGCGGCTCGTCGCGGCCGCGCGCGCCGCGGTGCTCGGCGCGGAGCGCGCCGTCGAGTGTGTCGGAGTCTTCGTGGACGAGGTTCCGAGGGTCGTCGAGGCGACGCACGAGGCGCTCGGGCTCGACCGCCTCCAGCTCCACGGCTCGGAGTCGGTCGCGGTCTGCCGCGCCCTCGGCGAGGAGCGGATCATCAAGGCGTTCCGTGTGGCCCCGGGCGAGCGTCCCGACGTCGGATCGAGCGCCGCGTGGGCGGTGCTCATCGACGGCCGGCACGCCTCGCTCGCGGGCGGCTCCGGCGTGCGCGCCGACTGGGACGCCGCCGCCGCGATCGCGCCTGGGCGACGGCTTTTCCTCGCGGGAGGGCTCGATCCCTGGAACGTCGCCGATGCCGTGCGGCGGGTGCGTCCTTTCGCGGTGGACGTCTCGAGCGGCGTCGAGTCGTCGCCGGGCGTCAAGGATGCCGCGCGCATCCGCGACTTCATCGCCGCGGTGCGCGCCGGGGAGGAATCGTGACGACGCGAGCGGACGACGGACGCTTCGGGCCGTACGGCGGGCGCTACGTTCCCGAGACGCTCGTCTCGCCGCTCGCGGATCTTACCGCCGCGTACGAGGAGGCACGGCGCGACCCGGCGTTCGCGGTCGAGCTGGAGTCCGAGCTGCGCACGTTCGTCGGGAGGCCGACGCCGTTGCAGTTCGCCGCGAGGCTCACGGCGCACGCGGGCGGCGCGCGGCTCTTCCTCAAGCGCGAGGATCTCTGTCACACGGGTGCGCACAAGATCAACAACACGGTCGGCCAGGCGCTCCTCGCCCGGCGGATGCGGAAGCGCCGGCTCATCGCCGAGACGGGCGCCGGGCAGCACGGCGTCGCGACGGCGGCCGCCGCCGCGCGCTTCGGGTTCACGTGCGACGTCTACATGGGCGAGGAGGACATGCGGCGCCAGGCGCTGAACGTCGAGCGCATGAGGCTTCTCGGCGCGCGCGTTCGCGCGGTCGCGGCGGGGAGCCGGACGCTGAAGGACGCGATCAACGAGGCGATGCGCGACTGGGCGACGACGGTCGACGAGACGCACTACGTGCTCGGCTCGGTCCTCGGTCCGCATCCGTATCCGACGATGGTCCGCGACTTCCAGGCCGTCATCGGACGCGAGGCGCGCGAGCAGATCCTCGCGCTGGACGGACGCCTGCCCGACGCGCTCGTCGCGTGCGTGGGCGGCGGGTCGAACTCGATCGGCCTCTTCCATGCGTTCCTCGGCGATCCGGGCGTGCGGATGATCGGCGTCGAGGCGGCTGGCGAAGGGATCGCGACGGGGCGGCATGCGGCGCGCATGCAGGAGCTTTCGCCCGGCGTGCTGCATGGGACGTACACGTATCTGCTCCAGGACGAAGCCGGACAGATCCGCGCGACACACTCGATCTCCGCGGGGCTCGACTACCCAGCCGTGGGACCGGAGCACAGCGCGCTCCGCGACGCCGGGCGCGTGGAGTACACGGCGGTCGAGGACGGGGAAGCGCTCGAGGCGTTCCGGCTCCTCTCGTCGCTCGAAGGGATCGTGCCCGCGCTCGAATCGGCGCACGCGGTCGCACACGCCGTGCGCGTCGCGGCGGCGCTCCCGCGGACGGCGGCGGTCATCGTGAATCTGTCCGGGCGCGGGGACAAGGACCTCGGCGTGGTGCTTGGGGCGGGGTGAGGGGTCGCCGGGCCGCGAGCGCCCGTCCCTTGAATTCACCGCTGCCCTCCGGTACAGTTCGCCGTGTCCTTTTGGGGCGCCCGTGGCTCAGATGGATAGAGCGGCGGACTCCGGATCCGCAGGTCGTAGGTTCGAATCCTATCGGGCGCACCAACCCTGTCTCGAGGCATCGCGGATGCGACATGTGCTGAAGTGGGCGCTCGCGCTGACGCCCGTATTGCTCGTCGCCGCCTCCGCGGTGTCGAGAGAGCCGCACCGCGGCCCGCGCACGCCGTTCTCGATCGTCGACTCCGTCAGCGCCGCACGGATCGAGGCGGACGTCCGCCGGCTCGCACTCCATCCCGACGGCACGCCGCGCTCCCGCTTCACGGCCCGTCCCGAGTACGAGGCCGAAGCGGTTGCGTTCGCCGACTCCGTCTTTCGCGCGAACCTGGCGCCCGGTGACACCGTCACCCAGCACCGGTGGCGCTGGGTGACGGGCGACGGGGACACGCTCCGGCCGGCGAACCTCGTCGGCATCCATCGCGGTACCCATCCCGGCCTGGGCGCCTACATCCTCTGCGCGCACATGGACGCGACCGGAACGCGCACGGCCGGATGGAACCGGCACACCGACCCGGCCCCCGGCGCGGACGACAACGCGAGCGGCACGGCGGCCGTGCTCGAAGCCGTGCGCGTCCTCGGACAGGAGAGTTTCGACTTCGACCTCTACTTCGTCCTCTTCTCCGGCGAAGAACTGGGCCTTCTCGGCAGCATCGCGTTCGCGGAAAGTCTCGCGTTCGCCGACGCGCCCCTCTACGGCGTCTTCAACTTCGACATGATCTCGTACCGGAAGGAAGGGGAGCCGCTGGAGATCGAGGCGCTCCCGAACCGCCTGTCGCAGTGGATGACCGATCTCATGGCGCGTCGCCAATCCGAGATCGGCGAGGAAGTGACCGGGATCCGTTTCACCCCCACGCCGCCGCGCAGCCTGCAGAACAGCGACCAGGCCGCGTTCTGGCGCTACGGCTACGATGCGCTCCTCCTCATCGAGAAGGTGGATGCCGGGGCGTACAACCCGAACTACCACAAGATCACCGACCTCCCCGACGGCTACGAGACCGCGCTTCGGTACGACCAGGCTGCGGGCATCCTGAAGCTCGTCATCGGAACGCTCGACGGATTCCGCCAGGCGCCGCAGGGCGTCGCCGACTTCGTCGTGCATCCGGATCAGATCTCGTTCACCGTGGACGGCCGCCGTCTCGAGGACCTCATCGTCGAGCCGGGGCAGGAGGTCGTGATCGCGACCGCGGCTCTCGCGCAGGGCGCCTCGCATGACGGCGCGATCTGGGGATTCGAGTTCAGGAGCGGCTCAGCGACACTGCCGGTCGAGGCGACGACATATATCGATTATCTCCCGGCTGGAGCGGTCGTGCGCGATTCGGTGGTTTGGGTCCCCGACGAGAGCGATGCCGGGCTTCACATCATCTCCGCGCGCGTTCGCGAGCAAGGGCTCACCGAGAACGACATCTCCGACAACATCGCTGCGGACACGCTCCTCGTCCGGAGCGCGCGCCTCAAGGTGCTCGAGCACTTCGTCTATCCGAACCCCGTCGCGCTCTCCACGGCCGCCGGAGGGCTCGGCGGCGCGCATCTGAGAATCGTCGCCGGCCGGCCCGGCAGGGCGTCGGTCGAGATCTTCGACCTCTCCGGACGAAGGCTCGGCCGCACGGCCGAGGAGTTCGATGTCGCCGGCGCGTTCGTTGACGTGCCGCTCTCGAGCGTGGTCGACGAGGATCGCCTCGCGGCGGGGATGTACTTCTACAGGGTTCGCGTGCGCGCAGGCGGCGCGGAGGCTTCGGAGATGGGGCGCTTCGCGCTCCTTCGCTGAGACGAGATGGAACCCGCGGACGAGGAACACGGCCCCGCGTACCGCCGCGCCCAGGAGCGCATCGCGCGCGAGAGACGCATCGCGCTCGTCGCGCAGCTCATCGTGAACCTCGCGGGCATCGGGCTTCTCATCTACTCCTTCGTGATCTACCAGGAACTCGGCCCGCGCCTCATCAAGCAGTTTCCGTACGTCAAGTACCTGCCGATCCCGCTCGTCTTCGGTCTCGTCTACTTCAGCGTGCGCGCGGTGGTCGTGTACCGCCAGCTCCGCAGGCGCTAGTCCGATGCGTGGCATGCTTCGTGCGAACGCGGAGCGTGGGGATTCGCGTCCATCGGAGGAACTGCCCACGATGAGAGCCGCAGCGGCGTGGAGCGCGATCGTCCGCCTCGCACAGGCGGGAACGGCCGCGAAAATCGCGGCGTCCGTTGTCGAGGAAACCGCCCTCGCGCTCGGTGCGGAGGAAGTCGCCCTGTGGCTCGGTACGCGCGCGTACTGGCGCTGCTCGGCGCGGTGGTCGCGCACGGGGCGCGTGCGATCGTCCCGGCGGGCTCCCGTTCCATCGTGCGTCTTGCACGATGCGACGTCCATCGTGCGGCTGCCTTCGGGACGTTCGGCGCACGAGTCTCTGGCGGGGGCTGGTCCCGGGTGGCTCCTCGTCGCGCCGCTCGGCGGGTGCCGCGGCTGCCTCGCGGCGCGGCTCGGCGGCGCGGCGCGTCCTGATGCGGCCCGGAGCGTGCTCGCCGCGTTGGCGGCGCTCACGCAGGCGGCGCTCCGCGCGCGCGAGCGTCAGCGGCGTCTCCGCCGCCTCGCGGTCACCGACGAACTCACCGGTGCGATGAACTTCCGCGGGCTCCGGCGGACGCTCCGCGCGCACGTGAAGCGCGCCGCGGCCTCGGGCGCCACGTTCTCGATCGTCATGGCCGATCTCGACCGCCTGAAGGAGTACAACGAGCGGCACGGGCACCTGAGCGGGAGCGAGCTTCTGCGGCGCGTCGGCGCGATCCTCGTGAAGAGTGTCCGCGCCGGCGACATCGTCGCGAAGTACGGCGGCGACGAGTTCGTTCTCATCCTGCCGCGCACGGAAGCCGGCCTCGCGAGCGCCATCGGCGAGCGCGTGCGCCGAGCCGTCTCCTCGCGAGCGTTTCCCGGCGCGGCCCGCGGCGCCATCACCCTGAGCTTGGGGATCGCTCAGTTCCCCGAAGACGGCGAGACGGCACAGTCGCTGCTGCACGCCGCCGACCGCGCGCTCTTCACCGCGAAGCGCCAGGGGCGGAACCGCGTGTCCGTCGCCTCGCGCGCCGCCTGAGCGGGCGCGGCTCCTCTCGCCCATGAACGGCCCCGCGCGCACCCCGAGCCCTGCGGAGAACGATCCCCCATGAGCCGGCGCGATCTCATCGCTCTCGTCGTCTCCTACGCCTACGTCTTCGGCGTCGTCGGCTTCGGCGTGCTCCTCGCGCGCGGACGGCGCGGTCCGGGCGAGTTCACGCGGAAGGTCGTTCACGTGGGCGTCGGATCGTGGGTCATTCCGACGATCGGGCTCTTCGATCACGGATGGGCCGCCGCGATCGCGCCGGGGACGTTCGTCTTCGTGAACGCGTTCTCGCGCATCTTCCGGCCGGTCGCTGCGGTCGAGAGGGGTGCCGCGAAGGAGAACCTGGGGACGATCTACTTCCCGCTCTCCTTCGCGATCCTCCTCCTCGTGCTCTGGGCGCCCGAGACGCGATGGGCGATCGCGGCCGGCATCCTTCCGATGGCCTGGGGCGACGCGCTCGCCTCGGAGGTCGGACGCGGAGGGGGGCGCCACCGATATCGGGTCGGCGGCCAGACGCGGAGCCTCGAGGGAAGCGCGGCGATGTTCGCCGGGTCGTTCGCGGGGATCGCGGTGGCGGCCGTGGTGGGGAGCTACCTGCCCGGCGGATTCGTGGCGCCTGGCATCGGGCCGGCCGTCGTGGCGCTCGCGGCGCTCGCGACCGTCGTGGAGGCGGTCTCGGTGCGCGGGCTCGACAACCTCACGGTGCCGCTCCTGACGGGGGCTGCGGCGGCCTGGCTCGCGAGCTGAAGGGAGCGCGCGCTACTGGTAGAGCCAGTAGTGATACGAGCCGTAGCCGAGATAGTGCGGGCTCTCGGTCGCGATCTCGACGTCGATCTCCGCGCGCGCGATCGCGCTCGCCGGAAGCCGGACGGCCTCTTCGGACCATCCCTCATCCTGCCTCCGCACCGACTGCACCGCGGCCGCGCGTCGGCCGTCCACTCGGACCTCGGCGCGCATCGCGCCATCGGTGCGGACGACGAGCACGGCGTCGCGCCCCGGGCGCGCGCGAAGCACGAAGCGCTCGCTTCCGGTGACGAGCCGTCCGCCGTCCATCACGGGCGCCGCCGCGCCCGGCGGTGTCATCGAGCGAAGGCGCGGCTCGTATCCGCCCTCCACCGCGCGAAGCGCGTACGCATGCGACGCCTCCGACGCGAGATCCGCCACATCGAGCCGGTCCGCGAGCGTCAATCCCGCGATCGCCGCGAGCGCCTCCGCCGACCGCGGCGCGTCGCCGGTGCCCGCCAGCGACCAGTCCGCCCGGTAGAGCACCATCGGGTTCGACGCGGCGATCGTCACCTGGAAGAGCCGGAGCAGATAGACCGGAGCGTGCGGCGCCGTGAACGCCTCGTCGAACCAGGACGGGAAGACGCACATGTGCGTCGGCCGGCTCGCGGCCGGCATCGCCTCGATCGCTTCGTACACCGACGCCGACCCGTTTCGCGCGGGCCGCGTCATCGCGTCGGTCGTCAGTCCCTCGAGATCGAAGATCGGCCGCCTGCCGTAGTACGCGATCGCGCCGACATCGTTCGCCGCCACACGCGCCTCCCTCGGGAGGTTCGCGTCGATCCAGCGTCCGAGCGGCACGTGCATGAACGCGAGATCGTGCACCGAGGCCGCGTAGGCGAGCGCGAAGGCGACGAACGTGACGGCCTGGAACGCCAGGAGGTAGGAGGCGGCCGCGCGCCACGCGCTTCGTCCCCATCGCTCGGCGATGACCGCGGCACCCCCGGCGACGAGGACGAGGAAGAGCGGAAACGCGGGGACGAGATACCGCTCCCAGTGCATGTGCACCGGCAGCACGAACGAGACGAGCGCCACGTGCGCGCCGAACGCGACGGCGACCGGCGCGGCGGCCGCGGGTGCGGCGGCGATCGCGGCGATCGCCAGCACCGCGGCTCCCGGCGCGAAGAAGAGTGCGGCGGCGCTCCCGTCGTTCGCAGCCCAGGTCGCCGGGATGTTCGGAGCGAGATTCGCGAAGAGATCGCGCACGGTCGCGAGGAAGAACCTCAGGCTCTGCAGCAAGTGCTCGGGCGCGTAGAAGACACCCCATTCGAGCGGCGACTTCGTGATGAACGAGTTCGACTGGAGGCGTCCCGAGGCCGCGAGATTGATGAGAAGCGGCAGCACGCCGGCGGCCGCCGGAGCGAGCGCGAGCGCTCCGCGCGGCAGGATCCGCTGGACGAGCGCCCATGTCGTGAGCGCGAGCGCGATGATCCAGCCTTCGGGGCGCGAGAGAGCGAGGAGGCTTCCCACAAGCGCGAACCGCAACGCCCGGCGTTCCTGGAACGCCTCGACGGTGAGGAGGAGGAGCGGCACGACGAGAGGCGCCTCCATGCCGCCGAGGAAGTGCCAGGCGAGCGGCCCGTGGAGCAGCACGAGCGCGGCGGCGAGGCGCCCGGCCGGCGCGCCCCACGCGCGCGAGGCGATCCGCCTCGCCGCGGCGGCCGAGACGGCGAGCCCGGCCACGCCGAGGATGAGCGGCACGAACGGAAAGACCGGTCCGCGCAGCCCGACGAGGTAGAGCGCCGCGAGCACGAGGAGGTAGAGCGGGCTCGTCGCTCCCGAACTCGCACCCGAGCCGGGACCGTACTGGAGGAAGCGCCCGTGCGCGGCTTCGCGCGCGTACTGGAGAAAGATGTACGAGTCGTCCAGCGGGAGCGCGAAGCGGCCGTTCACGGCGAGGGCGACGGCGACGTAGAGCGCCGACACGGCCGCCGAAGCCGCGATCCAGGGAGCGGCGCGCCTCGCCGCGGATTGGATCCGTGCGCCTGGCATCGTCATCGAACGGCGTCGCTCATCTCGATCTCCCCGGAGTTCGCGTTCGCGGGGAGGATACGGACCGGGGATCGGGCGGTCAAGGAACGGGAAAGCTCTTTCGTGCGCCCTCCCCGCGGGCGTACCATCGAGACGCCGGGTCGGTTGGCCCGGACTCTCCATGAGCAACCGTCGCGAGGTGGTGGAGATGCCCGTGGTTCCAAGGCGCGCGAGGTTCGGCGACGCAGGCGGTGCCGGTGCGCACCGTCGAGGAGCCGAACCGCAGCGCAACGCAGGAAACACGGGCAGATCCGCCACCGCAGCAGGTTGCTTCATGAAGAGTCCGGGCTAGGTCCCCGAAGCGAAAGGCCTGAGACATGGTTCCAACGAGCTTCCGCCGTCCTCCCGCCCGCGGAGGAAACCCGTCGCGCGCCGCCGCGGCGCTCGGTCCCTGCGCCGCGAATCCCCTCGTCCGCGCCGCCTTCGGCCGCCCGCGCGCCGTCGCGGCGCTCGTTCTCCTCGCGACCCTCCTCCTGGCGCCCGCTCCGCCGGCCGGCGCCCAGTACTTCGGGAAGAACAAGGTCCAGTACAAGGACTGGAAGTGGTACGTCATCGAGACCGACCACTTCAACGTCTACTTCTACGAGTCGGAGCGCGAGGCGGCGGTGGATGCCGCGCGCATGGCGGAGCGCTCCTACGCGCGCCTCTCGCGCGTGTTGACCCACCAGGTCAGCGACAAGATTCCGCTGGTGCTCTACGCGTCGCACACCGACTTCCAGCAGACGAACATCACGCCGACGTTGATCGGAGAGGGAACGGGCGGGCTCACCGAATTCACGAAGCGCCGCGTGCTGCTGCCGTTCACCGGCTCGTACGCCGAGCTGGAGCACGTGCTGACGCACGAGTTGGTGCACGCGTTCCAAGTGGACATCCTCTTCGGTGACCGGCAGGGGCTCTTGAGTTCCGCGCTCGTCTTCAATCCGCCGCTCTGGTTCATGGAAGGGATGGCGGAGTTCCTGTCGCTCGGCGAGGTGGACAACCACACGAAGATGTGGCTTCGCGACGGGGCGCTCCAGGGGTACCTCATCTCCGTCGAGGATCTCGCCTACGTCGGCGACATCCGCGTCTACCGCTTCGGCCAGGCGATCTGGGCCTACATCGCGGAGAAGCATGGCGAGGAGAAGATCGGGCAGATCCTCCACAAGGCCGCGTCGTCGCGGAGCGTGGGGAAGGCGTTCGAGTCGGTCATCGGCGTGAGCCTCGAGAAACTCTCGGAGGACTGGACCGAACAGATGCGCCGCACGTATCTGCCGGCGATCGCCGACCACGAGAAGCCGAGCGAGTTCGCGCGCGCGCTGACGCATCACGAGAAGGATCTCTCCGACTTGAACCTGGCGCCCGCGATCTCGCCCCAGGGCGACCGGATCGCGTACATCTCCGACAGGTCGCTCTACAACGACATCTATCTGGCCTCGGCGATCGACGGGGAGTCCATGGGACGCCTCGTGAAGGGGGAGCGCACCGGAGGGTTCGAGTCGCTCCGCTTCCTCTCGACCTCGCTCTCGTGGTCTCCGGATGGGAGGCGCCTTGCCTTCCCCGCGAAAGTCGGCGGCGAGGACGCGCTCTACATTTTCGACGTGAAGCACAAGAAGGTCGTCGAGAGACTGCGGTTCGGTTTGGACGGGCTCCTCTCGCCGGCCTGGTCGCCGGACGGCCGGCAACTCGTGTTCGTTGGCCTCGACGGCGGTCGTTCCGATCTCTACCTCACCGGCACCGACGGCACCGGGCTCCGACAGCTCACGGACGACCTCTACTCGGCGAAGGATCCGCAGTTCTCGTCGGACGGAACGAAGATCGCCTTCGCGACCGACTACGGGCCGGCGACGGACTTCGAGGAACTCGAGTTCGGCCCCTGGAGGATCGCGATCCTCGACATCGCGACCGGCGCCGTCACGGTGCCGCCGAACCAGGCGGGGAAGTGCCTGACACCCTTCTGGTCTCCGGATGATTCCGAGATCGCGTTCGTCTCCGACCGCGACGGCATCTCCAACCTGTACGTGATGAATCTCGAGTCGGATGACGTCCGGCGGGTGACGAACGTGCTCACCGGAATCACCGGCATCACCGATTCGAGCCCCGCGCTCACCGTGAGCCGCGACGGCCGCCGGGCCGTCTTCGCGGCGTTCTCCGGCGGAGGCTGGGATCTCTACGCCATGAAGGACCCGTTCAAGCTGCCCGCGATGGAGACGGCGCCGGCTCCGGCGCCCGCGGACACGGTGATCGTGGAGCGGATCGAAGAGCGCGAGGCCGCAGCCCGGGCGGCCGGCAAGCCGGAGATCGAGCAGGTGCCCGGCGATCTCCTCGCGTCGCTCGTCCCCCTTTGGGAGCCGCTCCCGGAGCCGCGCGCGCCGCGGCCCGAGCGGTGGCCGCTTCTCGAAACGGATGAAGTTGACCGGGCCGAGGCGCTCCCGGAGGTCCTTCCGGATCCCGACCGTTTCTCGATCCGCCGCTACAAGCTCAAGCTGACGCCCGACTACGTTTCGGCGAACGGGTTCTTCCAATCGAACATCGGGCTCGCGGGGCAGACGTACATCTCGTTCAGCGATGTTCTCGGGAACCACTCGTTCCTCGTGGGTGCCGCGGTGTATGGCTCGCTCGCCGACTCCGACCTCCTCCTCGCGTACACGAACCTCGAGAACCGTATCCACTATGGGATCGCGGCGTATCAGTTCCGAAACGACTTCTTCCTCTTCACGGCCGCCGACAACGACCGGTTCGTGAGCCAGATCTACCGCGGCGTCGAGCTGTCGTTCAGCCGGCCGTGGAGCAAGTTCACGCGACTCGAATTCGGGGCCGAAGGGGTCGCGGTGAGCGAGCGCGTCTACCAGCAGAGCTTCGTCACCGGCGACGAGGCGACGATCTCGAACCGCGGCACGCTCTACTTCGCGCGGCCGCGCCTGGCGTGGGTCCATGACAACGCGCTCTACGGGTACACCGGCCCGATCAGCGGCGGGCGGCAGAGGCTCTCGGTGGAACAGGCGATCGGCGATCTGTCGTTCACGACCCTGATCGCCGATCTGCGCGAATACCTGAATGTGCGCCAGCGGTATCTCTTCGCGCTTCGCGTCGTGGGCGCGAGCTCGCTCGGCGAGGATCCGCAGATCTTCCGCATCGGCGGGCCGTTCACGCTTCGCGGCTTCGACTACGGCGAGATCTACGGGCCGAACATCGGTCTCATGAACCTCGAATTCAGGTTCCCGTTCATCGACGATCTCGCGCTCGGCTTCCCGCTGCCGCTCCGGTTCCGCGGGATCCGCGGCGTGCTCTTCGCGGACGCCGGTTCGGCGTGGGAGGGGAGCGATCAAGTGCAGGTGTTCGAGAGCCGCGGCTCCGGGGGCGTGCGGCTCGGCGACGTCGTCGCCTCGTACGGCTTCGGCGCGCGCGTGAATCTCGGAATCTTCGTCCTCCGCTACGACATGGCCCAGCGCACCGATCTGGCGCGCAACATCGGGGACCTCCGTCACCACGTTGCGATCGGCACCGACTTCTAGACACGCGGCCGTCGCGCTCGTTCTCGTCGCGGCGGCCGCGCTCCGGCTCTGGGGCATGGCGGCCGCACCGGCTATGCCCGAAGAGAGCCGCCTCCTCCGAAGGACGGCGCACCTCTGGCGCCCCGCCGCCGCGCGCGCCGACGCCCGATTTCCGCGCGAGCCGGCCCTCGGCATCTACCTCCATGCGGGCGCGCAGGCGGTCTACCTCGCCGCGGGATCCGCGACGGGCGGCGTCGATGGCCGCGCCGATCTCGCGGCCCGCCTGGAGAAGCCGGTGAAGGACGTTCTCGTCCTCGGGCGGACGGTGAGCCTCGTCTTCGGGATCGCCGCGGTGTCGCTTCTCATCGCGCTCGGATCGCGAACGCTCGGCGCAGGCGCGGGACTCGCCGCGGGAGTCCTCCTGGCGTTCGATCCGCTCGCGGTGTCCGCATCGCAGCGCGCGAGCGACGACGCGATCCTTCTCGCGGCCGTCATCGCCGCGCTCCTCGCGATGGACGCGCTCGCACGCGCGCCATCGCGCCGGAACGCGTTCGCCGCGGGACTCCTCGCCGGCGGCGCCGCGTCGGTGCGCTACGCGGGCGCGCTTCTTCTCGTGCCGCTCGTGGCGCTCGGCGCGCGGCGCGGGCGTTCCGGCGCCGAATCCGTCGCGATCGCGCTCCCGGCGGCGGCGCTCGCGTTCCTTCTGGGCTCCCCGCTCGTCCTGCTCGAGCCGGGCGAGAGCCTCCTGACGATGCAGATGGCGGCCGAACGGCTGGGGAGCGGCGGATTCGGCGCGACCGCGCACGTCGCGGCGCTCGAGTACGCGCGAAGGCTCCTACCGCGGTCGCTCGGGCTTCCGGCGCTCGCGCTGGCGCTGGCGGGGCTCGTCATGCTCGCGCGCGTGCGGCCGGGACGCGGCTTGGCGCCGCTCGCGATCTTCTCCGGCCTCTACGCGGTCGCGATCGGCGTTTCGCGCGTCGCCGAGACGCGGGCGCTTCTTCCGCTCGAACCGATCCTCTTCGTCGCGGCGGCGACTGCGGCAATCGCGCTCGGCAGGAAGCTGACGGGCGCGCGAGGGCGCGCGGGCGCCGGGCCGGCGGCGATTGCCGCCGCGCTCCTCGTGGCGATCGCCGCGGCGCCGGGGCTCTGGCAGATCGCGAAACGCGGGAGCGCGCGCGCGGCGGGGGACACGCGCGAGATCGCGCTCCGGTGGATCGAGTCGTCCCTGCCGCCGCAGGCGTCGTTCGCGCTCGAGCGCTACGGTCCTCCGCTCGAGGACGGGGACCGCGTCGTCTACTGGATCCCGTTCCAGGCCGTGCGTGCGCAGGCGTACAACCACGCCTACCACCTCGCCTGGTACCGCGCCTTCGACTACATCGTCGTGTCCGAGGCGATGGAGTCGCGGTACGCCTCGGACCCGCTGACGTTCGGCCCGCAGGTGCGCTTCTACCTGGATCTGGCGCGGCAGGGGGATCTGGTGAAGAGCTTCGAGCCGGGACCGGCCACCGGTCCGGCGATCGCGATCTACAGGCTCCGCGAGAAAGATGACGCGTCGTCCGCCATCGACTCGCTCCTCGCGCAGGCGCCGCGCACGGCGGAGATGGCCGGTTTCCTCACGGGGCTCGGGGCCGCGTACTCGCATCTCGGCCGCTTGGGGGCGGCGCTCGCGATGCAGAAGGAGGCTCTCGAGATCGCGCCCGGCGAGCCGCTCATCTCCGCGAGCCTCGGCGCGACGTACGTCCAGGCGGGCCAGCCCGACGCGGCGCTCGAGGTGCTGAAAGAAGGCGTGCGGCGCTTCCCGGCGAGCCCCGAGTTGAGATACAACCTCGGTTATGCGTATCGCGCGAAGCGGATCGACGAGAGAGCGCTCGTCGAGTTCCAGGAGGCCGTGCGCCTGAGGCCGAACTTGGCGGATGCCCACCTGCATCTGGGCGAGCTGTATGCCGGGCTCGGGCGCTACCCGGAGGCGGTGGTCGCGCTGGAGACGTATCTCGCGCTCGCGCCCGGCTCGTCGCGGGCAGAGGAGCTGCGCGAGACGATCGCGTACCTCAAGTCGCATCCCGCTCCGATCCGTCCGGCGGGAGGCGCGTGACGCTTCTCGCCCGTATGGAGCAGGAGGGCGCCGATCGCGGCGGCGCCCCGGCGGTGCCCGAAGCGCGGGAGCCTTGGGCGCGCGGGGACGCGTCTCGGACGTCGGATGCTCCCGAACGCGCCCTCGTCGTCCGCATGCCGAACTGGCTCGGGGACCTCGTCATGGCGCTCCCCGCGCTCCGCGGCGCCGGCGAGGCGCTCCCCGGAGTCGGGCGCGTAGCCGTCGTTCCGGCGGCGCTGGCTCCGCTCCTCGAAGGCGCGGCCGAGGCCGTCGTGCCGGTCGAGCGCGGGCGCTCGTCTCAGGCGTTGGCGCGGCTCGCACCGTACCGCGCCGAGGGGGCGATCATCCTCACGACGTCCTTCTCCTCCGCCTATCTCCTCCGGCGTGCCGGCGTGCGGCGTCTCATCGGCTATCCGACGGAGGGGCGGTGGGTGCTCGGTGTGCGCGGCCCCTCGCGCCCGCGTGCGCATCTGGCCGAGCAGTACGCGCGGCTCGTCGATGAGCTCGGACCCTGGTCGCGGGACCTCGTGCCGCGCCTTCCCGCGGCGGCTGCGGCACGCGAGGTCATGGCGCGGCGTCTCGATGAGTTCGGGCTCGGAAGGTCGCCCCGCGTTGCGGTCTTCCCAGGCGCAGCCTACGGGCCGGCGAAGAGATGGCCGCACGAGCGCTTCGCCGCGGTCGCGCGAACGCTCGCGGCCGGAGGCGCAGGGATCGCCGTGCTCGGCTCCGCGGGCGAGCGCCCGCTCGCCGCGGCTGTTGCCGAAGCGGCGGGGCTCCCGCCCGAGTCGCTGGGCGCGGGCCGGACGAGCCTCCTCGAGACGGCGGGCCTACTCGCCCACGCGGATCTCGTGCTCGCAAACGACTCGGGCGCGCTCCACTTGGCCGCTTCCTGCGGCGCGCGCACGGTCGGCGTCTTCGGCTCGACCGACCCGGGCTGGACCGCGCCGCCGGGCGCCGCGGTGCTCCGGCGCCCGACGCCGTGCGCTCCCTGCTTCCGGAGGACATGCGACATCGGATACCGGTGCCTGACGAACGTCACGGTAGACGAGGTGCGCGAGGTCTGCATCGAGCTGCTCGCGGGAAGGACCGTCGCGTGATCCGCCCCGCGCGTTCGCGTGGGGGCCGAGGCGCCGGCGGCGCACGGGCGGGCCGAAGTCCCGAGCGCCCGCGCGAGGGCCGAGGCGCGAGCCGGGCGGGCCGCGAACGGGCGGGCCGCGGCGCGCGTGTCCCGCTGCGCCCCGCGGTCTTCCTCGACCGCGATGGAACGCTGACGCCCGAGATCGGACACGTCGGCGCGTCGCGCCGGCTCACTCTCTTCCCCGAGACGCCGGCGGCGCTTCGACGGCTCCGCCGGGCCGGCTATCTTCTGGTCTGCGTGACGAACCAGTCGGGCGTGGCGCGCGGGCTCTACGGCCGGCGATCGCTGGAGCGCGTGCTCGACCGGCTGGCCGGACTCCTCGAAGCGGCCGGGACGCCTCTCGATGCCATTTACGCCTGCCCGCACCATCCGGACCACGGGAGGCGCTGCCGCTGCCGGAAGCCGGGGACGCTCATGCTCCGCCGCGCCGGACGCGAACTGGGGATCGATCTCCGGCGG
>Ga0326597_10003458_pt1 | contig 22785 bp, 18 predicted proteins | sample RVTome_12_FD_203789 | JGI IMG/M metagenome (GOLD analysis project Ga0326597, IMG submission 203789) | Soil microbial communities from uranium-contaminated site in the Upper Colorado River Basin, Wyoming, United States - RVT100D185 | ecosystem: Environmental > Terrestrial > Soil > Contaminated >...
CGCTCGCCGGCCAGGGCGGCTGGCCGCTCACCGCGTTCCTCACCCCCGACGGCGAAGTCTTCTTCGGAGGCACTTACTTCCCGCCCGAGCAGAACGCCTACGGCCGCCCGGGGTTCGCCACGGTACTGCGGCACATCGCGCAGCTGTACCGCGACGACCGCGCCAAGGTGGCGGGCAACGCCCAGGCCATCCGCAACCACCTCACTGAATCGCTCGACGAGGCAAAGAGCGGGCCCATCGACCCGGCGCTGCTCGAGCGCGGCGCCGCGCACATGGCGCGCCTGTTCGACGTTCGCTACGGCGGCTTCGGAAGCGCGCCCAAGTTCCCCCACCCCGGCGCGTGCGAGTTCCTGATCGCGCGCTGGCACGACCGGCGCGAGGAGTGGCTGCGCGAAGTCCCCGAGAACACCCTCCTCGGCATGGCCCGGGGCGGCATCCGCGATCAGCTCGGCGGCGGATTCCACCGCTATGCCGTGGACGAACGATGGATCGTGCCGCACTTCGAGAAAATGTCCTACGACAACTCGGAGCTGCTCAAGGCGTATTGCACGGCGTACGCGGCGTTCGGCGGCCCCCGCCTCCGCGAGGTGGCGTCGGGGATCGTGGACTGGGTGCTCGAGATACTGTCGGATCGGGAGCGCGGCGCGTTCTACACCTCGCAGGACGCCGACGTGGGATTCGGCGACGACGGCGATTACTGGACCTGGACCGAGGACGAGGCCCGGGGGGTTCTGTCGGAGCCGGAATTCGACGTCGTGCGCCGGGTGTTCGACCTCGAGCCCGAGGGCGAGATGCACCACAACCCGGCGAAAAACGTGCTCTGGTGGAAGTACCACCCCTCAGGCGACGACGAATGGCTCGTCCTGCAGGCCGCGATCCGGAAGCTCAAGGCCGCCCGCGACCGGCGCCCCGCGCCCTACATCGACACCGCCACCTACGTGAACTGGAACGCGATGATGGCGTCGGCGTTCCTCCAGGCAGGCGCTGCGCTCGATCGCGCCGAGTGCAACATCCTCGCCCTGAAAGTGCTCGACCGGATCTGGGCGGAGGCGTGGGATGCCGCGGCGGGCATGGGACATGTCCTCGGCCGCGCCGAGCCGCGCGGCATGCTCGACGACACCGTCCAGAGCGCCGCCGCATTCCTCGATGCCTACGAGGCGACCGGCCGGGACGAGTGGCTGGCGCGCGCGGTCGCCCTGATGCAGCACTGCGAATCGGCGCACGGAGACGTGGCCGGCGGCTACTACGATCTCGCCCAGGGGAGGGACGGCGCCGCCTATCTCGCCACGCGCGCCAAGCCGGTGCAGGACGCCCCGACCCCGTCCCCGAACGGCGTCGCGGCGCTCGTCCTCGCCCGCCTCTGGGCACTCACGGATGAGCGGCAGTGGCGCGCCCGTCTCGACCGCCAGCTCGGAGCGTTCGCGGGCGTCGTGGCCGAGCTCGGGCTCCACGGCGCCACCATGCTGCGCGCCATCGACTGGGCCACGAATCCTGTGACGCGCATCGAAGTGTCCGGCCCGCGGGGCGACGGGCCCGCCTGTGCGATGCACCTGCTGGCCCTGCAGGCCTACCGGCCGCGCAAGGTCGTCGTGCGCCGCCACGCCGACCGGCCGGCCGCCACCGTGTGCGTGGGCACGACCTGCTCGCTCCCCGTGGCCACCCCCGACGCGCTGCGGGAGCTGCTCGCGTGAATCGGCGGTTGCTCGGCCGCACCGGTTTCGCGGTCAGCGAAACCGGCTTCGGCGCCTGGGCGATCGGCGGCAACCGGTACGGCAACTCGTACGGCCCCACCGACGACGCGGAATCGACGCGCGCCGTGCGCCGCGCCGTGGACCTGGGGTGCAATTTCTTCGATACCGCCGACGTCTACGGCCACGGCCACAGCGAGGAGATCCTGGGCGAGGCGCTGGCGGGTGTGCGCCGGCAGGTGATTATCGCGACCAAGGTGGGCGGCAATTTCTACAACCGCGACGTGCACCCGCTGCTGCGCGACCGCGTCGGCCAGGCGGCCGGGGTTCCCTACAACCGCATCCCGCCCGACGCGGCCCTGCCCGTCACCCACGACGCCAACTTCACTCCCGGCTACATCCGGTTCGCGGTCGCGATGTCGCTCGGGCGGCTGCGGACCGATTACATCGACTTGCTGCAGCTGCACAACCCGCCGCCCGCGCAGATCGCCGCGCTGGAGACGTACGGCGTGCTCGAGGACCTCAAGCAGGATGGTCTGATCCGCGCCTACGGCGTGTCGGTGCATTCGCCCGAGGAGGGTCTCGCGGCGGTCCAGTCCACCATGCCCGACACGGTCCAGCTGGTGTACAACCTGGCGCGCCGGGAGGCCGAGTCGGCGTTCTTCCCCGCCGCCCGCGCTGCGAACGTCGGGGTGATCGTGCGCGAGCCGCTCGCCAACGGTTTTCTCGCCGGGCGCTATGAGCCGGACAGCGTCTGGGACAAAGGCGACATTCGCGCCCGGATGCCGCTGCAATACGTCACCCAGCTGATCACGCTCGGGCATCGGGTACGCGACCTCGCCGCCCGGACCGGGTGCAGCGCCGCGCAGCTCGCGCTCAAGTTCGTGCTGGACAATCCGGCCGTCTCGACCGTGATTGTAGGGACGAAGACCGCCGCGCAGGCCGACGAGAACTTCGACGTGGAGACGTGATGCCCAACAAGACCGCTGTGATGGACACGGCGCGCGGGACGATGGAGATCGAGCTGTACGCCAACGAGGCCCCCAACACCGTCGCCAATTTCGAGAAGCTCGCCAACTCGGGGTTCTACGACGGCACCACGTTCCACCGCGTGATCGCCAATTTCATGATCCAGGGCGGCGACCCCTACTCCAAGTCCGGCAAGGGGCCGGTCGGCACCGGCGGCCCCGGCTACATCATCAAGTGCGAAACCAACGGCAATATCCACAAGCACGTGGCCGGCACCCTCTCGATGGCCCACGCCGGCAAGAACACCGGCGGCAGCCAGTTCTTCATTTGCCACTCGCCCCAGCGGCACCTCGACGGCGTCCATACGGTGTTCGGCCAGGTCACCAAAGGCATGGACGTCGTGCAGGCGATCAAGCAGAACGACGCATTGAAGTCGGTGCGGGTCCGCTGATGATCGGCGACCCCTTTGACCACTCACTTTCTCGGAGCACGGCGACCATGCGGAGCTGCATCAGCTTTCTCGTAACGGTTGGAGCCCTGGTTGCTCCCGCGGCGGCGCAGTCGGGCGCGTTCGTGACCCGCATCGGCCGCGACACACTGGCGGTGGAGCGCTATCAACGCACCGCCAACCGGCTCGACGGCGAGCTGGTGATCCGCGCCCCGCGCACACAGCACCGGATCTATTCCGCCACGCTCGGTCCCACCGGCGCCGTCCAGCGGTTCGACCTCACGATCCATAACCTCTCGGGCGGCGGCTCGGCGGAGCAGAAGGCCTCGATCCAGTTCCAGGGTGACAGCGCGTTCGTGGAGCAGTCCGACGGCTCCACCCAGCGGCTCGCGGTCCCCGCGGGCGGCGCGCCGCTCCTGCTGAACGTCTATGGCCTGGTCGAGCACCTGACGGGGCGCGCGCGCGCGGCGGGGGGAGACGAGTACAAGACGACCGGCGTGTACCCGAACGCGAACGCCCCCGTTGCGGTGATCCTGAAGCGCGTCGGTCAGGACTCGATGACCATTCTGATGGGACAGATCGGCCCGCTCCGCCTGCGGGTGGACCAGACGGGCCAGCTGCTCGGCGTCAGCGGCGTCGGCAGCACCATGCAGGTGACGGTCGAGCGGGTGGCCGCGCTCGACATCGCCGCGCTGGGCCCGGCGTTCGCCGACCGTCCCCTGGGCGTGCTGTCGCCGCCCGATTCGGTGCTGGCGACGGTCGGCGGCGCGGTGCTGTCGGTGAAGTACAGCCGGCCCGCCGCGCGCGGCCGCGTGATCTTCGGCGGCGTCGTGCCCTGGAACCAGGTGTGGCGCACCGGGGCCAACGCGGCCACGATCTTCACCACCGCAGCCGACCTCGTGATGGGCGGCGCCACGATCCCGGCCGGCAGCTACAGCCTCTGGACGATTCCGTCCACCACGGGGTGGAAGCTCATCGTCAATACGAACACGGGCCAGTGGGGGACCGACTACGACCCGAAGTACGATCAGGCGCGGCTCGATATGCAGGTTGCGGCGCTCGATACGCTGATCGAGCGGTTTACGATTTCGCTCACGCCGCAGGGTGAGGGCGGCGCGCTGGAATTGGCGTGGGAGAAGACGCGGGCATGGGTGGCCTTTGCAAAGAAATGACACTCAGCCATCAGCCGTCAGCCGTCAGTGCGATCGATGCTGATCGCTGATGGCTGACGGCTGACAGCTTCCGTGCATCTCGACTTTTCCGTCGTCGCGGACTACGCCCTCGTCGACCAGTCCGGGAAGATCTCCGTTCTGGGGATTTTCCAGCACATCTGGGTGCAGCAGTTCCCCGCAATGCACCCGCGGTTGCACCTGGTGCTCCGGTTGAAGGGCAGGCGCACCGAGATCGGGGAGCACGCGGTGCACATCCGCCTGGTGGACGAGCAGGGCGTCGAAATCCTCGGTGGCAGCGGCAGCGTGACATTCGCGGAGCCGCCGGCGGGGGTCACCGAGATCGAGGCCGCCGCGATCCTCGTCTTCGACGTCCCCTTCCCCCATCCCGGAATGTACAAATTCGCGATCATGCTCGACGGCCAGGGGGCGGCGGAGGTGCCGATCACCGTCAGCCAGATGCCCCAGCCCCCGGCGTGACCCCGCCGCGACCGCGTCGCGGCGGCCGTTGGCTGCCCCTCCTCCTCGTCGCGGCAGCGCTGGCCCTCGGCTGGAACCTGGGCGGGCACCGCCTCCTCGATCCCGACGAGGGCCGCAACGCCGAAGTGGCGCGCGAAATGGCGCTCAACAACGATTACCTCGTCCCGCACCTGGACGGCCTCCCCTACCTCGACAAGCCGATCGTGTACTTCGCCGCCGCCGCCGCGGCAATGGAGATCCTCGGGCCGACGGAAACCGCCGCGCGGCTCCCGGCGTATCTCGCCACGCTGCTGACCATCGCGCTCGTCGCATGGTTCGCCCGCCGCCGCTGGGGCGCGGACGCCGGGTGGGTCGCCGGGATCGCGCTCGCGACGCTGCCGCTGGTGCTCGCCTATGCCCGCACCACGATTTTCGACAGCACGCTGGCGCTGTTCACCACCGCCGCGATTCTCTGCTTCGCCGAGGACCGGCCGGTGCTCGCCTGGGCGGCCATCGGCGCCGGGGCGCTGACCAAAGGTCCGATCGCGATCCTCATTCCGCTCGCGACGGTGGTGCCGTACGCCTGGCTCGTGGGCGAGCGCATCCGGCGCTACTTCCCGTGGCGCGGGCTCGTCGTCTTCGGGCTCGTGGCGCTGCCCTGGTTTCTGGCCGTCACCGCCCGGGTCCCCGCATTCCCGCACTATGTGTTCGTGCGCGAGACGTTCGAGCGGGTGACGACGCCGAGCTTCCATCGCACCGCCCCGTTCTGGTATTACCTGCCGATCCTTCCGGTCGCGGCCTTCCCGTGGATCGTGCCGGTGCTCGCCCGGCTGGGTGGCGGCCGCGCGAAATGGGCGTGGCGCGCGCGACGCGTGAACCTCGCGGCCCGGGACCCGATCCTCCTGGCCTGCTGGGTGCTCGGACCGCTCGCGTTCTTCATGCTGAACCAGTCCAAACTGCCGCAGTACGTGCTCCCGCTGATGCCAGCGTTCGCATTCGCCGCGGCGCGCGCCCTGACGCTGAACGGCGTGGCCGGCGGATGGAAAGCCCATGCGGGGTTCGCGATCGCGCTCGCCGTTGCGCTCTTCACGATCCCCCTGTGGCTGCCGCGCGCCGTGCCGCTCACCGCCGCCGAGCTGGCGGCGATTCCGCCCACGGCGCGCGCCGTCGCGGTGACGCTCCTCGCCTCGGCCGCCCTGGTGGTACTCGCGGTGCGACGCGCGGACCTCACGCTCGCGGCCGGCGGCTACGCGGTGGTCGTGCTCGTCCTCCCGCTCGTCGGCGCCGATCTGCTGCGCGCCGTAGGCGATGATCGTTCCGCCGCCACGCTCGCGAACGCCGTGCGCGGTCGTGCCGTGCTGGCCGTATCGGCCTACCCACCCTCGCTGCCTTTCTACCTGCAGCGGCAGGTCCCCGTCGCCACCGCCCACGGCCGTGAGCTCACCAGCAATTTCATCGCGGACTATGTGGACGAGTACCGCGCTGTGCCCGGGTCGCCGCTGCTCCCAGCCGACGCCTGGCGGTCGGTGTTGGCGGAATGTCGCGAGCCGACGGTGTTCGTCACCCGCCCGGTAGACCGTCACGTGCGTGACGCCCTCGCGGACCTCCCGATGCTGTTCCAGGGCGGGCGCTACGTGGCGTACGGGCCGTGTACCCCCGCGCCGAGTCCCTCCTCTCCGGAACGGAGAGAGGGACAGGGGGTGAGGTAGTGTGCGGGATCTTCGGCGTCGTTAGCCTCGGCGACGAGCCGCTGAAACACCCGGGGTGTCTGGCGCAGATGGCCGGCTCCCTCGCTCACCGTGGCCCCGACGGTGAGCGCATCGTCGGACACGAGCGCGCCCGCCTGGGCGCCCGCCGCCTCGCCATCATGGACCTCACCACCGGCGACCAGCCGTTTCGGAGCCCCGACGGCGCCATCTGGATGGTGTGCAACGGCGAGATCTACAACTCGCCGGCGCTGCGCCGGGAAGCCGAAGGTTGGGGGTACCCGTTCCGCTCGACCGGTGACATCGAGAACATCGTCCCGCTGTACGAGCGATACGGCCCCGACGCCGTGGCGCGGCTCGACGGGATGTTCGGCCTCGCCGTGTGGGACGACGCCCGGGCGCGGCTCGTGCTCGCGCGCGACCGCGCGGGCGAGAAACCGCTCTTCTGGACCCGCGTGAACGGAGCGCTGCGCTTCGCGTCGGAGATCCAGGCGCTGCTCGTCTTTCCGGACCAGCCGCGCCGGTTGAACGGGACCGCCGCCGCGCTGTACGCCGCGCTGGGTTACGTCCCGGCGCCGTACACGATGCTCGAGGGAATCCACAAGCTCCCGCCGGGGCAGCTGCTGGTGGCGGACCACCGGTCGGTCGAGATCCGGCCGTACTGGTCCCCGCGGGACGCCGCGAGCGCTCCATCGCGGCTCCGCGATGCGGCGCACCTGCGCGAGGCGCTGCTCGCCGCCGTCCGCCGCGAGCTGATGTCCGACGTGCCGGTGGGCGTGTTCACGAGCGGCGGACTCGATTCGTCGTTCCTCGCCGGAGCCGCGTCGCGGGTGATGGCGGGCGAGCGGATCCACACGTATGCCGTGCGGTTCGCCGACCGGAGCTACGACGAGAGCGCGTTCGCCGAGGCCGTGACCCACGACATCCGCACCGTGCACCACGTCGTCACCGCCGACGACGACGCGCTGGCGCGCGCGTTCGCGGTCGTCACCGAGCACCTCGCCGAGCCGGTGGGCGACCCGGCCATCCTTCCCACCTATTTGCTCGCCGAGGCGGCGCGCGCCGACGTGAAGGTCGTGCTGTCGGGCGAAGGGGCGGACGAGCTGTTCGGCGGCTATCCCACCTATCTCGGCCATCGGGTGGCGCAGGCGTACCGGTGGATCCCCCGCCCGGTTCGCGCGGCGGTGCGTTGGGCGGTCGAGCAGTGGCCGGCGTCCACCGGCAAGATGACGCTCGAATACATGCTCAAGCAATTCGTCGCCGGGGTCGAACGGCCCCAGGTCGAGCGCCACCTCGCTTGGTTCGGGGCGCTCGGCCCCACCCCGCAGGCGGTAGCGGAGATCGACCGCCTGCTCCAGGGGTTTCCCGCCGACCCGATGAACCGGGTGTTGTGGCTCGACTTCCTCACCTACCTCCCCGACAACCTGCTCGTAAAGGTGGACCGCGGCACCATGCTCTCCTCGATCGAGGCCCGCGCACCGTACCTCGACCGCGAGGTGCTGGAGCTGGCCCTCCCGGCCCCGGCGCGGCTCAAGGTGCGCGGCCTCACCACGAAGGCGATATTGAAGGAGGCGGCGCGCGGCATCGTCCCGGATCGCGTGATCGACCGGAAGAAGCGCGGGCTCTCGGTGCCCGTCGCGCGGTGGCTGAATAGCGGACTGGCCGATCTCGCCAGCCGGCACCTCGCGCGGCCGCGCCTGTTCCCCGGCGCGCCAACCGCCACGCTGCTCGCCGAGCACCGCGCCGGCCGGCGCAACCACGCCCGCAAACTCTGGCCCATCCTGATGGCCGAGCTGTGGGCGGAAAGATGGAACGTGGAGATATGAACCGCTCGGACGCCCTGGCCCTGATGGAGCAGCACACCAGGAACCCCGCCCTGCGCCAGCACATGCTCGCGGTGGAAGCCGTGATGCGCGCGTACGCGAGGAAGTATGGCGGGGACGAAGCGGTGTGGGGTGTAGTGGGGCTGCTGCACGACTTCGACTACGAGGCCTACCCCAATCACGAGCACTCCCCCACCGACGGTCACCCCGCCTGGGGCGTCCGGCTGTTGCGCGACAGCGGCCTCGCCGAGGAGCAATGCCGCGCGATCCTGGGCCACGCGACGTATTCGGGAGTGCCACGGGACACCATCATGGCGAAAACGCTGTTCGCGGTGGATGAGCTGTGCGGGTTTCTCGTCGCCTGCGCGCTGGTGCGGCCCTCCCGGAGTTTCGCGGATCTCGAGGTCTCCTCGGTGAAGAAGAAGCTCAAAGACAAAGCCTTCGCCCGTGGCGTCAGCCGCGACGACCTGCGGATCGGCGCTGAAGAGCTGGGCCTGCCGCTCGACGAGCACATCGCCTTCTGCATCGCCGCGCTGCGACCGGCCGAGCACACGCTCGGCCTGGGAGCGGCGGCGCCCGCCGGGTGACGTCGGCGCCGTCGCGCGCGGCGCCCGCGGCGGACGCGCGCCGGGGGGAGCTCGCGCTCGCCATCGAGCGTACGGCCAGCGCCCGCGCCATCGCCGGAAACACGCTGCAACACTACGCCGACAGCCCCGCGGCGATCGACGCGATGATCGCCCTCGTCGCCGGCGCCAAGGCGTGGGTCCACTTCGAGAATTACATCATCCGCCACGACCGCACCGGGCGTCGCGTCGCCGAGGCGCTCGCTGAGCGCGCGCGCGCCGGCGTGCGGGTGCGCATTCTGTACGACGCGTTGGGCTCGTTCGGCACCGGCTACCGCTTCTGGCGCGCCTTGCGCCGCGCCGGCGCGGAAGTGCGCGCGTTCCACCCGATCATCTCGGGAAACCCGTTCGACATCTTCATGCGCGACCACCGCAAGCTGGTGGTGGCGGACGGCGTTCGCGCGATGCTCGGCGGCCTGTGCATCGGCGACGAGTGGGCGGGCAACCCGGCGCGGGAGCGCCAGCCGTGGCGTGACACCATGGTCACGGTGTGCGGTCCCGCAGCCGCGGCGCTCGACACGACGTTCGCCTACGTGTGGAAGCGCACCGGCGCCCCGATCGCCGCCGACGAGCTCAACGCCGACCCCGATCCGTGCGGCGACGTGGCGGTGCAGGTCGTGGCCGGTGTGCCGTTCAAGGGGCGCATCTACCGGGCCACCCAATTGATCGCCGCCGCGGCCCGGGAGCGACTCTGGATCACCGACGCCTACCTCGTCCCGCCGGCGCCGCTCTACGCCGCCCTGCTCGAGGCGGCCCGCGCCGGCGTGGACGTGCGGCTGCTCGTCCCCAGCGCGAGCGACCTCCCCGTGATACGCAACGCCACGCGCGCCGGCTACCGCGAGCTGCTGCTCGCCGGCGTCCGTGTGTTCGAATGGCTCGGGTCCATGATCCACGCCAAGACGCTCGTCGCGGACCGTCACTGGGCCCGCGTCGGCTCGAGCAACCTCAACGTGTCCAGCCTGTTCGGGAACTTCGAGCTCGATGTCCTGACCGACGACGCCGCCTCGGCCGACGAGCTGGCCGCGCAGTTCCGACGCGACCTCCAGGGCAGCCGGGAAGTCGTGCTGCAGCCGCGGCACCGGATGCTGCCGGCCCGCCTCGTCGGCACGGGCCACCAGGGCGAAGGCCCCTCCCCCGACGGCGCTGCGGCGCTCCCCCCGCCCCCTCGCGCACGCCGCCACAAACGGTCACGCTACGAGTTCGGGGCGGTGGCGGTGGTCGCGTTACGCCGCGTCGCCGGAGGATTGCGGCGCGCGTTGGCCGGAACCGCCGCCCTGTTGTTCCTCACGATCGGCGCACTACTGCTGGTGTTCCCGCGAGTCATGGGGGGCCTGCTCGCCTTCGGCGCCTTTTGGATGGCCGTGGCATTCGGCTTCTACGCCTTCGGGAAGCGCCGGGCGCGCGAGCGCGACGACGGCGACTGACCCACAACGCCCGGGAGGGCCGGCGCGTACTGCTCGGGGAGTGGACGAGCCGATGCTGGCCGCCCGCGCCCGGGCGGGCGACCGGACCGCATTCGGGGAACTGGTCGCGCGCTACGCCGACCAGGCCCGGCGCGTGGCCCGGGCCGTCTTGCAGGACCCCGACGACGCGGATGACGCCGCCCAAGACGCCTTCCTCGCCGCGCTGGTGAAGCTCGAGCAATACGACGCGGCCCGGCCATTCGGGCCGTGGTTGATGCGGATCGTCGCGAATGCGGCCACCGACCGGCGGCGCCGTCGCACCGTGCGCCGCGCCGAGTTGCTCGACGACGGGTTCATCGGGGGCGGCCCGCAGCCCGACGCGATGGCGGAGCGCGCCGTACTGCTCGGCCGGCTGCGGAAAGCGCTCGCCGAGCTGCCGGAGCGACGCCGGCTGGCGGTGGTGCTGTTCGACATGGAAGGCTACGCGCACGCGGAGATCGCCGAAATCCTGGGAATGCCGGAAGGGACCGTTCGCTCCGAAGTGTTTCACGCGCGGCGGCATCTGCGAACGCTGCTGGCCGATTGGAGAGAACAACCATGAGTGATCCGTCGACGCCGTTCGATTCCCGCCCCGATCCGGTATTGGGGGCGGCGCTGCGCGCCGCCCTCGCGCCCCGGAACTCCGCCGCGTTCGTGGGGCGCGTGGTGGCCGCAGCCGACCGCCCGGCCGCTCCCCTGGATGTGCTGGCGGGCTGGTCGCGACTCGGCATCGCCGCGGCCGTGCTCGCGGCCCTGTTCGCCGGCGTCGCGGTCGGCCGCGATGCGGCGTCGGCGGACTCCGCGACCTCGAGCCCGGATGCGGCCGCCATCATCGCGGGAACCGAGGCGCCGGACGCGATCACGTTGCTTGCGTCGTTCCCGGATCGCTGAGCAAGGAAAGGACGTCATTCGATTCATGTTCAGTCGCACCAAAGCGTGGGCCGTAGGGCTTCTCGTGGCCGTTTTCGTGGCGGGGGGAGCGGCCGGCTGGGTGGCTGCCGGCTGGTCTGCGCGGTCGTTCCCGCGGATGGGCCGCGGTCCGGACGGCATGGCCGAGTATCTGGCGCGCCGCCTCGATTTGAGCGCCACCCAGCGGGATTCGGTGCGAGCCGGCCTCGCCCGCCATCACGCCGAGATGCAGGCCATCTGGCGCACGGTTCGGCCCCGCCTCGATTCGTTGCGGGCGGTGGTGAACGAAGAAATCCGCACCCAGCTCACTCCGGCGCAGCAAGAGCGGTACACGCGACTCCTGGCCGAGCTCGAGCATCAGCATGAACGGCGCCGACACAAGGACAGCACCCCTCCCGGAGGCGGACGGCACTGATGCGCGGACTCCACTTGCTGCTGGCCTGCGCCTGCGTCGCGCCCGCCGCGGCCCAAGAGATGGACACCACGGCGGTCCCCACCCTGCAGGTCACCCTCGACGAGGCGATCCGGCGGGCGCTCGACGTGCAGCCCGCCATGGTGCAGGCGCGCGGCGACCAGCGGAACGCCGGGGCGGGCGCGCGCTCCGCCTGGGGAGCCTTTCTGCCGACGTTCAGCACCGGCGCCTCGGCGTCGCGGAGCAACCAGCCACGCTTCGACCCGAACAGTACGACCCAATTGCCGCCCGGATACTCGTACTCTGGCAGTCTGTCGGCGAGTCTGGAGCTGTTCGACGGATTCCGGCGGCTCGCCAGTCTGCGCGCCAGCTCCGCCACAGCGGACGCGGCGGGCGCGGGCGCCGCGAATCAGCGCCTCCAGGTCAGGCTCCAGACCATGCAGGCGTTCTACGACGGGCTGGCACGCGAGGATCTGGTTCGGGTCAGGGAGGCCCAGGTGCAGCGCGCCCAGAAGCAGCTCGACATCTCGGTGCAGAAGCTGCACGCCGGGACGGCGACGCGATCCGATTCCCTGCGCTCCGTCGTGGATTTCGGCAACGCCCGGTTGGCGCTGGTCCAGGCGCGGGGCGATCTCGCGACCGCCCAGGCGAACCTCGGCCGGCTGATCGGCATGGATGCGCCCGTGCGCGCGTCGTCGGACACCGCCCTCCCCGCGCTGCCCGATACCGCTGAGCTGCGCGGCACGCTGATCCAGACGGCGCCCCAGGTGATCCAGGCCGATGCCCAAGCCCGGGCGGCGCGGGCGCAGGTGTGGTCCTCGCGCGCGCAGTACTGGCCGTCCGTGACGGTCTCTTACAACAACAGCCGGACCGGCTCGAGCTCCCCGAACCTCCCGCTGTTCAACAATTACCGGGAGACCTTCTCCTGGCGGTTCGGCTTCTCGTGGACGTTGTTCAACGGCTTCCAGCGCGAGCAGTCGCAGGTGTCGGCGAGCGTGTCGCGCGACGTCGCCGAGGCGCGCTCGGCCGACACGCGCCGCCTGGTGAACGCCCAGCTCACGCAACAGCTGGTCGCCCTCGGGACGTCGTTCACCCAGATCGAGATCGCGACCGAGAACGTCGCCGCCGCCACCGAGGACGTCCGCGTGCAGCAGGAACGCTACCGCGTGGGCGCCGGGACCATCCTCGATCTCCTGACCTCGCAGGCGAGCCTCACGCAGGCCCAGACCGATCTGGTGCAGGCCCGCTTCAACTACCTCATCGCGCGGGCGCAGCTCGAGGCCCTCGTGGGACGCTCGCTATGACCGCCGCCGCCTCGATGAAATTCCGTACCGGGGACACCCCGCTCCCCGACATCGTGATCCTCACCCACCGCCTGACCCGCGAGTACGACATGGGCGGCGAGGTGGTGCGGGCACTGCGCGGCGTGGACATCCAGATCCGGAAGAACGAGTTCGTGGCGGTCATGGGCCCGTCCGGCTCCGGCAAGTCGACGCTCATGAACCTCGTCGGCTGCCTCGATACGCCGTCGGCGGGGGAATACTGGTTGAATGGCCAGAAGGTGAGCGATCTCTCCGACGACGAGCTCGCGCGGATCCGCAACAAGGAGATCGGCTTCGTCTTTCAGACGTTCAACCTCCTCCCGCGCGCCGACGCGCTCCACAATGTGGAGCTGCCGCTCATCTACGCCGGCCAGGGCGCCAAAACCCGTCGCGCCGCGGCCGCCCGCGCGCTCGAACGGTGCGGCCTGGGCGATCGCATGGATCACCGGCCCAGCGAGCTCTCCGGCGGCCAGCGCCAGCGCGTGGCGATCGCCCGGGCGCTCGTCAACAACCCCAGCATTCTCCTCGCCGACGAGCCGACCGGCAACCTTGACTCGGCCACCGGCGAGGAGATCATGAAACTGTTCGAGGAGCTGTGGGAGACCGGCCAGACGATCGTCCTGGTCACTCACGAGCACGACATCGCGGCGCACGCGCGCCGCCAGATCCACCTGCGCGACGGCATCGTCGAGCGGGACGTGACAACGGAGCGTACACCGTGAACCGACTCTTCCGCGCGGCCGCCCTGATCCTGGGCTTCGCCGCCTGCAAACAGGCCCAAACGGCCACTGTCTACGAGAAGGTCCCCGTCGAGCGGCGCAACATCGTGGTGTCGGCGTCGGCAGCCGGGGCCATTCAGCCGATCCTCACGGTGGACGTGAAGTCCAAGGCGTCGGGCGAGATCATCGCGATGCCCGTCGAAACGGGGGACGAGGTTCGACCCGGGCAGCTGCTCGCCAGAATCGATCCGCGCATCCCGCAGGCGAACCTCGAGCAGGCCGAGGCGGCGCTCCAGGTGGCGGACGCGCAGCTCCAGAACGCCCAGGCCCAGCTCGCCCGCTCCGATACGCTGTTCAAGGCCCAGGCGATCACCCAGGCCGAGTACGAGATGGCGAAGCTGGGCTTCGCCCAGGCCAATGCCCAGCTCGTCAACGCCCGGACGAATCTCCAGACCGCGAAGGACGCGATGGAGGACACCCAGGTCCGCGCGCCCCTCAAAGGCACGATCATCTCGAAGAGCGTGGAGCTCGGAACCGTGATCTCGTCGCCCACCAGGGATGTGGGCGGCGGGACGGTGTTGCTCCGCATGGCGAACCTGGACACCGTCCAGGTGGCGGCGCTGGTCGACGAAACCGACATCGGAAAAGTGCAGCCGGGCCTGGCGGTGACGATCACCGTGGATGCCTATCCCAACCGGCCGTTCAGCGGCTCGGTCCTGAAGATCGAGCCCCAGGCGCAGGTGAACCAGAACGTCACGCAGTTCTCGGTGCTGGTGAACATCCAGAACCCGGACCACGTCATCAAGCCGGGGATGAATACCGAAGTGGAGATCCACGTCGGGGAGCGTCAGGGCGTGCTCGCCATCCCCAACGCCGCGCTCCGCACCCAGGGCGACCTCGCCTCGGCGGCCCAGGTGCTGGGGCTCGACCCGCAGGCGGTACAGCAGCAGCTGGCGCAGGCCGCAGCGCCCCCCCCCCGAGGCGACAGCGGCAGCGCGACCATGGGCGGCGGCGTGGCCCGCGCCGACTCCAGTCCGCCGCGCGACGGGAAGCCGGTGGAGGCTCCGGCCACCCTCACGCTCCCCGACGGCCGCCAGGTGCCGCTGCCGGCGGGGATCAGCGCGGAGCAGGTGCAGGCCGCGATGCGGAAACGGTTCTCGGGAGGCGAGCTGACTCCGTCCGAGCAGGCGATGCTACGGCAGGTGTTCGCCCAGTTCCGCAGCGGGTCCGGCAGGTCCCCCCGGGCGGGGGCAGGGGGAGACGCTATGCGGAGCCGCGATTTCGGCGGCCGCTACGTGGTGTTCGTGCTGCGCGACGGCAAGCCCGTCCCGCAGTCGATCTCCACCGGTCTCACGGACCTCGACTACAGTGAAGTGACCAGCGGGCTGACGGAGCAGGATACGGTACTCGTCCTTCCGTCGGCCTCGCTCGTCAACGCGCAGAAGCAGTTCCAACAGCGTGTCCAGTCGTTCACGGGTGGAGGGATCCCCGGATTGCGCCAGCAAACGCAGGGGAGCGGGACGCAGGGCACCGGGACGCCGCGCAGCACGACGCCGAGGTAGCCATGCTGCTCGACGAGACCGTTCGCGTCGCCCTGCAGGCGATCCGGGCCAACAAGCTCCGGTCGCTCCTCACCGCGCTGGGCATCATCATCGGCGTCGGCGCGGTGATCACGATGATCGCGCTCGGCACGGGCGCCCGGAAGGCGGTGGAGGCTCGCATCCAGGCGCTCGGGCCCACCCTGCTGACCATCTTCCCGGGACAGAGCTTCATGGGCGGCGTCGCCAGCATCAACCGCGTCAGCCTCACGGTGGACGACGACACCGCTCTCGCCCAGAGCGCCCGCTACCTCGCGGCGGTCGTCCCGGAGCTTACTCGCTCGCTCCAGGTCCAGCGCGGCAACCAGAACCTCAACGCCAACGTGGTCGGCACGACGTCGAACTACGTCGCCGTGCGGAGCTACGCCATCACGGCCGGCCGGATGTTCACGACCGGGGAGGATGAGGCGCGCCGCCGCTACGCCGTCCTCGGCTCCGCGGTCCCCGACATGTTCAACGCGAACGGCGCGGCGATGATCGGCCAGGAGATCCAGATCCGCGGCATCCCGTTCGAGATCATCGGGATCCTCTCCGAAAAGGGCTCGCAGGGGTTCAGCAACCCGGACGAGCAGATCCTCATCCCGCTGCAAACGGCGCGGTTCCGCGTCATGGGAACCGACCGGTTGCGCTCGATCACCGCCAAGGTGGACGATTCCCAGAACATGAATCTGGCGATGATCGAGATCGAACGGGTGTTGCGGCGCCAGCACAAGATCCGGCCCGGGGGCGACAACGACTTCCAGATCCGCAACCAGACGGACGTGCTGTCGACGTTCCAGCAGACGACGCAGACGTTCGGCTTCCTGCTCGCCGGCATCGCGGCCGTGAGCCTGCTGGTGGGGGGCATCGGCATCATGAACATCATGCTGGTCTCGGTCACCGAGCGCACGCGCGAGATCGGCGTCCGCAAGGCGCTCGGCGCCACCAGGGGCAACATCCTGATGCAATTCCTGGTCGAAGCGCTGGTGCTGTGCCTCGTCGGCGGCACGATCGGGGTGCTGCTCGGCTCGCTCGGGGCGGTGGTGCTCTCGAAGTTCGCCCATTGGAACACGGCGATCTCCCCGTTTTCCATCGCGCTCGCGTTCTTCTTCAGCGCCGTCGTGGGGCTGTTCTTCGGGATCTGGCCCGCGCGGCGGGCGGCCATGCTCGACCCGATCGAGGCGTTGCGTTACGAATAGCGGCGCACAACGCACCACGCACTATTATTCAGCCGTGCTCGCCCTGCTGCTCGTACTCCAGGCCTCCGTCGACCCCGGCCCCGTCTATCGTGGCAGCGCCCGCGAGCTCGACATCGCCATTCCACGAATCGAGACGACGGTACGGGTCGACGGCGAGCTGGACGAGCCGGTCTGGCGCCAGGCGGCGCGCCTCACCGGATTCTCGCAGTACCGTCCCGCCGACGGCCGCCCCGCCGAGGACTCGACCGAAATCCTCGTATGGTACGCGCCGGACGCGATCCACTTCGGCGTCCGGGCGTTCGAGGCGCACGGCGCGGTCGTGCGCGCCACCCTGGCCGACCGCGACAACATCGACCGCGACGACCAGATCCAGCTGCTGCTCGACACCTACGCCGACCACCGCCGCGCGCTGCTGTTCGCCGTAAACCCGCTCGGGGTGCAGCAAGACGGCGTCCGCAGCGAGGGGCAGGATGCCGGCGCCGCGAGCGGCGCGGGGGTCGGCAACGGGCGCTTCGACGGCGTCGTGGACATCAACCCCGATTTCGTCTACGAATCCACGGGCCGCGTCACCGCGCGGGGCTTCGAAGTCGAGATTCGCATTCCGTTCAAGAGCCTGCGCTACCAGAGCGCCGACCCGCAGAGCTGGGCGCTCCAGGTGGTTCGCGTCACCCAGCACTCCGGGTACGAAGACACCTGGACGCCGGCGGTGCGGGCCAGCGCGAGCTTCTTGATCCAGTCGGGCCAGCTCGTGGGACTCACCGGCCTGCACCGCGGCCTGGTGATGGACCTCAACCCGGAATTCACCACCAAGGTCATCGGGGAGCCGCGCGCGACCGACTATCTGTACCGCGCCACACCCGAAGTCGGCGGGAACCTGCGCTGGGGCATCACGCAGAACCTGGGGCTGAACGCCACCGTCCATCCCGATTTCTCGCAGGTCGAGGCCGACGTGGGCCAGGTGACCGTGAACGAACGGTTCGCGTTGTTCTTTCCGGAAAAACGGCCGTTCTTTCTCGAAGGACTGGAGCAGTACGACACGCAGAACCGGCTCATCTACACGCGCCGCATCGCTTCCCCCCTGGGCGGGGCCAAGCTCATCGGCAAGGTGGGCAGCACCAACGTCGCCTACCTCGCGGCTGTGGACGACCGCACCCAGTCCCGCACCGGGGATCACCCGATCCACAACCTGCTCCGGCTGCGGCGCGACCTCGGCGCCAGCTCCACCGCGGGACTCGTTTACACCGACCGCGTCGATGGCGACGCCTACAACCGCGTGGCGGCCGTCGATGCGCGGGTGATCTGGAAGAAGATCTGGTTCTCCGAAGCGCAATTCGCCGGCTCGTGGACCCGGGACGCGGCCGGCGCGCGCTTCGCGCCGCTATGGGACGTGACGCTGTACGACCGCACCGGCCGTTCCTACGGTAACCACGCGGAGCTGGTGGGCATTCACCCCGATTTCACGGCCGCGAGCGGCTTCGTGCCGCGCGCCGGCATCGTGACCGGGCGCGTGTTCAATCGGTTCACCTGGTACGGCACACCCGGCAGCCGGGTGGAAGCGGTCACGACCTTCACCGGGCTCAGCTCGATCTGGAGCTATCACGACTTTTTCAAGGCCAGGGGAACGATCGAAGGCGGGCTGTCGAGCACCTGGCTCGCCACATTGCGCGGCGGCTGGAGTCTCAACACGAATATCTCGACCGACCATCAGCGCTGGGACTCCGCCGCCTACGCAGGTGTCTCGGTCGACCGGACCGTGGACACGATCCCGTTCGTGAAGCCGAACGGCATCTACAACCTGCTCTCGGGCAACGCCGGCTTCAACTCCCCGAACCGCGCGCTGACGGTGAGCGCCGCCGTGGCGTTCGGCGCGGTGCCGGTTTTCGCCGAGGCGGCGCGCGGCCGGGCGGTGGCCCTGCAGGCCACGGCGAGCTGGCGGCCCACGGCCGCGCTACGCATCGAAGCGCGCTGGGCGCACCAGCGGCTCGCCCGCTCCCGCGACGGCAGCCGCTTCTCGACGGCGAACATCCCGCGATTGAAGGTCGAGTACCAGCTCACGCGCGACATCTTCTTTCGCTACGTGGGACAGTACGTCGCCGAGGACCGCACGGCGCTCGTGGACCCGCGCACCGGCCAACCGCTGGTGCTCGACTCGGCCGCGCAGCAGCGGATCGGTCCCGCGGGCGCGACGCGCGGCAACGATTTCCGTAACGATGTGCTGTTTTCCTACCGCCCCACGCCGGGCACCGTCCTCTTCCTGGGGTACGGGGCCTCGCTCAGCGAGCCGGATGCCTTCCAGTTCCACGGGCTGAAGCGCACGGGGGACGGGTTCTTTCTCAAGGCGAGCTATCTGTTCCGGATGTGATCCCCCGCTTCGCGAGCTGGCTCGCCCTGAGCCTCCCCTGGCCGGCACACGCCGTTCCGCGCGACCCGCTCACCTTCGCCTCCGTCACCGCCGGGGCGACCCACACGTGTGCGCTCACGACCGGGGGTCGCGCCTACTGCTGGGGCAGCAACGCCGAGGGCGAGCTCGGCACCGGCGCCCGCGTCGATTCGCCCTTGCCGGCGCCGGTGGGGGGCAATCTCGCATTCCTCAGCCTGGATGCGGGCGTCGAATTCACCTGCGGCGTCACGACCGGCGGCGCAATCACCTGCTGGGGTCGGAACTCGACCGGTGCATTGGGCAATGCAGCCGAGCCGCGCAGCCTCACGCCGCTCCCCGTCACCGGCGGGCTGCTGTTCCGCAGCGTGGCCGCCGGCGGCGATCACGCTTGCGGCGTGGCGGAGGACGGCGTGGCATACTGCTGGGGCGCGAACCTCGAGGGCCAGCTCGGCACCGGCGATACCCTGTCGAGCTCGCGACCGCTGCCCGTGGCCGGAACGCTGCGCTTCCGCTCCGTCACCGCCGGCGACGCCCATACGTGCGGCGTTACGGTGGACAGCCTCGCATACTGCTGGGGCGCCAACCGGCACGGAGAGCTCGGCGTCGGCGCGCGCGGCGCGCGACTCGGCCCGCAACCCGTCGCTCACCACCGTCGCTGGGAGGCGCTGAGCGCGGGCGCGCGCCACACCTGCGGCACGACGGCCGACCGCCACCCAGCGGTGCTCTGCTGGGGCGACAATTTCCACGAGCAGATCAACCCCCGCCGGTCTCCCGTGATCCTCGGCGCCTCCATCCTGTGGCTGCCGACCTACGCGTCCGAGCCGCGCGGGCCGGTGGCCGTGAGTGCCGGCCGGTGGCACACCTGCATCGTGCACCGCTACGCGTCGCCCACGGTTTCTTGCCGGGGAGCGAATTTCGACGACCAGCTCGGGGAATTCGTGCTGGGCACGTTCGTCCAGGTGAGCGCCGGGGATGCCCATACCTGCGCGCTGCGCGAGGACGGCGCCGTGTTCTGCTGGGGCCGCAACGCCTCCGGCCAGCTGGGTGACGGCACGCGGTTCAGCGAGCGGCGCCCGGTGCGCATCGCCGAGCCGGTCTCCCTCGGTCCCTAGCCTCTATCGTTCTCTCCGGGGGCCGGCCATTTTCCCTACGGCATGACCGGTCCCGCCGCCGTCCCCGAGCTCTCCGAGCAGTTCGTCGCCGAGCGCCGCGCGAAGCAGCGGCAATACGTCCTCGCCAACACACAAGCCCACTGGCCGCTGATCGTCGTCGCGGTGCTGCTGCTCGGCGCCGTGCGGCTGCTCGAGATCGCGCCGGTTTCCTGGATCTTCATCGTCGGCTTCATCGCCGCCGCGGTCGCGGCCAACCTCGGTTTGGTGCGACTCGTTCGGCAGACGGTGTTCCGGCCTGCGTACGTGGCTTTCACGCTCGTGGTTGGCGCCGCGATGATTTCCGCGGTGCTGTACGCGCTGGAGCGCACCGGTTATCTGCTGTATGGCGCGTACGTCATCGCCCCGCTGCAGGCCGCGCTCTTGCTCGGCCGCCGCGCCGCTTGGACCGCCGTGACCGTCAACCTCGCCGGCTTCGCGACCGTCGCAGCGCTGCGTTCGGCGCAGCACTCGTGGGGCTGGCCCATCTTCATGCAGGCGGCGTTCGTCCTGGCGTTCACGAGCTTCGCCCTGATCCCCACCCTCACCGACATCGCCAGCCGGCTGCGGCGCACGCGCCGACTCCTCGCCCAGGTCGAGCGCGGCGACCTCGCGGTGCGGCTCAACGACCCCGCCGCCGACGAGCTGGGCTACCTGAGCGCCAGCGTGGACAAGACCACCGCCGCCGTGGCGGAAGCCGTCCGCGAAGTCCAGCAGCAGGCGCAGGACCTCTCGGGGTTGGCGCGGCAGCTTGCCGCCGCGGCCGGCGAGCTCGAGGCATCATCCCGGCAGATCGCGCACACCACCGACCTGCTGTCGGAGGGGACCGACCGCCAGCGCCGCTCGATCCAACGGGGGAGCGCCGCGAGCGACGCCGCCGCCCGCATCACGTCCGCGTTGCGCCAGCGGTTTCAGCAGGCGGAGCGGCAGGTGGGGGCGGCCGCGCAGGAAGCCCACCGCCACGGCGAGGAGATCGCGCGCGCGCGCGCGCTGTTGGAGACGTTGGTGACCCACATCGACCAGGCGAGCCGCGCGGCGGAAACGCTGGAGCAGGGGTCGCGGGACATCGGCAAGCTCATGGACGGGATCGCGCGCATCGCGAGCCAGACGGAGCTGCTCGCGCTGAACGCGGCGATCGAGGCCGCCCGCGCCGGGAAGTTCGGAGCCGGATTCCGCGTCGTGGCCGACGAGGTGCGCAAGCTGGCCGAGCAGGCGAGCCGCACGGTCGAGGAGATCCGCGCGCGGATGCGGCTCACGCAGGAACAGATCGGCGGCGTGGTGGGAGCGCTGCGGCAGGGACGGATCGCGGCGCAGGATGCGGGCACCGTGTCCGGCGCGGCGCGTACGGCGCTCGACGCGATCTTCGCGACGTTCAACGACACGACCCAGTTCGCCACTACGTTCGTCGGCGACACGGAGGATCAGGCGCGCCAGATCGACGTCGTGGTGCGGCGCATGAGCGAGCTCTCGATCATCGGCGACGACGCCGCCGCCGGCGCGCAACGCACCGCGACGGCCACCCGCCATCAAATCGCCTCGCTCGGCGAGCTCGCCCAGGCCGCCGAACGGCTCTCGGCCGCCGTCACGCGCCTCACGGCGTCGACACGGCGATTCAAGGTGGACGGAAAAAACTGAAGCCGTCAGCCGTCAGCCGTCAGTTATCAGCTCTTCGGTACACCCTGGGGTTCCCGAGCACAATATGTGCATTGCCGCCCGTGACACGCACGTTCAAACGATGCGCTGAGCCGAGTGGCAGTACGATTCTCTGGGGCGCGTGCGCGGCCTCCACGGAGAACAACGCAAGGGGCTCGCCGTCCGCCTCGACGCGCAGTTCCGCACGTCCCGCCGCCCCCCGCTCCATCCCGAGATCGAACGCCAGCACGCCACTTCCGAAACCCAGGGGACAATTCAACTGCGCGCCGCGACCAGCCAGAATGACCGCCCAGAGGTAGGCGGTTCCCCCACCCCGACCGTCGACCCACGTGAGACTGTCCGCACGCTCGAGCGATCGACGCTGAACGTTGACGACTGACGACGGATGACTGCCGGCTGACGGCCGACAGCTCTCAGACAGCATCTCATACGCCGGCAGCGTATCTACCTGGAAGAAATCGAGGCTCCGCAGGTGACGGATCTCATAGTCCAGCAGCGGCTCCTTTTCCCACCACCAGTGGCACTGCATGATCGTGTAGGCGGTGGAGTCGGCGCAGCGGAAGCCCGGCCGGAATGCGTCCGGATGCGGCAGGCCGAAAGTATGCCCCAGCTCGTGCGCCACCGTGCCGCGGTAGGTGGATCCCGAGCACCACCACGCCGTGGCGGCGGAGGAATCCGCCTTGCCGTGGAAGATCTCCGGGCACACCCCCGCGAGCACGCCGCCGACGCTCGAGTCGCCGATTATCGCAAACCCGCCCCAGTTCCCCTTGTCGACCCGTCCCGCCTGCGCCGTGCTGTCGATGCCGCCGTTCTCGGAATCGGCGCCGGCCCAGGCGCCGGCCCGGTGCGTGAGCAACAGCAGCTTGAATCTGGCGCGCGCATTCCAGGCCCAACCGTACTCCGCGAATTCACGCTGCAGCAGCGGCCACCACGCCTGGAAGCTGTCCGCCGCCAGCTCCGCGAAGGAATGGCGACTGACCTGCACGATCAGCGGCTCGTACACGAACGTCCGGCCGCCCAGCACCCGCCCGTACCAGCGGCGCACGTCCTCCAGCACGCGCGCGTGATACGCGAGGCCGGCGCGCGGAACGGAGTCGTCGCGCGGCACGAGATACACCGGCAACACCCGCGCCGGCTCC